>ERZ772861.2187-NODE-2187-length-13837-cov-98.299884_pt1 | contig 13837 bp, 13 predicted proteins | sample MGYA00512135_ERZ772861 | MGnify/ENA primary metagenome ERZ772861 (study PRJEB29015, sample SAMEA2737700) | human gut metagenome | biome: human gut; feature: human-associated habitat; material: faeces | place: China | collected 2012 ...
AATCACATTCTGTATGTCGATGGTCAAATTCCAAAAGGCTGATATAGTAAGAAAGACTGTTATTTTTCAGAGAGTAGCAGCCTTTTTTATTTTGAATATAAAATATGACACATAATAGACTTAATAAAATTGTAAAAGAAGTTTGGATATATGTGATTTTGAATTAGGGAAACGTATTTCCCTAATCTATTAAGTGCTATTACTAAAAAAAACCAAATAGATTAGGAGAAGCAATCATGGACGAAATGAATGAGTTCAATAGTATATGTTTTGTTGAATCATCTATTCTTCAATAAGCAGATTAATTCGGAAACAGCAAAATTTTATAAAGAGAAATTGATACCCCAGTTGAATATAGAAATGAAAGAAAAACTGGGGAAAGGAGAATGGATTTCGGTTGATACAGAAGATGAGATGGTGGTTAATTTTTATTATCCGCAGATATTTGAGGCAGAGTATTTACGCTCTTGTGTAAGATTGGAAATTGGACCATTAAGTATCTGTGCGAATGGATACGAATAAAAACATAAAATGATATTGGTGCTTCATTCTATCTCGTGGGTAGTGGTGCAAGAAACCTGATATTACAAAATGCTAATCGACCGATTGATTTGGATTATGAGATTTATTTGCTGTTCCAGCACGAGTATTCCGCCAACTCCCTGTTCACCTTGTGGAAGCGTGTCAGAAAGTACGGAGCTTATGCGATGGGTATTACGCAGAATGTGGATGACCTCTTGCAAAGCCATACCGCAAGGACAATGCTCGCAAACTCCGAGTTTATCATTATGCTCAATCAGGCTTCGACTGATAGGCTGAAGCTTGCCGAACTGCTCAATATTTCCGATTTGCAGATGAGCTATATTACCAATGTGGAAGCCAGACAGAGGAAAGCAATCCGTAATTAAATAAAATGTCGAAATGTTTTGCGGTTACAAACCGCAAAACTAATTGATTTTTTCTGATTTTTGCGGTATGATACTTTGCAGACGGAGGTGGTTATCGTGATTTACAGACCAATGTATGTAGATAGAATAATGGCATATGTGGACACGCCGTTTGTGAAGATACTTACGGGAGTACGCCGCTGCGGAAAGTCCACGATACTCAAAATGATTATGGAGAAACTGAAAACAGAGCGAGGTATTCCCGAAGATCGCATTGTAAGCTGCCGTTACGATTCAATGGAATATGAGGATATGACAGCGAAGCAGATGTACGCTCAGTTGAAGGAACGGCTTTCGCCTGACGGCAAAACCTATTTGTTTCTTGATGAAGTTCAGGAAATCAATGGCTGGGAAAAGGTTGTCAATTCGCTCTCGTCGGATTTTGATGTTGACCTGTATATCACAGGCTCTAACTCCCGAATGATGTCCTCTGAAATATCGACCTATCTTACCGGAAGATATATCTCTTTTCGGATTTTTACCCTGTCCTTCGGTGAATACCTGATGTTCAGAGAGAAGTATGCCGATGTCAGCGATCCCAAAACAGAGCTTGCGAATTATGTACGATTAGGCGGCTTCCCCGCAACCCATTTGCAGGCATATTCTCAGGACGAAATTTACACCATCGTTCGGGATATTTATAACTCTACGATTTTCTCCGATATAGTGAAACGGAATCAGGTCAGAAAAATCGACCAGTTGGAGCGAGTGGTCAAATACACCTTTAACAATGTCGGCAACACCTTTTCAGCAAAGTCGATTTCAGATTATCTGAAATCAGAACGCAGGGCGCTTGATAACGAAACGGTTTACAGCTATTTAGAGAAGCTGGAGAAGGCATATCTGCTTCATCGCTGCTCCCGGTATGATTTGCAGGGAAAGGAAATCCTGAAAACACAGGAAAAATTTTATCTTGCAGATGTTTCCCTGCGGTACAGCGTTCTCGGCTATAACGCTGACAGCGTGGCTTCAAGCCTTGAAAATATCGTGTATTTGGAGCTTTGCCGCCGGGGATATACTGTTAATATTGGGAAAACCAGCGACGGAGAGATTGATTTTGTGGCGGTAAGGCAGAATGAAAAAATCTATGTTCAGGTCACGCAGGAAATCCGTTCCGAAAAGACGGAAAAACGGGAGTATGACCGTCTGCTTGAAATACACGATAATTACCCTAAATATGTTCTCACAACAGATGAATTTGCAGGAGGAAATTACGAAGGCATTAAAACAATGCACATTGCGGATTTCCTGCTCAGTTCAGAATATTAAAAACAAAATATATATGATCCTTATGGCGGCGTTTGTGCTTTTGTTTGGCACAAACGCCTATTTTATTTACGACCATTACATACAGGAAGAACAGCAGGCGGCTCATTACATATGTTTTTATGCCATCTTAATCGCATACTCGTTGTCCTTTTTCCCGTTTTAATTTCTCCCGTGCTATTGTATCAGTGTAAGGAGGAATTAGGTATGGCAGCGATATGGAAATCAATTCATAACTTTGAAGATAAATTTGATCGAAATGCAGAGAGTTTTGCATCTCATCATCCGTATCTGGCGTTTTTAGCTATGTTTATCGGAATGCCGCTTTTTATTCTAATAGCTGTTGCTGTTTCAACAACACTTATTGCAATACCGATAGCGTGGATTTTCGGATGGCTGTAATTATCTTTATAAAATTTTAATTTCGTGCGCATCTTGATAATCCCGTTTTAATGCGGAAGGTAGTAAAATTCAAACAGTACAAGGAGGAAAAATTATGACGATTGTTGTTTGTGCGATTGGTCTGTGTGCTGCGGCACTACTGATTTATTATGTTTATGTTCTAATGAAAGGAGATTCCAAGTGATGAGCACAGTAATTCAATACATATTGTACCTTGCCGTTCTTGTTGTCCTTGCAATTCCGCTGGGTGCATATATCAAAAAGGTAATGAACGGTGAAAAAACCTTTTTATCAAAAATCCTTACACCTTGCGAAAACGCAGTATACAAGGTAATGAGAGTCAACAAAGAGGAACAAATGAACTGGAAAAAGTATGCAGCTTCCGTTCTTATTTTTTCCGGTATCGGGCTTGTGTTCTTGTTTTCACTTCAACTTTTGCAGGGCGTTCTGCCCGGAAACCCACAGGGTTTGTCGGGAGTCAAATGGGATTTGTCATTTAATACCGCTGTCAGTTTCATAACGAATACAAACTGGCAGGCGTACAGCGGGGAATCTACATTAAGCTATTTGACACAGGCACTCGGACTTACTGTACAGAACTTTGTTTCAGCGGCAACAGGTATTGCTGTTTTATTTGCACTAATCCGAGGACTAATCAAGGTAAAGACCGATGGACTGGGAAGTTTTTGGGTAGATATGACGAGAATTGTAATTCATATCCTTCTTCCGTTTAATTTGATGATTTCTTTGTTATTAGTCGGCGGCGGTGTGGTTCAAAACCTGAAAGGTGCTGAAACTGTATCTCTTATAGAACCGATTGCGGTGAGTGCCGATGGCACAATCCTTGAAAATGCAGAAATCAACCTTGAAACAGAAACCGTTACTGTGGACGGACAGGTGATTGAGGACGCGGAAATTGTTACAGAGCAATTCGTTCCGATGGGACCTGCTGCAAGTCAGGTTGCCATTAAGCAGACAGGTACTAACGGCGGTGGATTTAACGGTGTTAATTCAGCACATCCGCTCGAAAACCCCAATGCGTTTACAAACATTATTGAGATGATTTCGCTGCTTTTGATACCTGCTGCACTTTGCTTTACCTTTGGAAGTGCAGTAAAAAACAAAAAACAAGGCATTGCAATTTTTATGGCTATGTTTATTTGCCTTGCGCTGGCACTTGGTACGGTTGCCGTCAGCGAACAGTTTGCAACACCGCAGCTTGCTCAGGACGGTAATGTCAACATTTCTATGATCGATCAGGCGGGTGGCAATATGGAGGGCAAAGAAACACGGTTCGGTATCGCTTCATCTTCTACTTGGGCGGTGTTTACCACAGCTGCTTCCAACGGTTCGGTCAATTCTATGCATGACAGCTATACGCCACTCGGCGGTATGGTTACAATGCTTCTTATGCAATTAGGTGAGGTAATTTTCGGAGGTGTTGGCTGTGGTCTTTACGGTATGCTTGCTTTTGCCATTCTAACGGTATTTATAGCAGGACTTATGGTTGGCAGAACACCGGAGTTTTTAGGTAAGAAAATTGAGCCATATGAAATGAAATGGTCTGTTCTCGTATGCCTTGCGACACCCATTGCCATTCTTGTGGGAAGTGGTATAGCGGCTATTGTTCCAAGCGTTGCGGATAGTTTGAACAACGGTGGAGCACACGGATTTTCAGAATTACTTTATACTTATTCTTCCTGTGGAGGTAACAACGGCTCTGCATTTGCAGGGTTTAACGCAAACACTGTATTTTTGAATATTTCCCTTGGACTTGTAATGCTGTTTGCCCGTTTCCTGCCTATTATCGGAACGCTGGCGATTGCAGGAAGCCTTGCCGGAAAGAAAAAGATTGCAACCACAGCTGGTACACTTTCTACTACAAATGCAATGTTTGTATTCTTGCTGATTTTTATTGTTTTGCTTGTTGGTGCGCTCAGCTTTTTCCCAGCACTGGCGTTAGGACCGATAGCAGAATTTTTCCAAAGTATTGTGTAAGGAGGTAGTGATATGGCACAGTCAACAAAAAGTGCTTTTGCCGATAAAAAAATGCTCGGCAGAGCAATCAAAGATTCATTTATAAAGCTAAGTCCGAAAACACAAGTGCAAAATCCCGTTATGCTCTTGGTGTATATATCTGCAATTTTGACAACCGGATTATGGATTATTTCTCTGTTTGGTTTCAAAGATGTCTCCAGTGGATATACGCTGGCGATTGCAGTGATTTTGTGGTTTACCTGTATATTTGCAAATTTTGCAGAAGCCATCGCAGAAGGCAGAGGCAAAGCGCAGGCAGATTCTTTAAGAGCCTCTAAAAAAGATGTAGATGCACATAAAATTCCCTCTGCTGACAGAAAAGAGCAGATTACAGATGTATCCTCTGCAACATTAAAAAAAGGTGATATTGTTATTGTAAAAGCGGGAGAACAGATCCCCGGCGATGGTGAAGTAATTGAAGGTGCTGCGTCGGTAGACGAAAGTGCTATCACCGGTGAATCTGCTCCTGTTATTCGTGAGGCGGGCGGCGACAGAAGCGCCGTAACCGGAGGAACTACCGTATTATCCGATTGGATTGTAATACGAATTACTAGCGAAGCAGGAGAAAGCTTTCTTGATAAAATGATTGCTATGGTTGAGGGTGCGGCAAGAAAAAAGACACCTAATGAAATTGCATTGCAGATTTTCCTCGTTGCGCTTTCCATAATCTTTATACTTGTTACAATGTCGCTCTATACATACTCCGTATTTTCGGCAAAGCAAACGGGAATAGAAAACCCCACTTCTATTACAACGCTGGTAGCCTTGCTTGTCTGCCTTGCACCTACCACCATTGGCGCACTGCTTTCAGCAATCGGAATTGCCGGAATGTCGAGACTGAATCAGGCAAATGTTCTTGCTATGAGCGGCAGAGCGATTGAAGCTGCCGGAGATGTGGATATACTTATGCTCGACAAAACAGGCACAATTACACTTGGCAATCGGCAGGCTCACGCATTTATTCCTGTAGACGGCGTAAGTGAAGAAGAACTCGCTGACGCAGCACAGCTTTCCAGCCTTGCAGACGAAACGCCGGAAGGCAGAAGTGTCGTGATTCTTGCAAAGAATAAATACGGTATAAGAGGTAGAGAGCTTTCAAACAAGGATATGACATTTATCCCTTTTACAGCAAAGACTCGTATGAGCGGTGTTGATTTTGACGGTAATGAAATCCGTAAGGGTGCGGCTGAGACAATGCAGATATATGTCACCCATGCAGGCGGTGTTTATTCTGAGGAGTGCGACCGTATCGTGCAGGATATAGCAAAGCAAGGCGGAACACCTCTTGTTGTTGCTAAAAATCATAAAATACTTGGAGTAATCCATTTGAAGGATATTATTAAGCAAGGTGTTCAAGAGAAATTTGCCGATCTTCGTAAAATGGGTATCAAAACCATTATGATTACAGGTGATAATCCGATGACCGCCGCTGCTATTGCCGCCGAAGCCGGTGTAGATGACTTTCTTGCAGAAGCAACCCCAGAGGGTAAACTTCAAATGATTCGTGACTTTCAATCGAAAGGTCATTTGGTGGCAATGACGGGAGACGGAACAAACGATGCCCCAGCTCTTGCACAGGCTGATGTTGCGGTTGCAATGAATACCGGAACACAAGCGGCAAAGGAAGCCGGAAATATGGTGGATTTGGATTCATCACCTACAAAGTTGATTGACATTGTTCGTATCGGAAAACAGCTTTTAATGACAAGAGGAAGTCTAACTACTTTTTCGATTGCAAACGATGTGGCAAAGTATTTCGCCATCATACCGGCGCTGTTTATGGGACTGTATCCGGGGCTTTCTGCGCTCAATATTATGGGACTGCATTCACCGCAAAGTGCTGTGCTTTCAGCGATTATATATAATGCGCTGATTATCATTGCACTGATCCCGTTGGCGTTAAAGGGCGTAAAATATCGTGAGGTTCCGGCAGGAAAGCTGTTGTCACGCAATTTGCTGATTTATGGCTTGGGCGGACTTGTGGCTCCGTTTATCTTTGTAAAACTAATTGATATGCTGCTGGTCGTTTTGGGATTGGCGTAAGGAGGTATAGAGATGAAAACATTGAAAAATATATTGCCGAAAGCGGCTGTCATTTTCCTGATTTTTACCGTAATTTGCGGTATTGTTTATACAGGTGTTGTAACAGGGATAGCACAGCTCATTTTTCCTGATAAAGCAAACGGCAGCATTATTGAGGTTGATGGAAAAAAGTACGGCTGCGAACTACTCGGTCAGCAATATACGGATGACGCTCATATGTGGGGACGCATTATGAACATTGATGTTTCAACCTACAAGGATGAAAATGGGAAAACTTTAATGTATGCTTCGCCATTAAATTTGAGTCCGGCAAGTGAAGAATACAAAGCGTTGGTTGCCGAGCGAGTAGAAAAACTGCGCAAAACCAATCCCGATATGGACGAAACCACAATTCCTGTTGATCTTGTCACCTGTTCCGGCAGTGGACTTGATCCGCATATTTCCCCTGCTGCTGCCGAGTATCAGGTAGTAAGAATCGCAAAAGCCAACCAAATGACAGAGGATGAAGTGCGGGATATTATTGATAAATGCACGGATGGCAGATTTTTAGGTGTCTTTGGTGAAAAAACCGTAAATGTTCTAAAAGTTAATTTGATGTTGGACGGTATTTTATAATCTTAAGCCGAAGAAGAAGCAGAGGTGTATTAGGCACTTCTGTTTCTTCTTTATATAATCTTAATGTGACGGTAGGGTTGCTTATGCGAATTTAACACAAATAAAGATAGAATAAAGGAGGCATAAAAAAGCGATTAAGATAACGAGGATACATAGACTATGCAGAAAAGAAAAAAATCAAAACATTACCGTATCACATCCTTTCAGATTATTATTTTGGGATTTCTTTCTGTTATTCTGATCGGAAGCTTGTTGTTAATGCTTCCGATTGCTACCCGCAGCGGCAATGGCGCATCATTTTCCGATGCCTTATTTACTGCAACATCAGCGGTTTGTGTAACAGGATTGATTATACACGATACGGCAACCTATTGGTCTGTGTTCGGACAGAGTATCATTTTGTTGTTGATTCAGATTGGCGGAATGGGAATTGTTACAATTGCTGTTTCGATTGCGGCAGTTTCAGGACGCAAAATAGGGCTGATGCAGCGAAGTACGATGCAAGAGGCAATCGCAGCACCAAATGTTGGTGGTATTGTTCGGAGAACGAAGTTTATCTTAAAAACAGCTATTTCTGTTGAATTGATCGGTGCGGCTGTTTTAGCCCCTGTCTTTTGTAGAGATTTTGGATTTTTCAAAGGAATATGGTATGCACTATTTCATTCTATTTCTGCATTTTGCAATGCGGGATTTGATTTAATAGGTGCAAAAAAGCCTTTTTCCTCATTAACTTCCTATTCAGTACAGCCAGTCGTAAATATTACGATTATGGCGCTGATCATTATCGGGGGCATAGGCTTTCTTACTTGGGAGGACATAAAAAACAATAAATGGCATTTCAAAAAATACCGTATGCAAAGCAAGGTCATTCTTACGGTAACAGGTGCTTTAATACTTCTGCCTGCAATTTATTTTTACTTTTTTGAGTTTTCACAGATGCCATTTGCTGAACGAGTATGGACTTCGCTGTTTCAATCTGTTACTCCGAGGACTGCCGGCTTTAATACGGCGGATTTAACGCTGATTAGTGAAGTTGGACAAATGCTTATGATTATGCTAATGCTGACGGGTGGCTCTCCCGGATCTACCGCAGGAGGTATGAAAACGACGACGCTCGCTGTCCTTGTTTCATCCGCATTGTCTGTGTTCCGAAAAAAAGAGCACATCCACTTTTTCAAAAGGCGAATCCCTGACAATACGATAAGAAATGCGGCTACGATTTTTTTAATGTATGTTACTTTGTTCCTTGTGGGCGGTATGATGATCAGCGGTATAGAAAATATCCCGTTAATAACTGCTTTGTTTGAAACAGCCTCAGCAATCGGTACGGTCGGATTGTCACTGGGAATTACACCTGAATTGGGAATCATTTCTCATATGATTTTAATTTTCTTGATGTTTTTTGGCAGAGTCGGCGGTTTGACATTGATATTCGCCGCAATCTCCGAAAAAACATCAAACGGCTCAAAATATCCACAGGAGAAAATAACAGTAGGTTAAAGGAGAAAAAACGATGAAATCTGTTTTATTGATAGGACTTGGAAGATTTGGACGCCATATTGCTATGAAGCTGGATGAACTGCATCATCAGGTTATGGCGGTAGATAAAGAAGAACGGCGGGTAGAGGCTGTTCTCCCGTATGTAACAAATGCTCAAATTGGGGACGCAACAAACGAGGATTTCTTATGTTCTCTTGGTGTTCAGAATTTTGATGTGTGTATCGTAGCTATCGGAGATAATTTCCAAAATTCGTTAGAAACTACTTCGTTATTAAAAGAGCTTGGCGCAAAAATGGTTGTCTCCCGTGCCGCCAGAGATGTTCACGCTAAATTTCTTTTGCGAAACGGCGCTGACGAGGTGGTCTATCCGGAACGCCAGCTTGCCGATTGGACGGCAATTCGTTATACCTCTGACCATATCCTCGATTACATAGAGTTAGACGAAGAACATGCTATTTTTGAAATCTCCGTGCCAAATGGATGGGAAGGAAAAACAATCGGACAATTAGACATACGGAAAAAATATGACATTAATATTATGGCACTCAAACATAACGGGGTAATGAATTTGAGAATAAGCCCGGATACTTACTTGCCAAAAGATGATACAATGCTTGTTCTCGGAGATATAAAGAGTATTCAAAAATGCTTTCATATTTAATTTGTAAAGGAAACCGGAGATATGAAAGAACTTATTTTAATCTGCATAGTTGCATTTGTGTTTATTTTTGGCTACCTTATTATGAGGAAGGTGGATATGTTTCTTGCTGAAAATAATTTGCAGACAAAGGAACATAGTCCCTCTTCTTCGCTCCGCATTGGATTTGAAACTTTTGATTTAGTCGATCAGTCGGCAGAGTTGTTAGAGCACTTTTCAAAGAAAGCTCCAAGCTGCGAAATCATGCTTTTTTACGGTTCAGCCGAAAAAATCGAAAAAGGACTGAAAAATCAGGAGCTTGATTTTGGTTTTATTTTAGATACTTGCCACGATTTTTCGGATGGAGGCTTTGATTCTCTGCTTGTTTCGGTCAAACAAGGTTCGGTTATTTCCAATTCGGTAGGGCTTTCGATTGTTCCGCTCGACAAGTCAGAAAAAGACCTGAAGATTGTTTGGACGGCGGATGAAGTAAACCACAAAAAGAAAATGTTTGCAGAGTTGTTACAGAGCTTTTTCAAAGAACAGCTCCATGCTCGGCTTCCGCAGATGAAAAAAAGATGAAATGGTGGTATAATCTTTATGCAATCTTAATGTCAGTGCCAAAATGCTTGTCAGAAATTTATTTGTTTTCATTTATAATAATCGTTATACAGGAGGTGAGCGTATGAGTGAATCCAGACTAAATCCGGATGAGCTGTTAAAGGTAATCCAAGTTGAAGAAGAAAATCAAACCAAAGGGCATTTGAAAATCTTTTTTGGGTATGCAGCGGGTGTAGGCAAAACCTATACGATGCTCAAAGCGGCTCATATAGCAAAAAATCAGGGTGTAGATGTGGTGGCTGGTTATATCGAACCACACGCGCGCCCTAAAACAGTAGCACTTTTGAATGGATTGGAACTTCTTCCTACCAAAGAAGTAGAATACAACGGAATCACGCTGCACGAATTTGATATTGATGCGGCGCTGAAAAGAAAGCCACAGCTTATACTTGTGGACGAGCTTGCCCATACAAATGCACAAGGGTGCCGCCACACAAAGCGCTATCAGGATATAAAGGAGCTTTTGAATGCGGGAATAGATGTTTATACAACCGTTAATGTTCAGCATATTGAAAGTCTCTGCGATGTAGTTGCATCCATTACAGAAGTTTTTGTGCGGGAACGCATTCCGGATTCGCTGTTTGACAATGCGGATCAGGTCGAATTGGTGGATATTGAACCGCAGGAACTAATTGACCGACTTAATGCCGGAAATGTCTATAAGGAAGCACAAGCCAAACAAGCTGTAGAGAATTTTTTTACCGTAGAAAACTTGACAGCACTTCGAGAAATTGCATTGCGCCGATGTGCAGATCGGGTAAATATCCTGACGGAGAACGCCCGGTTGAGAAGTCACGGCAATTATCATACAGACGAGCATATCCTTGTCTGTCTTTCTTCGTCTCCCTCTAATGCGAAAATTATTCGTACCGCCGCAAGAATGGCTACCGCCTTCAAAGGAGCTTTCACAGCGTTGTTTGTGGAAACTCCGGATTTTTCGGTAATGAGTGAGGAAAATGTGAAACGTCTGCGCTCCAATATGCGTCTTGCCGAACAGCTTGGCGCAAAAATTGAGACAGTTTACGGTGAAGATGTTCCTTTTCAGATTGCAGAATTTGCAAGGCTTTCTGGTGTTTCAAAAATTGTGATTGGACGAAGTTCCGGAGTAAAACGGCATTTGTTCAGCAAACCGACTTTGACAGAAAAGCTGATTGCAAGTGCTCCTAATTTGGATATACACATTATTCCCGATACGGTTCCCGATGCGGCTGTTTATCGGTTGAGAAAAGCAAAGAAAAGGAACTACCTTATTTTTTCTGCTGCGGATATATTAAAGTGTATTGCGATTCTGCTTGTTTCCAGCTTGATTGGAATAGCCTTTCGTAATTTGGGATTTGCTGAAGCGAATATTATTACCGTTTATGTTCTTGGTGTACTTATTACCTCGGTTATTACAAAACATCAAATATACAGCCTTATTTCTTCTATTGTCAGTGTTTTGGTTTTTAACTTTTTATTCACCGATCCCAAATTCACATTGCAGGCGTATGGCCAAGGCTATCCGGTAACTTTTCTTATTATGTTTTTGGCAGCTTTTTTGACAGGCTCCCTCGCTATACGACTCAAAAATCAGGCGAAGCAGGCGGCAAGAGCAGCTTACCGTACAAAAGTATTATTTGATACCAATCAGCTATTACAGCAATCAAAAGATAGAAATGAAATTATATCTGTAACCTCAAATCAGTTAATAAAGCTATTAGGGAAAGATGTTGTTTTCTATTTGGCTGATAAGGAAAAATTGGAAAAACCGCATATCTTTTCGGCAACCAATGAAAATTTAGAGGTGTGTACTTCTGATAATGAAAAGGCAGTTGCCGGTTGGGTATTCAAAAATAATAAGCGTGCCGGGGCAACAACCGAAACACTATCCAGCGCAAAATGTCTGTATCTTGCTGTTCGTGTCAACAACACTGTATATGGTGTTGTTGGAATTGTTATGGGAGAGAAACCTCTCGATCCATTTGAAAACAGTATTTTGCTATCCATCCTCGGAGAATGTGCGCTGGCTTTAGAAAATGAAAAGAATGCCCGTGAGAAAGAGGAAGCGGCAGTCCTTGCGAAAAACGAACAGCTTCGGGCAAATCTGCTTCGGGCAATTTCACACGATTTGAGAACGCCCCTGACATCTATTTCCGGCAATGCGAGCAATCTTTTGTCTAACGGCGAGACTTTTGATACGGATACCAAAAAAAAGCTTTATACCGATATATATGACGATTCGATGTGGCTGATAGGACTTGTGGAAAACTTGCTTGCCGTTACCCGAATTGAAGAAGGCAGATTGAACCTGAATATCTCCCCAAACCTGATAGATGATGCGATTACAGAGGCGCTTCATCATATTAATCGCAAAAGCGAGGAACATCACATTACCGTTGAAAATGAGGATGAGCTTCTTCTTGCAAAAATGGACGCTAAACTCATAGTTCAAGTAATTATCAATCTTGTAGACAACGCCATTAAATATACGCCCCAAAATTCTCATATTAAAATTAAGTCAGAGAAACACGGAGACAAGGCAGTTGTTTCTGTAGCAGATGACGGCGAAGGAATACCGGATGAAATAAAGCCACGAGTATTTGATATGTTTTACAGCGGCGCAAACAAAATTGCAGACAGCCGCCGCAGCTTGGGACTTGGGTTGTCGCTATGCAAATCCATCATTAACGCTCACGGCGGAGAAATTACAGTTTCCGACAATCAGCCGCACGGAACAATATTTACATTTACATTACCCATAGGAGAGGTCAAGGTTTATGAATAAATTACTTATATTAGTTGTAGAGGATGATACCTCTGTAAGAAATCTAATCACTACTACATTAAAGGCACACGACTATCGCTATCTTACAGCGCCAAACGGTCAAACAGCAATTTTGGAGGCTTCGTCTCATAATCCTGATATTGTTTTGCTGGATTTGGGATTGCCGGATATAGATGGCGTTGAGGTCATAGAAAAAATTCGTACTTGGTCAAATATGCCGATTATCGTTATAAGCGCCCGCAGTGAAGATACCGATAAAATTGACGCTCTTGACGCAGGAGCAGACGATTATTTGACAAAACCGTTTTCGGTGGAGGAATTGCTTGCAAGACTTCGGGTTATGCAAAGGCGGCTTACGATGATTCAAAAGGAATTTCCTGCCGAATCTGCCGTTTTTACCAACGGACAACTCTGTGTTGATTTTGCCGCCGGCTGTGCCTATTTGAATGAGGAAGAACTGCATTTGACGCCGATTGAGTATAAATTGCTTTGCTTGCTTTCAAAAAATGTCGGCAAAGTCTTAACGCATACTTTTATCACGCAAAGCATTTGGGGGAGTAGTTGGGATAACGATATTGCTTCCCTGCGAGTGTTTATGGCTACGCTTCGTAAAAAGCTGGAGAAGGACGCAGATTCTACGCAATACATCCAAACGCATATCGGCGTCGGATACAGAATGATGAAAGTGGAATGATATATAGCTAAGGTTACAAATACGGGAAGATACGGAATTAAAAAACTTTCCTCTCTAAATAAGGGAGAAACCCTGACGAAGAATGGAGTTCCAGCTGCTTTTCTGATATGGAAATCGTATAACAATTACCATTTGCTTTTCTTTATCAATAGTGTAAAAGGCTAGGTAATTATTAACTATAATAAAACGAATTTCCCAACTCGCCAGAACGGGGTCATCTACAAGACGAAATTTTTCGGACATATCTGCCAATGAGTTATTTGCAGACGGATTTAAGGAGCTTAAGAAAGCCAGCGAGCCTTTGTATAAAA
>ERZ772861.2193-NODE-2193-length-13804-cov-4.348171_pt1 | contig 13804 bp, 13 predicted proteins | sample MGYA00512135_ERZ772861 | MGnify/ENA primary metagenome ERZ772861 (study PRJEB29015, sample SAMEA2737700) | human gut metagenome | biome: human gut; feature: human-associated habitat; material: faeces | place: China | collected 2012 ...
TATTTTGATTAATAATTCCTTACAGGAACATTTTAAAGAATCAATGAACTGCCATGAAGCTTACAAGATTTTTTTCAATGATTTTTCTGAACAGGATATAACGATTCATAACACTTATAATATGGAACAAAATTTAATGAATATGATTCAAAAAGGAGATTATATCTCTTTGTCAGAACTGCTTGAAAATTCATCAGTACTCAATATTGGTGTAATGGCTGACAACCAGCTCCGCCAATTAAAAAATATGTTTATTGTCATCGCTACACTTGCTTCACGTTCAGCTATAAAGGGCGGAATGCTTCCTGACTATGCTTTTAAGCTAAGCAATGACTATATTCTTAAATGTGAATTGTTAAATGATTATCGCCAAATTAATAACCTTAAGTATTTTATGATTATAGATTTTGCAAAACGCGTCAATCAATTACATAAAGGTGCTCCGGCATCAAAGCTAATTTCCGATGTATCTAACTACATCAACCGCCATATGTCAGAGGCTATTACTGTTGAGTCTATGGCAAAAGAATTTTTTATGAGCAGATCCTATCTTTCAAAACGTTTTAAAGCAGAAAGCAATATCACTCTTACCGATTTTATACTTAACAAAAAAACGGAAGAGGCAAAACGCCTCCTCCGCGCCGAAATTTTCGGTTGTAGGGAAACACCGGGGGTAGAAAGTGTATTACTGCCATCCTCTTGCCGCAGGGTCGAGCATCTCGGCGGCGGAATACACCAGCGCGTTGCAGATGGCAGCGGCAACATTGCTGCCGCCCTTGCGCCCCATGGCAACAATGGCGGGCACGCCGTGGGCGGTGCACACCTCAAACAGCCGCTCCTTGCTCTCCACAACGTTCACAAAGCCCACCGGCACCCCGATGACCAGCGCAGGGCACAGCCCGGCGGTTTCGATCAGGTCGGCAATGGTCAATAGCGCCGTGGGTGCGTTGCCCACCGCAAGGATAGCACCGGGGTGCTCAGCGGCGGCTCTTTGCATGGACGCCACCGCCCGGGTGGTGCCGTTGGCCTTTGCCAGCGCAGCCACCTCCGGGTCTGCCATGTAGCACAGCGCTGTGCCGCCCAGCCGCGCAAGCCCGGGCTTTGTAATGCCGGAAAGCGCCATGTTGGTGTCGGTAACGATGGGCGCAGCGGCTTGCAGCGCTGCCACGCCCGCCGCCACCGCGCCGGGGGTAAACCGCAGGTTGCGGGCGTAGTCAAAATCCGCAGTGGTATGGATCACCCGCTTGACCACGGCGGCAGTTTCCGGCGGCGGGGTCAGACCCATTGCGTCCAGCTCTGCGGTGATGATAGAAAGGCTCGTCCGCTCAATATCGGCGGGCAGATGGTGCTGTGGGGTCATACGGTGCTCCTCCCTTCCAGTCCCATGGCGGCGTACAGGGCGTTCATGTCCAGTGCCCGGCGCACGCCGTCGGCCAGCAGGTCGAACTGCTGCTGGCGGTACTCCTGCATGGAGAGCAGCGGCGCACTGGCAGGGGAGATGCCCTTGCGGCTGCACAGCAGCTGCACCAGCTTTTCGGTCAGTTCTCCGGTATCAAACAGGCCGTGCAGATAGGTGCCCGCCACATTGTCCTTTACGCAGCCCTCGGCGCTGCCGTCCGCAAGGCGGCAGAAGGGCACGCCCTGCACAGCGGTGCGCCCGGTATGGATCTGGTAGCCGGTCAGCACTGCCCCCGCCAGCTGCGGCGCGGTGACGGTGGCGGTATCCTGCGTGCGGTGCTTTGCGTCCGTAAACACAGTCTGGATGGGCAGCAGCCCCAGCCCGCGCACGGTCTGGCTGCGTCCGCTCTCGGTGCCCTCCGGGTCGGCAAGGGTCTCGCCCAGCATCTGGTAGCCGCCGCACACGCCCAGCACCGGCGTGCCGGAGGCTGCCAGTTTCTGCACCGCAGCTTCCAGCCCGCACTGCCGCAGCCAGAGCAGGTCGTCTATGGTGTTTTTAGTGCCCGGCAGAATGACCACATCCGGTGCGCCCAGCTGCCGGGGGCTTTGCACATACCGCACGCTCAGCAGTGGGTGCTGTTCCAGCGGCATAAAATCCGTAAAATTGGAGATATGCGGCAGCCGCAGAATGGCAGCGTCCAGCGGTTTGACGGCGGTGTTGCTTTCCAGTCGGGAGGAGAGGGAGTCCTCATCCTCGATATCTACCCGCAGGTAGGGCACAACGCCCAGCACCGGCAGATGGGTCTTTTCTTCCAGCATGGTAAGGCCGGGCTTCAGGATGGCGGCATCGCCCCGGAATTTGTTGATGACCAGCCCCTTGATGCGTGCCCGCTCGGCGGGTTCCAGCAGCTCCACCGTGCCGTATAGCTGCGCAAACACGCCGCCCCGGTCGATATCTCCCGCCAGCAGCACCGGCGCATCCACCAGCTTTGCCAGCCCCATGTTGACGATATCGTCCGCTTTCAGGTTGATCTCTGCCGGGCTGCCTGCGCCCTCAATAACAATGATGTCCACCTCTTCGGCCAGACTGTTATACGCGGCTAAGATTTCCGGGATCAGGCTCTTTTTTAGTTTAAAGTAGGCGGCTGCAGGCATCTGTCCGCGCACCTCGCCGTTCACGATGACCTGACTGCCTACATCGCTGCTGGGCTTGAGCAGAATGGGGTTCATGCGCACATCCGGCTCCATGCCGGCGGCCTGTGCCTGCACCACCTGCGCACGGCCCATCTCCAGCCCGTCCCGGGTGACAAAGCTGTTCAGCGCCATGTTCTGGCTTTTAAAGGGGGCTACCCGGTAGCCGTCCTGTGCAAAAATACGGCACAGCGCGGTGCACAGCAGGCTTTTGCCCGCCCCGCTCATCGTGCCCTGCACCATAATGCATTTTGCCCGGCTCATGCAAGCACCTCCTGTAAGGTTTTTAAAAGCTGCTGGTTTTCCGGCGCGGTGCGCACGGCGGTGCGGTACCAGCTGCTGTCCAGTCCGGGGTAGTTGCCGCAGCCGCGCAGCACGATGCCGCGCTGCCGCAGGGCATCGCCCAGTGTTTCCGGCGCTTGGAACAGCAGATAATTCGCACTTCCATCCAGCACTCGCAGCCCCAGTGCGCGCAGCCCGTCCCGCAAAATGGGACGCTGCTGCGCGATAAGCGCCTGCACCCGGGCTACATAGGCGGTCTCGTCCAGCGCCGCCAGCCCCGCCGCCTGTGCAAGGCTGGAAACTGCCCACGGCTGCCCGGCAGACTGCATCTTATCCAGTAGGGCAATGTTGCTGCCCAGGCAGTAGCCCAGCCGCACCCCGGCCATGCCGTACAGCTTTGTAAAGGCTTTCAGGATGATAAGGTTCGGGCTTGCCAGCAGCTTTTTGGCAGACAGTACTTCGCTTTCCGGCAAAAAGTCCAGAAAGCACTCGTCCACCACCAGCAGCGCACCGCAAGCTTCGCACCGGTGCAGCACCGCCTCCACCAGTGCTAGCGGCGTCAGCTGCCCGGTGGGGTTATTGGGCTGGCAGAGGAATACCATGTCGGTGTCCTCGTCCACAGCGGAAATGAACGCTTCCGTCACTGCGAAATCTTCGTCCTCGCGCAGAAAATGCCGCCGGACGGTGCAGCCAGCCGTTTCCAGCGCGGCGGCATATTCCGCAAAGGTAGGGGCGGGCAGCAGCGCGGTGCGGGGCTTTGCCGCCCACACCAGCCGGAAGATGAGGTCTGCCGCGCCGTTGCCGCAAAGGATATGCTCTGCAGGCACCTTTTCGTGCACTGCCAGCTTTGCCCGCAGAGCGCGGCAGAGGGGGTCGGGGTAGCGGTCTGCGGTGGCAAGCGCGGCAGTAATGGCTTTTGCCACCCCCTCCGGCAGTCCCAGCGGGCTGACATTTGCCGAAAGATCCAGCGCGTCCTGTCCGTACTGCGCCCGGTAACCGGCCCAGTCGCCGCCATGTACAAGCTGCATCATAAAATACCTCGTATCACCAGCCCAAGCGCCAGCGCCAGCAGGCTTTCGGCGTACATCATGCGGTCAGCGCGGCGGATATCCTCCGGCTCAATGGGACGCACGGCATCGCCGATGGTGGGCTTTTTGTAGTATTCACCAAAATAGTAGGCAGGCCCCGCCAGCTGCACGTTCAGTGCACCGGCGCAGGCGCTTTCGGTCTGGGCACTGTTGGGGCTGGCATGGTTGCGCCTGTCCCGCCGCCAGATGCGCCACGCACTGCGGGCATCGTTTCCGGTCAGGGCAGCAGCGGCTACCCACAGCAGGGCGGCAATGCGGCTGGGCAGGTAGTTCGCAATATCATCCAGTTTTGCCGCCGCACGCCCAAAGTGCAGATATCGCTCGTTTTTGTAGCCCACCATGCTGTCCATGGTGTTGATGGCCTTGTAGGTCAGTGCCAGCGGAGCGCCGCCCAGCAGCATATACAACAGCGGCGCGATCACGCCGTCGCTGGCGTTTTCCGCCACGGTCTCCACAGCGGCCTTGGTCACGCCTTCGGCGGTAAGCGCCTGCGTGTCCCGCCCCACGATGCGGCTTACCGCAATGCGTGCCGCAGGCAGGTCGGGCTTTGTCAGCTCCCGGTAGACGTTCGTACTCTCCTGCACAAGTCCCTTTGCCGCCAGTGCCTGCCCGCACCAGAACATCTGTACTGCCAGTCCCAGCAGTGGGTGCAGGGCAGCGGCTCCCATGCAGACAAGGCTTGTGATCGCAAAGGTGCCTACCGGCAGACAAAAGGCTAAGATACGCCCGCCCCAAAGCTCGCCCTCCGGCGTTTTGGGCAGGCGGGCACGCAGCTGCTTTTCCAGCGCGGAGATGGCCTTGCCCATGTACACTACCGGATGCGGCAGCCACGCCGGGTCGCCGAAAATGGCATCCAGCACAAAGCCGCCCAGTACCGCGTAGCCGATCATGCCTGCGCCTCCTTTGTGTACTGTACGGTCTTTACCAGATACAGCACCCGCTTGGACGCCCAGTCCTTGGCGTCCAGCACAAAGCCGCCGGCGTTGGGAGCGCACCATTCATAATAATCCTTGTGGGGTAGGGCATAGCGCTCCATGGCAGCCATCTGGGTGCCGCCGTGGGCTAAGATGACCAGCATCTCCTCGCCGTCCGCAAGGGCATTGTCCACCAGTGCAGAAAAGGCCGCGCAGATACGTTCACAAAAAGCGGCCTTGGTCTCGCCGTCCGGGCAGGGGCTTTCGCAGTTGGCGTTCACCCAGGCGAGGTAATCCGGGTCGTGCTCCATCTCGATGAAATTCCGCCCCTCAAAGCTGCCAAAGCACATCTCCTGCAAATCGCGCACCTCCACGAGGTCGGCGTCCGGGAAGAGCACCTCGGCGGTCTGGCGGGTGCGGCAGAGCGGGGTGATGTAGACCGTCCGGGGCCGGAGGTCGGCCTGGCGGAGCTGGGCCCGCCCTTCGGGCGAGAGCGGGATGTCCCGCTGGCCCTGATAGCGCTTTTCGGCATTGTAGGCGGTCAGGCCGTGGCGCAGAAGATAGATCAGCATGGGGGAAGTTCTCCTTTCAGGACGGTGGGCAGGCCGCAGAACATCTGGACCACACAGTCGGCCCGCGCGGCCAGCAGGCAGGCCAGCCGCCCGGCGGCTTCCCGCGCGGCGCGTTCGGCTGCGTCCATGGGCACGACGCCGCCGCCCACCTCGGTGGCGAGGACGAGGTCATACGCGGCGAGGCGGTCTGCAAGGCTTTCCAGATCCTCCGCCGCTGCGGCCAGCTCCTGCACATCGGTGATGCGGGTGCCGGGGAAGTTCTGCGCAAAGGTGCGTTTGCCGCTGTACAGCGGCCCGGTGATGAAGATCATAACAGCCCTCCCCATTGGCAGGCGGCCAGTGCCGCCAGCATCCAAAGCTCCGCTTTTTGCAGGAACCATCCGGCCAGATCGCCGGTGATGCCGCCGAATTGCCGATCCGAAACAACACGATAGCGCCAGAAAACAAGGAGCGCCGCAAGGACGAGCGCCCCGCCGCCCAGCAGCACCAGCGCAGCGCAGAGCAGGCCCGCCAGCACCAGCAGGACGCTGCGAACGGCCTTGCGGTCTGCGGCCGAAGCGAACGTGTGGGCAAGGCCGGTGTTCCTGGCCAGCGGGAAGGAGGCGATGGCAAGGCCCGAAAGCGCCCGTTCCAGCACCAGCGCCAGCGTCCAGCAGAGGCCGATGCGCGGCGTGAACTGCACGGCGGTGCACAGCGCGAAATAAGCCAGAAAATAACTGCACAGCCGGATGACGGCAAAGGCCCCGCAGTGGGGGTCCTTCAAAATTTCCAATTTCTTTTCCCTGCCGCCGTAGCTGGAAAGGGCGTCGCAGGTGTCGGCGTAGCCGTCCAGATGGATGCCGCCTGTGACCCAGACGGGGATGAGGCAGAACCCGCCCGCTCGGACGAGTGCCGGGAGCGGCAGTGCTCCGCATAGGCACCATAAAGCCCCGCACACCGCGCCGATGAGCGGGAACGCGCACATCGCGTAGCGCATGTTCTTTTCGTTCCAGTCGAACTGCGGCACCGGGATGGCTGAAAACATGGCAAATGCCACGGCAATGGTCTGCAAAACGATCATGACGGGCCTCCTTTATGATAGACCGGGATGCCGCACACCACCCGCACCACTGCATCGGCGCGGGCCGCAAGGGCGTTGTTGACCTGCGCCAGAGCTTTCAGGTACCGGTCGGTGTCGCCCGCGTAGTTTGCCCCGCCGCTGAACACTTCGTTCGAAACGACGACGAGGTGCTCACATTGCGCGGCCAATTTGTCCAGACCGTCCAGAATGGCCGAAGCGGCGGCTTCGCCCGCCCCGGCGGGGTCGTAAAGCTCGTTGGCAGTCAGGTTGCCGAGGTCTTCCAGCAGGGCGGTGCCCCGCGCGGGCAGGCGCACCGTGCCCAGATGCAGGGGGTACTCCAGCGTCTCGAACTGCTTTTCCGCCCGCATCCGGCGGTGCTTTTCCACCCGTGCGGCGCACTCGGCGTCCCATACCTGCATCGTGGCAAGGTAATAGCGCGGGAGCGCGGTCTGCAGCACAAGGCGTTCGGCGTACGCGCTTTTTCCGCTGGCTGCGCCGCCGACCACCAGCGTCAGCATTGGGGCGTATACGGCGGGATGCCGCCCTCCGTAAAGGAATAGCAGTGGTCGTAGACCGCCAGTGCCAGATCCCACAGCGGGAGCGCGGCCACAGCCCCGGTGCCCTCGCCGAGGTGGAGCCCCGCCGTCAGGAGCGGGGCCTTGCCCAGCGCATCCAGCACCAGCCGGGCCGCAGGCTCGGTGGAACAGTGGCTGGCGAACACGGCCTTGGCGGCGGCGGGGCAGAGCCGCACCGCGCACAGGGCTGCCACCCCGCTGATGAAACCATCCATCAGGATGGGCAGGGCTTCCAGTGCGCCGCCAAGAAAGACCCCGCACAGCCCGGCGATGTCAAAGCCGCCCAGCTTGGAGAGCACGTCCAGCGGGTCGGCGGCGTCGGGCTGGTTGCGAGCGATGCCGCGCCGGATGGCGTCCAGCTTGCGGGCCAGCCCGGCGTCGGAAAGGCCCGCGCCCCGCCCGGTCATGACCTCGATGGGCTGGCCGAGCAGGACCGCCGCCACAGCGCTGGACGTGGTGGTGTTGCCGATGCCCATCTCGCCGGTGGCGAGCAGCTGGCACCCCTGTGCCTTCTGCGCCCGCACCAGTTCGATGCCCGCCGCGATGGCCTCCACAGCCTGGGCGCGGGTCATGGCGGGGCCTTGGGTGAAGTCTGCCGTTCCGGCGGCGATGCGGCGGGGGACGACGCCCGGCACCGGGGCGCCTGCCATGCCCATGTCCACCGGCACGACCTCGCAGCGGGCCGTTTTTGCCATCTGGCAGACGCTCGTCCGCCGCGCCGCAAGGTTTTCGGCCACGGCGCGGGTCACGCTCTGGTCGGTCTGGCTCACGCCCTGAGCCACGACGCCGTTGTCCGCGCAGAGCACGAGGACGGCCCGGCGGTCAAAGGCGAGCTGCGCCGTGCCGGTCAGGGCGGCGGCATCTTCCAGCAGGGTCTCCAGTGCGCCCAGCCCGCCCAGCGGCTTGGCCAGGCTGGCCCAGTGGGCATGTGCGGCCGCGCGGGCGGTCTCGCTGGGCGGGGTGATGGCGGTGAGAAGCTGTTTCAGTTCCGGTTCGGTCATGGGGTCTGCTCCTTCTGGTGATTGAGTACGGCGGCTTCCACGAACCGCCGGGGCAGGGGGGTGCCTGCCCAGTACAGATGCGGAAAACCCGCATAGAGATGTTCATTGGCAAAGCTGCAGGCCCAGCTGCGGCCATTGGCTTTTGCAGCGGTCAACGCTGTGCCGTTCGCGGTCGAGTCCCAGTGGTGGAACTCGTGGGCGGGGAAGGACTCTCCGGCGCGGAACAGCAGGCTGTCGGCGCGGGCGGTCAGCTCCGCGTACCCGAACCGCACCAGCCGCCCGACCGGGAAGCCGCTGCCCGGCAGGACGCCCGCCATGGGCCAGACGGCACCGTCGGCGTCTTCGAGCGTCTGCCCCAGATAGAGGAAGCCGCCGCACTCGGCCACGGTGGGCAGACCGTGCTCCACGGCCTGCTGCACAGAAGCCCGCATCGGGCGGTTCCCGCTCAGCGGCCCTGCATACAGTTCCGGGTAGCCGCCCGGCAGATACAGCCCGCCAAGCTCCGGCGGAAGGGCCGCATCGTGCAGGGGGCTGAATGGGACAAGCTCGGCCCCGGCGGCGGTCAGGGCCTCCAGCGTTTCGGCGTAGGCAAAGCAAAAGGCTTCGTCCTGCGCAACGGCGATGCGGGTGCGCGCCGGGGCGCGGGCGGCAGGCTGAGCCTGCGGTGCAGGCCGGTCGGTCAGGGCCTGGAACTGCACCCAGTCCAGCACCAGCGCATCCGCGAGAAGGGCGATCTTTTGCTGAAGCCCGGCGATCTCCCCGGCGGTCTTCAGCCCCAGATGGCGGCTCTCGATGGACGCCTCCGGCAGGCGGGGCAGATGCCCCAGCACCGGCAGGCCGGTCTCGCGTTCCAGCATCGGTTTGAGCATCTTGTACAAAGCAGAGGTGCAGTCGTTGAGCAGAACGCCGACGATGCGGCTGGGGGTGCGGAACGTTTTCAGCCCGTTGATCTGCGCGGCCAGGGTCAGACTGGCCCCTTTGGCCGGGACGACCAGCAGCACCGGCAGGCCCAGCGTGTCGGCCAGATGCCAGGCGCTGGCCGTGTCAGTCACGCCGCCCAGACCGTCGTAAAAGCCCATGGCCCCCTCGCACACCGCCGCCCCGTGCCCGGCGGCACCCTGTGCATAAAGGGCGCGCACGGTATCCGGTGGGGAGAAAAAGAGGTCAAGGTTGTGGCTCTCGACCCCCAGCACGGCCCGGTGGAACATGGGGTCGATGTAGTCCGGCCCGCTCTTGAACGCGCAGGGGGCGGCCCCGCGCCGCTTGAGCGCGGCCAGCAGCGCACAGGTCAGGGTGGTCTTGCCGCTGCCGGAACAGGGCGCTGCGACGAGAAATTGCATCATTTGCGTTCACCTGTGATGAGGAAGATGGGGTTGTTGGCCATCAGCAGATGCAGTCGGCCCGCCGGTTTTGTGCGGCTGACGGCGATCTGGGTGACTTCGGCGGTGAGCCCCCGCGCCGTCAGGGCCGCAACGGCGGCGCTCAGCGTTTCCAGCGCGATGGCGGAGATGCAGAGGCGGGCCTGCGGGTTTTTGGCCAGCACAGCGTCCACCGCGGCCTCCATGCTGCCCTTGGTGCCGCCGAGGAAAACGGCGTCCGGGGCGGGCAGAGCTTCCAGCGCCTGGGGGGCTTTCCCCTCGATGAGGGTCAGATTCCAGGTTGCGAAGCGCTCCCGGTTCTTCCGGATCAGAGCGCAGGCCTCCGGGTCGCATTCCACGGCATAGACCCGCCCGCGCGGGGCGGCAAGGGCCAGTTCCACACTGACACTGCCGGTACCGGCCCCCACATCCCACAGCGTGTCCGTGGGGCGGACGGCCAGCTTTGCCAGCGCGGCAGCGCGGACTTCCTGCTTCGTCATGGGGACGTCTCCCCGGAGAAAGGCTTCGTCCGGGAACCCGGCACAGCGCCGGGGCGGCTGGGGCAGATGTTCGATGAGCAGAACGCTCAAGGATGCCGTGCTTTTTTGCGAAACTTCCTGCGCGGTGCCGAAGAAGATCTTCTCCTCCGGTGAGCCGAGCTGTTCGCCGACCAGCGCATGGGCCTGCCCCAGCCCGGCGGCGGTCAGGGTGCCGCAGAGGGTGGCAGGGGTCTCGGAGCCGCCGGTCAGGAAGAAGACCGGTCGGCCATCCGCCGTCAGGCACTCGGCCACCGGGTCGCAGGCACAGCCGTGGGCGGAGACGAGCTTCCAGTCCTGCCAGGGACGGCCGACCGCCGCCGCGAGCAGCTGGACGCTGGAGATGCCGGGCAGGACGCGGCAGGAGATGCCGCAGGCCCGCAGCATGGGCAGCAGCCCGGAAGCCCCGGAATAAAACCCGGTGTCGCCGCTGTACAGCAGGGCCGCGTCCTCCTCTGGATGCTCCGCAAGGCAGGCAAGGATCTCCTCCGGCTTGTACAGGGCCTTCCGGTCTTCGGTGCAGCCGTCCGGCAGGTGCTCCAGCAGCCGCCGGGCTCCTACGATAAGGTCGGCCTGTTGCAGGGCCGCAAGACCTTCGGCGGTCAGGGAGCCGGACAGCCCGGCCCCCATTCCGATCAGTGTGACCATGCCAGCACCTCCTTGCAGCGGGTCAGGATCTGCTCCGCCGTTTCGCCCTGCTCTGCGGGGCGGCGGAGGACGATGAGCTGTGCGCCGGTGTCCTGCGCGGCCTGTGCCTTCTCGGCAAAGCCGCCCGCTGCACCGCCGTCCTTCGTGACGAGGAAGCGGATGTGGAACTGCTCCAGCAGGGCCCGGTTCAGCGCATAGGAGAAGGGGCCCTGCATCGCGATGATGTTTTTGTGGGGGATGTGCGCGGCCTCGCAGGCTGCGATGCCCTCCGGGGTGGGCAGCACACGGGGGAACAGGCGGGCAGGCTCGATGCCGGAAAAGGCCGAAAGCTCCTTGGCCCCGGTGGCCAGCAGGAGATTGCCGCAGGTGTTTGCAAGAAACGCTGCCGCGTGTGCGGCCGACGGAAAGACCATGCTCCCCGCCGGGAGCGGGCTTTCGGCCCGGAGCAGGCGGTGGTATTCGATGCAGGCGGTTTTACACGCAGACCGGATGTTTTTGGTGGCGTCCACCGCATAGGGATGGGTGGCGTCCACGCAGAGGGCGGCCCCCTGCAGCAGGGTGGTCATTTCCTCCGGCGTCAGCCGCCCGCAGTGGACGGTGACACCCTGCAAACGGCCCTGCTCTTCGGCTCCCAGCGGGGTCGCGACGCTGACGAGGACTTCGGCCCCCTGCGCGGCCAGCTGGCGGGAGAACAGACGGCCCTCGGTGGTGCCGCCGAACACGATGATCTTCATGCGCGATACCCCCTCGGTGTGACCATCTTTCCGCCCAGCTGCCGGGTGGCGGCGTTGCCGATGAAGACGGTGGTGAACATATCTACCGGGGCGGTTTCCAGTTCCGCCAGGGTCAGGATGCGGTGGGCCTGCCCCTCCCGCCCAATGTTCCGCACCAGCCCGCAGACGGTCTGCGGCGGTTTGCCGTGGTCCAGCAGGATGCGGACGGCTCTGGCCAGATAGTCCGGCCTGCCCTTGGAGGAGGGGTTGTACAGTGCGACGCAGAAATCGCCCATCGCTGCTGCCGCCAGCCGCCGCTCGATGACGGCCCAGGGGGTCAGCCGGTCCGACAGGGAGATGACGCAGAAATCGTGGGCCAGCGGGGCACCCAGCACGGCCCCGCCGCTGAGAGCCGCCGTCAGGCCGGGCACCACCTCCACGGCGACCTCCGGGAACTGCCCGGCCAGCTCCAGCAGGGGGCTGGCCATGCCGTAGACCCCGGCGTCGCCGGAGCAGACCAGCGCGACGACTTTGCCGTGCCGGGCCGTTTCCAGCGCCCAGCGGCAGCGGTCGATCTCCTGGGTCATGCCGGTGGAGTAATATTCTTTTTCCGGGAAATAGGGGCGCACAAGGTCCAGATAGACCGTATAGCCGCACAGCACCTCGGCTTGCGTTAAGGCGCTCTGCGCCTGTGCGGTCAGAAACTGCGGGCCGCCGGGGCCAAGCCCGACCACAAAAACGGTGTTCGTCATGAAAGAACCCTCCAATCTGGGGCAAAGGGGGAAAGGGCCAGCGCAAAGGTCACGCCGCCGCCCGCCTGTTTGGGGATGCGGATGCTCCCGCCGGACGCCAGAACGGCCGCCCGCTCGCAGACATTGTCCACACCGGTGACGTTCCGGACAAAGGCAGAAGGGGTAAAGCTGCCGGGGGCGGTCTGCAGCGCTTCGGCAGAGAAGAACGAGAGGCCCCACCGGTGCGCCGCGCAGAACGCAAGAAGCCCGGCCTCGTTCTGTTTCAGGTCGATGCTGGCGGCGGCTGCGATGCACTGTGGGGCCAGCGTGTGGGCCGCACAGAAGGTGGAAAAGGCGGCTTCCAGCTGCTCGGCCGTCGTCCCGCGCCGGCACCCGATGCCCAGCACCCCGATGCGCGGGGTCAGATGCAGGGCATTCCCGGCAGGGGAGAGGGTCAGGGCAAAGTCGGCAGCTTCCGGCGCTGGTGCTGCATTCACCCCGGCCGGAACCGGGCCTGCGATGGGAAACTCCGACCAGAATAAGACCGGCTCCCCGGCCAGCAGCTTCCCGCTGACGGTCTTGATGCGTTCGGGTTCCAGCACCCGGCAGTTGTGATGCCTTGCCCACTCGTCCACGGCAAAGAGGCCGTGGGCATCGGTGGCCGTGGTGATGACCGGGACGGCCCCGCAGAGGGCCGCGATGGCCCGCGCCAGATCGTTGGCACCGCCCAGATGGCCGGACAACAGCGGCACCGCAAAGTGTCCGCATTCGTCCACGACCACGACCGCCGGGTCGCTGGCCTTGCTGCGGCAAAACGGCGCGATGGCCCGCACCGCGATGCCCACGGCCCCCACAAAGATCAGGGCCTCGTTTTGGGCAAACGCAGCGGCGGTCCACTCTGCCAGCGAAGGCCCGTCGTGCCCGCAGCGGGTCACAGGGCCGGGCAGAGCGCGCGCCAGTGTTTCTGCCAGCGCCAGCCCGGTCTCGGTAAAGGCGGCATAGGCGCGGCTCATGCGTCGGCTCCTTTGCGAAACTCCGTTGTAAAGGCGGGGTCGTAGAGCCGGCTGCGCTCATACCGGGTGCCGAGGAAGTCGCCCACCACGATGAGCGCGGTCTTGGTGATGCCCGCTGCATGGACGCTTTTGGCCAGCGTTCCAACGCTGCACCGCACGATTTTTTCTTCCGGCCAGGTGGCTTTGTAGACCACGGCGGCAGGCGTTCCGGGGGTGTAGGCCCCCTGCAGCAGAGCCTCCTGCACCTTGTCAACGAGGCCGATGGAGAGGAAGATGACCATCGTGGCCCCGTGGGAAGCGAGGCGGGCCAGCGTTTCCCGTTCGGGCACCGGGGTGCGGCCCTCCATCCGGGTGATGATGACCGTCTGGCTGACGGTGGGCAGGGTGTACTCGGCGTTCAGCGCGGCCGCCGCGCCGCAGAAGCTGGAAACGCCGGGCGTGTCATCGTAGGCGATCCCGTCGGCATCCAGTGCATCCATCTGCTCCCGGATGGCCCCGAACAGGCAGGGGTCGCCGGTGTGGAGCCGCACGGTGGTCTTGCCGGCGGCTTCCATCTGCCGCAGCACGCCGAGCACCTGCTCCAGTGTCATCTCGGCGCTGTTGTAGATGGCGCAGCCTGGCTTTGCCAGCCCCAGCAGGGCCGGGTTGACAAGGCTGCCTGCATAAATGATGCAGTCGGCCCCCTGCAACAGGGCCGCGCCGCGCTGGGTGATGAGGTCCGGCG
>ERZ772861.2208-NODE-2208-length-13721-cov-4.827601_pt1 | contig 13721 bp, 9 predicted proteins | sample MGYA00512135_ERZ772861 | MGnify/ENA primary metagenome ERZ772861 (study PRJEB29015, sample SAMEA2737700) | human gut metagenome | biome: human gut; feature: human-associated habitat; material: faeces | place: China | collected 2012 ...
TGGCGGAGTCGTCCAGGGTCCGCTCCAGCCACTGGGTGGAGGCGGTCATGGGGGCGTTCAGAGCATCCGCCATGAGATACCGGGACAGGGAGCAGATGCGCTCGCAGCGCATGGGGTTGCGCTTATAGGGCATGGCAGAGGAGCCGATCTGGTTCTTCTCGAAGGGCTCTTCCACCTGCCGGTCGTGCTGCAGCAGGCGGATGTCGTTTGCCATCCGGTAGCAGCTCTGGGCAATGGAGGACAGGACGTTCAGGATCCGGCTGTCCAGCTTCCGGGGATAGGTCTGGCCGCAGACGGCGAAGCACTTGTCGAAGCCGAAGTCGGCGGAAATCATCCTGTTCATCTCGTCGATCTTGGCGGTATCCCCGTCGAAGAGGTCCAGGAAGCTGGCCTCGGTGCCGGTGGTGCCCCGGCAGCCCAGGAAGCGCATATTGTCGATGACGAAGTCCAGCTCCTCCAGGTCAGAGGCCAGGTCCTGCATCCACAGCGTTGCCCGCTTGCCAACGGTGACCAGCTGGGCGGGCTGGTAGTGGGTGTAGCCCAGGGTGGGCATGGCCTTGTAGGTTTCGGCAAAGTCCCGGAGGTTGGCCAGGACCTTTTTCAGCTCCTCTTTCAGGTAGCGCAGGCCATCCCGATAGATGACGATATCGGCATTGTCCGTGACATAGCAGGAGGTCGCGCCCAGGTGGATGATGCCGGCGGCAGAGGGAGCCACCTGACCGTAGGCGTACACATGGGCCATGACGTCATGGCGCACCAGCTTTTCCCGCTCGGCGGCCACGGCATAGTCAATGTCGGTGATATGCGCTTCCAGCTCCTTCACCTGCTCCTCGGTGATGCCGAGACCCAGCTTGTGCTCGGCCCTGGCAAGGCTCACCCAGAGCTTGCGCCAGGTCTGGTAGCGCACATCCTGGGAGAACAGGTGCAGCATATACTCGGAGGCATAACGGGAGGACAGAGGGGATTCGTAGCGGTCTGTCATATTGGCCTCCTTTTAGCGGTAGATGATGCTGTCACGCTCGGGGCCTACGGAGACGTAGCCGATGTGGCAGCCGATGTTCTTTTCCACGTACTCCACGTACTTCTTGGCGTTCTCAGGCAGCTCGTCCCAGGTGCGGCAGCCGGAGATATCGCACTTCCAGCCGGGCAGGTACTCCATGACGGGCTTGGCGTCCGCCAGCACTGCGGGGAAGGGGAACTCCTCGATCTGCTTGCCGTCCAGCTCGTAGTGGGCGCAGACAGGGACCCGGTCCATATAGCTCAGCACGTCCAGCTTGGTCAGGGCAATGGAGGTAGCACCCTGGCAGCGGATGCCGTAGCGGGTGGCCACGATGTCGATGGGGCCTACCCGGCGGGGACGGCCGGTCTTGGCGCCGAACTCAAAGCCCGCATTGCGCAGCTCGTCCGCCTCCTTGCCGAAGAACTCGCAGGTGAAGGGGCCTTCGCCAACGCAGCTGGAATAGGCCTTCACAACGCCTACGATGTTTTCAATCTTCACATTGGGCGCGCCGGAGCCCACAGGGGCGTAGGCGGCGATGGGGTTAGAGGAGGTGGTGTAGGGGTAGATGCCGTAGTCCAGGTCCCGCAGGGAGCCCAGCTGGGCCTCAAACAGGATCTTCTTGCCTGCGGCCTGGGCGTCCCGGAGGTAGACCCCGGTGTCCTGGATGTAGGGCTTGATCTTCTCACAGTAGTCAGCGAGCCAGGCCTCCAGCTCCTCCATGGTCACGGGCTCGGCACCGTAGACACCGGTGAGGGTCAGGTTCTTCCATTCCAGCAGGTCCTTCAGACGCTCCTTCAGGTGCTTGGGATACAGCAGCTCTCCGGCCAGGACGGTCTTCTTGGCATATTTGTCGGCATAGAAGGGGGCAATGCCCTGCTTGGTGGAGCCGAACTTCTTGTCGGCCAGCCGGGCTTCCTCCAGGCCGTCCATCAGCCGGTGCCAGGGCATCAGAAGGCTGGCGCGGTCAGAGATCTTCAGGTTTTCCGGAGTCAGGGAAACGCCCTGGGCGCGGATTTCTTCCATTTCCTTCCACAGGTTCTCCGGGTCCAGCGCGACGCCGTTGCCCAGGATGTTTACAACGCCCTTGCGGAAAATGCCGGAGGGCAGCAGATGCAGGGCAAATTTGCCGTATTCATTGATGACGGTGTGGCCCGCGTTGCCGCCGCCCTGGTAGCGGACTACGATGTCGTAGTCCTGGGTCAGCAGGTCAACCATGCGGCCCTTGCCCTCGTCGCCCCAGTTAATGCCAACGATTGCGCAGTTTCCCATATGATTATCCTCCGATTTATAGTTCTTATTCTTAGTTGAAAACACAGGAAAGCTCCGCGGGGGGAGACTACCCCCCTACGGAGTTTTTGCGTGTCCTATCTTACTTCAGGTGCTCTTCCAGACGGCGCATGATCTCGGCGTAGGCTTCCTCCACGCCGCCCAGGTCCCGGCGGAAGCGGTCCTTATCCAGCTTCTCGTGGGTCTTCACATCCCACAGCCGGGAGGTATCGGGGCTGATCTCGTCGGCCAGGACGATGGTGCCGTCGGACAGGCGACCAAACTCCAGCTTGAAGTCCACCAGGGTCACGCCGCAGGTGGCCCAGAAGGCCTTCAGGGCATCGTTGATCCGGAAGGAGTAGTCCTCAATGGTCTTGATCTCCTCAGGGGTAGCCAGCTTCAGAGCCAGGGCATGGTAGGTGTTCAGCAGGGGATCGCCCAGAGCGTCATTCTTATAGGAGAACTCGATGGTGGGGTGCTCGAAGACGATGCCCTCTTCTACGCCGTAGTGCTTGGCAAAGGAGCCGGCGGAAATATTGCGGACGATGACTTCCAGAGGCACGATGGAAACCTTCTTCACCAGGGTCTGGCGGGAATCCAGCTCCTTGACGAAATGGGTGGGGATGCCCTGCTTTTCGAGCATGGCCATGAGCCGGTTGCTCATCTCATTGTTGATCACGCCCTTGCCGGCGATGGTGCCCTTCTTCAGGCCATTGAAGGCGGTGGCGTCGTCCTTGTACTCCACGATCAACAGTTCGGGGTCGTCGGTCTTGAATACTTTTTTGGCTTTTCCTTCGTACAGCTGTTCCAGTTTCTCCATAGGTAGATATTCTCCTTTTCCGGTCAAAAAAATCAGATATTGACAAAAAGAAAAAGAGACAAAGCCGCCCGGGGCTCTCACCCGTAGACACCTCCGTCTCTACCTCCAAATTCTACAATAATCCGCATCTTTTGTCAACGGGCACAAGGACAAAAGTTTGCGGGAGAATGGTGGGATTCTTGCCGCACATTGCCTCAAAATGTAAACAATCTATATTTCCCTTGCATTCCCGGCATAAACGTGGTAAACTGAGCAGGATTATGGACTCCCGGGGGAGATCTCCGGGAAGAAAGAGGAATTTGTTTATGAAAACTTGTAAGTATTGCGGCGGAGAAATGGAAGACGGGCAGACCGTCTGTCCCGCCTGCGGAAAAGAAGATACGGTCCAGCCTGCTGCTGTGGAACCCGACGCGCAGGAGGCTCCCCTGGAAGAAGCTGCCACGCAGCTTCCCCAGGAGGCTCCTGCCGCCGGGGAAGCCGCCTCTGCTGAGGAGGCCACTCCTGCTGAGGAAGCCACTCCTGCTGAGGAAGCCGCCCCTGCCGAGGAAGCCACTCCTGTCGAGGAAGCCGCCCCTGAGGAGGCTGCCTCCGAGCAGCCCAGGGAGCCTGAGCGGAAGAAGGGCATGAGCGGCACCTCTGCCGTGGCCCTGGCTGTGGCGGCTGTGATCCTGGTGGCAGCCGTTGTGGCGGTGCTGGTGATGAACGGCAAGAAGAAGGACCAGGAGCTGAACCCCAGCGCCGAAGCCTCTGAAAGCACTGTGGAGACCACTGTGGAGACCACCGAGGCCACCATCCCCGCTGACGGCGATCCCAACGATGTGACCTGCAAGGGCAGCTATACCGGCACCGAGGAAGAGGTAAAGGCCGCTGCCGATACGGTGGTTGCCACCGCCGGAGACCGGGTGCTGACCAACGGACAGCTGCAGGTCCACTACTGGCTGGCGGCTCAGAATTTCTACAGCCAGTATGGCTCTTATGCCGCCTACTTCGGCCTGGACGCTTCCCAGCCCCTGGACACCCAGACCTGCGGCATGGTGGAGAACCGTACCTGGCAGCAGTATTTCCTGGAGCAGGCCCTGTCCTCCTGGAAGGTGTATGAGGCCATATACCGCTCCGCCCAGGAGAACGGCTTCCAGATTTCCGAGGAGCTTCAAAATGAGCTGGACACCATAGAGACCGGCCTGGAGGAGACTGCCCAGAAAAACGGCTATGGCACCGCGGAGGATATGATCCACAAAAACTTCGGCCCCGGGGCTTCCGTGGCGGACTATAAGGCCTTCTGGGACCTGTACTACCGCTCCAGCGGCTACTACACGGAGGTCAATGCCAGCTTTGCTCCCACGGAGCAGGATCTGGAGGAGTACTTCAATGCCCACGAGGCCGACTATGCCGAGAAGGGCCTGACCAAGGACACCCACACCGTGGATGTGCGCCATATCCTCATCACGCCTGAGAGCACCCCTGTAGACGGCTCCACCACCGGCGAGACCACCATCTCCGACGAGGCCTGGGCGGATGCGGAGGCCAAGGCCAAGGAAATTCTCAGCCAGTACCTGGCCGGGGATAAGACCGAGGACAGCTTCGCCACCCTGGCCAACGAAAACTCCCAGGACCCCGGCTCCAATACCAACGGCGGCCTTTACACCGGCGTTTCCCAGGGCCAGATGGTGGAGGCCTTTGACGCCTGGTGCTTTGACGATGGCCGTCAGGTGGGGGATACCGACATTGTGAAGACCAGCTACGGCTATCATGTGATGCTCTACTGCGGCAGCGCTACCGTCTGGCAGGCTCAGGTGAAGAGCGACATCCTCACCGAGAAGACCAATAACTTTGTGGAAGAGGCTCTGGCGGCCAACCCCACCACCATTGACTACAGCGCCATCAAGCTGGGATCTACCCAGGCAGAATAAAAATATTCCGGCCTTCCCCACCGGGGAAGGCATCAGGGGGAAGCCCTGACGGAGGAAGGCCCGCTCCACAGGGAGCGGGTTTTTCTTATGGACTTTTTCCGCCCAATGTGCTAGAATCCGGTAAGATTCTAAAAAAACGCGGAGGTCCCGGCATGGGTAAGATCACGGCCTCCCGGCAGATCACAGAAGGGGTCATCTGGAAACAGATCCTGATTTTCTTCTTTCCGATCCTGCTGGGCACTTTTTTTCAGCAGATGTACAACACAGTGGACACCATCATTGTGGGCCGTTTTGTCAGCACCAGGGCCCTGGCGGCGGTAGGCACCACAGGACCGCTGGTCAATATGTTCAGCGGCTTCTTTACCGGCCTCAGCTCCGGTGCCACCGTGATCCTGGCCCAGTTCTATGGGGCCAATGACCCCAAGGGAGTGGACCGGACCCTTCACACGGGCTTCTCCCTGTCGCTGATCCTGGGCCTGTTGGTAACGGCAGTGGGCTGCGGCCTGGGCCCCACAATCCTGACCTGGATGCAGACGCCGGAGGAATGCCTGGAGATGGCCGGGACCTACCTGCGGATCTACTTTGCCGGGTCCCTGGCCTCTATGGTCTACAATATGGAGGCGGGGATCCTGCGGGCCATGGGGGACTCCAGGACGCCGGTGTATTCCCTGGCGGCGGCCTGCATTGTGAATATCATCATGGACATTGTGCTGGTGGTCTATGGCCGCATGGGAGTGGCCGGGGCGGCCCTCGCTACTGTCCTCAGCCAGGTCATCAGCGCCGGGATGCTGCTTGTTGTGCTGCTGCGGCAGAGGGACTTCCCTCTGCGCTTCGGAGAGCTGTGCCTGGACGGGAAGCTCCTGAAGCGCATCCTGCTCATCGGCATCCCTGCCGGGCTTCAATTCGTCACCTTTGACCTGTCCAATACCCTCATTCAGTCCGGCATCAATTCCTTCGGCTCCGTGGTCATGGCGGCCTGGACGGCCTACGGCAAGACCGATGCCTTCGTATGGATGATCTCCGGTGCCTTCGGCGTAGCCATTACCACCTTCGTGGGACAGAACTTTGGCGCCCAGCGCTATGACCGGGTCCGGCAGAGTGTCCGGGTGTGCCTGGTCATGAGCGTGGGCACCGTGGGAGTCATTACCCTTCTGATGCTGCTGTTCCGCCGGACCATTCTTGGCATCTACTCCGCGGACACCGGGGTCATTGAAAGCGGGGCCTATATCATGTCCATCATTGTCCCCTTTGAGGCGGTATTCATGCTGGTGGAGATCTTTGCCGGAACCTTCCGAGGGGTGGGAGACTCCGTGAAGCCCACCGTCATCACCTGCCTGTGCGTCTGTGTGGTTCGGGTGGTCTGGCTCATGACGGCGGTAAAGCTGCACCACACCCTGTTTATGCTCTGCGTCTGCTATCCCATGACCTGGATCCTGACGGCGGCGGTATTTGCCGCGGTGTATCTGAAAGGGGATTGGCTGCGCAAGCGGATCCCGGAGGAAGGACTATGAGGCGGCTGGTCATACTGTGCCTGGCCCTTCTTCTTGTGGGCTGCGCCGGGCCGAAGGAAGAACCGGCTGCCTCTGAGACGGCCCCGGAGACCGGGGTGGAGACCGTCCTGCCAGAGACCGTCTTGCCGGAGACGGAAGCCACCGAACCGGCAGACCCGGTCCGGGAAATCCTGGAAGCCATGACCCTGGAGGAGAAGGTGGGCCAGCTCTTCCTGGCCCGGTGCCGGAAGGAAACGGCTTTGGACGATATCCGCCAGTATCAGCTTGGGGGCCTGGTCCTCTTTGGCCGGGACTTTGATGACGAGACCCTGGGCTCCATGCAGAAAAAGCTGAACGCCTATCGGGCAGCCGGAAATATTCCCCTCCTGCTGGCAGTGGATGAGGAGGGGGGCACCGTGGCCCGGGTCAGCAGCCACCCTACCTTCCGGGGGGAGCCCTTCCCGTCCCCGCGGCAGGCCTTCCAATCCGGAGGCATGGAGCTGGCCCTGAGCCTGGAGTCGGAAAAGGCATATCTTCTGCATGCCCTGGGCCTGAACGTCAACCTGGCCCCGGTGTGCGATATTGCCACGGACCCCGGGTCCTTCCTCTACAGCCGCTCCTTGGGGGCTGACCCCATTACCACCGGACAGTATGTGTCCGCCACCCTGGAGCGGATGGCGGAGTATGGAGTGGGCGGCGTTATGAAGCACTTCCCGGGCTACGGCGAGAACGGAGATACCCATGTGGCCAGCATCCTGGACAGCCGGAGTCTGGAGGAGCTGGAGGGGAAGGACCTGATCCCCTTCCGGGCGGGCATTCAGACCGGCCTGGGGGCCATCCTGGTCAGCCACAACCGGATAGCCGCCCTGGATGCCGATACCCCGGCCTCCCTGTCTCCTGCCGTTATAGGCTACCTGCGAGACACCCTGGCCTATGACCGGGTGGTCATCACCGATGACCTGTCTATGGGAGCTCTGGAGGACTACACCCCGGAGGAGGCCGCCGTCCTGGCGGTGAAGGCAGGAGCGGATCTTCTGTGCAGCACAGACTTTGAAAGCCAGCTTTCCGCCGTCCTGGAGGCGGCCCGGAGTGGGGAAATCTCCCAGGACCGGGTGGATGAAGCGGTGTACCGGGTGCTGAGCTGGAAAGCCCAGCTGGGGCTGATCGGCTAAAAAAACCCTCTCCCTGGGAGAGGGTGGCAGGGCGAAGCCCTGACGGGTGTGGGGCGGTACCGGGTCGGACCTGGTGCCGCCCCTCTTCCGGCCCTGGGGGGCCACCTTCCCCCAGGGGAAGGTGCAGAAAATCCCTCCCGAGGAACGATCCTTCGGGAGGGATTTGTTTACCCTACAAACCTGTATTCAATTTCGTCCGCGTAGCGGTAGTAGCAGCTTGCGCCGCTGTCCAGGCCGGAGAGAATCTCCACGCTCTCTCCATCGGACCGGCCCAGCTCTACCTGGGTCAGGCCGGAGAGGGTGTCGGTCTTTTCATCGTAGGCGGTGTAGACCCAGCTTTTGCCATCCTGGGACTGAATGGCCGCGGCAGGGAGGGTGGGGACGCTTTCCGAGGTGGCGGTGGTGATGCTTACCGAGGCGCTCATGCCGGTGAGCATTTTTTCCGCCCGGTCCAGGGTCACGGTGACGGTATACTTGGTGTTGCCGCCGGAGTTCACGCCGTAGGTGTTGATCTTTGTGATGATGCCCCGGAAGCTTTGGCCCGGCAGGGCATCCAGGGTGACATCCGCGGCCATGCCGACCTCCAGGGACAGGATGTCCAGCTCGTCTACAGTGATGTCCACGGTCATCTCCTTGGTCTGCGTGACGGTGGCGGCCAGGGTGCAGCCGGTGTCGTAGGTCTCATAGGCGGGGGTGCTGGCGGGGTAGCTGCCAGAGGAATAGCCGCCGGCCATGCCGCCAAGGCCGGACAGATCCAGACCGGACAGGTCGGGCATCATGCTGCTGATGTCCAGGGCCCGCTGGTGGACGATGAGTCCCGTGCCGATGAGGATGGCATCCCCCTTGGCCACGGCCCCGAAGCTGGAGGGGGACCAGGACATACCGTTGCTCATGAGTACCGTCTGGCCTCCGTCTGTCAGGACGGTGGGGGCCTGGCTCACATCGGGGCCAACCATGGAGGAAAGGTCCATGGTCTGCGCCACATCCTGGCTGGCTTCAATGGTCTGCTGGGGGATGTAATAGATGGTGTCGCCGGAGTTTTCTACCACCAGGCCCAGAATGTAGGTAGCGGTCTGCTGATCGCCGCCCTCCGAAGGCCCGGTAGGGTCTGTGGGCTCGGAAGGGTCCGTGGGTTCAGAGGGGTCAGATGGATCGGAAGGATCAGAAGGATCAGAGCCGCCCGGATCGCCGCTGTCTGGGCTCACCGGCGGTTCCACCACCTCATCCATCAGGATCTTGCTGAGGGAGATGTATCCCGGGCTGGCCTGGCTCCGGGGCCGGGTTTCCAGGGCGGCAGGGGAGACATAGTCCACCGTGGTATCCAGCCCGGAGACCACGCCGTCGGTGTCTGCCCGGAGAATGCCGTCCTTGGACAGGCGCTGGAGCTTATCCATGTGCGCCTCCAGCTCCTGGCGGCGGTTCAGAAGCCTGTTGTATTCCACGGTATGGCCGGTGTCCTTCAGGGTCAGCAGGGTGGTGCCGTTGGTGACCTTCTGGTTTTCCCGGACGCTGATGTAGGAGACGGTGCCGTAGGCCCCGGTGACCCGGAGCATACTGTGGATGTAGAGCTTTCCGGTGCCCAGGACCTTGCCCCCCTCCTCCACCACGGATACCCTATCCTCATAGGGGGCTTTTTCATCGGAGCAGGTGACGGCGGCCAGTCCATCGGAGATGGTCTCCACCCGGCCCTCCAGCTCCTTGCCGTCGGACAGGCGAAGGGTGACCTTCTGCCCCAGGGTCAGGCCCTGGGCGGGAATGTCCACCGCCATGGTGCCGTCCAGGGACAGGAGCACCAGAGCGCCGGAGTCATACACGGTGTCGGCTACGGCTGTGTCCTTCTGGGCATAGATCTTCTTCACCCGGCCGGAGGCGGTGGCCTTCACGCTGGTGGAGGGGGAATCGTTGGTGACCTTGGCAATGGCGGCATCCAGGTCCTCCATCAGCTCCTGGAGTTCCGCAATGGCGGCATGCACCGCGACCTTGTCCACCTTCACGATGGGGTCACCGGCACGGACGGAGTCCCCGTTTTCTACGTACCGGGCCTCCAGCTCCAGGGCCTGGGGGATCTCCAGGTCCTCTCCCTCAGGGGGAGTCAGGGTCCCGGCCCCCAGGAGGGCGGTGGAGATGGCCTTGTTCTCCGGCTGGGCCGTCAGGACCCGGCTCTGTACGCTGGTGCCGGATATCACGCCGGAGGGCAGGCTGGAGATCAGCAGTGCTGCCGCTGCCACCAGGCACAGTGCCGTTACCCAGAGGGCGCCGTGACCGCCCCGGTCCGGGATGCTGTCATCGGTGTCGAGAGGCGGCATAGAATTGTCCACCGGCTCCTTTTTGCGCCCGAAGAGGCGCTTTTTTTGTTTCTGGTCATTCATATGGGTTCCCTCCTTAGCCGCCATAGTGCAGGGCCTCGATGGGAGGCAGCTTTGCGGCCTTGTTGGCGGGGTACAGGCCGAAGATCACGCCGATGGCGAAGCAGAAGGCCACGGCAATGACCACCACGTTCCACTCCAGGCCGAAGGACAGGCCCATGCTGGCCACCATCACGGAGATGACCCGCAGCACTGCCCAGCTTAGAAATACGCCGATGGCGCAGCCGATCATGCACAGCACCACGCTTTCCAGGAGGAACTGCTGCAATATGACCCCCCGTCCGGCGCCGATGGCCTTCCGAATGCCGATTTCCCTGGTCCGCTCGGTGACCGTCACCAGCATGATGTTCATAATGCCGATGCCGCCGACGATCAGGGAGATGGCGGCAATGCCTCCCAACAGCACCGTCAGGATGCCGGTGACATTGCTCATAGCGTCTTCCAGCATACTCTGGGAGAGGATGGAGAAGGCATCCTCGTCCTCGTTGAACCGCTTCATGAGGATGGTCTTCATGGCGCTTTCCGTCTCCGTCAGGTTGCCGCCCTCCGGGGCGCTGACGGTAAAGGTGGGGATGGCAGAGCCTACGGTGGTGCTCAGCCGCTGGAGACTGGTAAAGGGCAGGTAGGCCATCATGGTGTTTTTGGTCAGGATGCCCGTCAGGGATTCGTCATCGTTTTTGAGGATGCCCACAATGGTGTACTTCACGCCGTTCAGGGAGAGGGCCTGGCCCAGGCAGTCGGCGTAGCCAACCAGGTCCTCGGCGGTTTTCTCCGGGATGACGCAGACATTGGTGTGGTTCTCCACATCCGCCTCGTTGAGGAACCGGCCCAGCAGCAGCTCCAGGCCGTTGATGGCGGCGTAGGAGGGAGTGGCCCCGTAGAGGGTCACGGTTTTGGTGGTGGACCCGTATTTGCCCGTGGCGGCAGCCGTCACGCTGGGGGCCGTCAGGCCGATGCCCGGCTCCTCCATCCACTGGTTCAGGGTGTCCAGCTTCACAGGGGCCCCCTTGTCGTCGGAGACGGTGACGGTCAGCAGATTGTTTCCCAGGCTTGCGATGGTGTCGGTCACCGTGCCGGTGGCACCGGAGACCAGGCTGACCAGAATCACCAGGGCCATAACGCCGATGATAATGCCCAGCATGGTGAGAAAGGCCCGGAATTTGTTGCCGGAAATGGACTTCATTGCCATTTTGAATGCCTGGATCATGGGTCCACCTCCGTTAATTGTCCGTCCTTGATCCGCACGATGCGGCTGGCCTGCTTGGCCACATCGTCGTCGTGGGTAATGAGGACGATGGTGTTGCCTCCCTCGTGGAGCTCGTGAAAGATGTCCATGATCTCCACCGTGGTTTTGGAGTCCAGGTTGCCTGTGGGCTCGTCCGCCAGGATCAGGCTGGGGCGGGTGGCAATGGCCCGGGCAATGGCCACCCGCTGCTGCTGGCCGCCGGAGAGCTCCGTGGGCAGATGCTTGGCCCGCTTCTGCAGCTCCACCCGGGCCAGGGCCGCCGCCACCCGCTCCTTCCGCTGGGCCTTGGGGACCTTCTGGTAGATCAGGGGCAGCTCCACGTTCTCCTCTGCCGTCAGCTTGGAGATCAGGTTGAAGCTCTGGAAGACGAAGCCGATTTTTCGGTTCCGGATCTTTGCCAGCTCGTTTTCCGTGTAGTCCTCAATGGGGATCCCGTCGAGAAGATAGGTGCCGGAGTCCGCCGTGTCCAGGCAGCCGATGATGTTCATCAGTGTGGACTTGCCGGAGCCCGAGGGGCCGATGATGCTGACGAATTCGCCGTCATCTATGTGCAGGTTGGCTTTGTTCAGGGCGTAGACCCGTTCGCTGCCCACCTGATAGATGCGGGAGATATCTTTGAGATCGATCATGGTCTGCCTCCTTAGCCGCCCATGCTGGGAGGGCCGCCCATGCCGCCGCCGGGACCGCCGCCCATGGCGCCCATGTCACCCATGCCGCCGCCCATGGAGAAGTCGCCGGAGAAATCGCCGGAGGTGGTGATGGTCATGCCGCCGAAGGTGAAGGTTTTCTCCTTGGGGGTGTAGTAGACGGTATCTCCCTCCTTGAGGCCGGAGGTGATCTCGGTCTGGGTGCCGTTGCTCAGGCCCACGGTGACCTCCGTCATGCCTCCCAGGGTGTCGGTCTCTTCGTCATAGGCGGTGTAGACGTAGGATGTGGCGCTGGTTTTGCGCACCGCATCGGCGGGGACCAGCAGGGCATTCTCTACGCCCTCAATGGTCACGTCCACATCGGCGGACATACCGGAGAGCATACCGGTTTCCTTGGGCAGAGTCACCTTGGCGGTGTAGGAGCCGTTGGTGCCGGAGGTATCCAGCTCCGCCACGGTGCCCAGGTAGGTCTCGTCACTCAGGGAGCTGACGGTGACCTTCACCTCCTGGCCCAGGGCCAGAGAGAGAATATCCGTTTCATCTACGGTAACGGTGATGGACACGGTCTCGTCCGGGTCCAGGGTAAAGAGAACGGTGTCTGCCAGAGCGTCAGAGCCCAGGGTCAGGTCATCCAGCTTCACCGCGGTCTGGATGGAGCCCTTTTTCTCCGCCACCAGGCCCCCGTCCTTATAGAGCTTGACCAGGGCCTGATACCGCTCCTCCAGCTCCGCCCGGTCGGACAGAAGCTGGTTGTACTTGGCGGAATCGGAGGTATCCTTCAGGGTGAAGAGCACCGTGGTGGAATAGACCTTGCTGTTGAGCTTGGCGCTGACCTGGCTGACGGTACCGGCGTAGCCCGTGACCTTCAGAGGGCTGTGGATGTAGAGCTTGCCGGTGTCCTTGCCCAGGGTGACTTCCTCCTCTGCCAGAGGGCCGTCGTCGGTGATGAGCACCGTGGCGGTATCCGCTGTGACCTGGTCTACTGTTCCCTCCCAGGCCTTTCCCTGGGAGTCGGTAACGGTGACGGTGTCCCCCGCGGCATAGTCTCCCCTGGGAATGTCCACAGCCAGATAGCCGTCCATGGAGAGGACCGCCAGGGCTCCGTGGTCATACATCACGTCCGCTACCCGGTCCCCTGTTTCGGCATAGACGGTTTTCACCCGGCCGGTGACCCCCGCCTTTACGGAGGAGCTGACGGTGCTGGACTCCGCCTTGCGGATGCTCTTGTCCAGGGAGTCCAGGCTGTCCTGGACGGAGGAGAGGGAGCTGAGGACTGTGCTGGGGTTCACGCCGGCCAGCAGCGTGCCCGCCTGAACCGCGTCCCCCTGCTCTACGTAGAGCTTCTCCACCTTTACGGTGGCGGGAACGGACAGGTCCTCCACATCCTCGCTGGTCAGGGTGCCGGAGCCGGATACCGCCGCCTGAATGGAGCCTGTGGTCACCTGGGCCGACTTTACCGTGGAGCTGTTCTGAGCGGTGACCTGCCTGCGCACATTTTTGCGCACCTGCAGCACTGCCGCCAGCAGCACCACCAGCACCAGGGCAACTGCCGCAATGACCCGTTGAACGGCCTTTTTCCGCTTCTGGGCTTTTCCTAAATTCGCCATTTGGGCTTTCCTCCTGAATTTTGTAAATAAGAATATAATATAGATGCAGCCTGAAAACAGTCTGAATAATTTGTGAATATGCTGTGAATTGAGGCGGAAACCCTCTCCTTCGCGTAGGGGCCGATGCCCACATCGGCCCGGGGGTTCTGAAAAACCTCTCCTGGGAGAGGGTGGCAGGGCCAAAGGCCCTGACGGGT
>ERZ772861.2214-NODE-2214-length-13691-cov-2.967659_pt1 | contig 13691 bp, 20 predicted proteins | sample MGYA00512135_ERZ772861 | MGnify/ENA primary metagenome ERZ772861 (study PRJEB29015, sample SAMEA2737700) | human gut metagenome | biome: human gut; feature: human-associated habitat; material: faeces | place: China | collected 2012 ...
GCGCCGACTTTCTGGCCCTGCGCCTGTCCCTGTGTGCCGACACGCCCCTGCGGTATGCCCCGGAGCAGCGCCGCGCCGCCATGGGCGGTGCGCTGAAGGCGGCCATGCTCATCGCCGGCGTGTTCATTGCCGCCGGCGCCGTGGCGATTCTGGCCATGCAGCTCATTTGGAATCACTGAAGAAAGAACACAGCGGCATTGACCGCTGTGTTCTTTTTTGCACCGTGGCGGCGGCAGTCCGGAGGAAGGTGATTCGTGGAGGATGTTTTGGAACGTGGGGGTTGAGCATACGGGAGCTTTGCCTGCCGGAGGGTGGGCTTTTTTCGTATCGCGGCATATTTGGGGACGAGCCGTCATACAAGTGAATATCACACAGGAAGGGGAGCGGAGCATGGAATTGAGCTATGCCATAGCACGCTATGAACAGGCGCTGGAACTGCTGCCGGTGCGGTGGCAGCAGGCGGCGCGGCGGCTGCCGGACTGGAGGAAGGCGCAGGCGGAGGAGTTCCGCCTGCGGACGGGGCGGCCTATGACGGTGCTGACGTGTGAAGGGGAGATACTTGTCAGCGATGAGCTGCCGAGGGCACTGGTGACGCAGTCCGACTTGGAGCAGCTGTGCGACATGGTGACGGGATACTCCCGCTACGCTGTGTCGGAAACACTGAGCAAGGGGTATCTCATCGGCCGCGGCGGCTTTCGGGTCGGCGTCTGCGGCACCGCCGTCCTGCGGGACGGGGCCAACACCAACCTGCGGGACATCTCCTCCGTAACCGTTCGTATCAGCCGTCAGGTGCGGGGATTGGCAGAGCCGCTGCTGCGAGAGCTGTGGGAGCCGGAGGGCTTTCCCAGTACGCTGCTGCTGGCACCGCCGGGGGTAGGCAAGACCACTCTGCTGCGGGACATGATCTGTGCGCTGTCCGACGGGGACGAGCAGCGCCCCGCCTGCCGCGTGGGTATCGTGGACGAGCGGGGCGAGCTGGCGGCCATGTACCGCGGCGTGCCGCAGCTGGAGGTGGGGGCCCACACCGACGTGCTGGACGGGTGTCCCAAGGCGCTGGGCATCACCATGCTGCTGCGGTCTGCCAACCCACAGGTCATCGCGGTGGATGAAATCACCGCAGAGGAGGACCTGCGGGCCATACTGTCCGCCGCACACTGCGGCGTGGCGCTGCTGGCCACCATCCACGCCGCGAACAGGGAGGAGCTGGCACGGAAGCCGCTGTTCGCCCGACTGCTGGAGATGCAGGTATTCCAACGGATAGTGACCATCACCGTGGAGGATGGACGCCGCGTCTATCGGGTGGAGGCGCTGTGACGGCCAAGCTGGCGGGGGCAGCGCTGATCGTGGCCGGCGCGGTCTGGTGCTGTGCAGCAAGGCGCAGGCGGCAGCGGCAGCGCTTGACACTGGCCCAGGCACTGGCCCAGGCGCTGAGCGCCATGGAGACGGGCATCCGCTGGCAAAGGCGGCCCATGCCGCAGCTGCTGGCACAGCTGGCACAGCGGCCTGTGTGCGGGACGTACTTCGACGCGGTGCGGGAAATGCTGCAAAGCGATATGACTTTACAGATAGCGTGGAACAGGACATTTTCACGGATTCCGGATGCGGAGACGGCGGAGGTGCTGCGGCGCATGGAGTTGGGCGGAGATGAGACGCGGCTGCTGACACAGCTGGAGGATGCGCGGCAGGCGCTGACAACGCTGGCGGCGCGGTGGGCGCGGGAGGATGCACAGGACCGCAGAGTGGCGGGGGCACTGGCACTGTCCGCTGCGGGGCTGCTGGTGATCTTACTGATTTGAGGGTAGTACATGGACGTTGATCTGATTTTCAAAATTGCGGCCATCGGGATACTGGTGGCGGTGCTGAACCTGCTGCTGGTCCGCAGCGGACGGGAGGAGCAGGCCATGATGACCACGCTGGCGGGGCTGATCGTGGTGCTGATGATGCTGGTGCAGCAGATCAGCGACCTGTTCGATCTGGTCAAGACGCTGTTCTCCCTGTGAGCCATGGAGACGGTGATCCGACTTTGCGCGCTGTGTCTCACCGGCGCGCTGCTGGCGGTGCTGCTGAAGCGGACAAACCCCGACATTGCGCTGCTGCTGGCGGTGGCGGTGTGCGGTGCGGCGCTGCTGTTGCTGGCGGAGCCGCTGGGGCAGGTACGGGACCTGTTTACCCAGCTGCTCGACTGGGGCGGGCTGCCCACGGATCTGTTTCTGCCGCTGGTAAAAACGGTGGGTATCGCACTGGTGAGTCGGACAGGCTCCGACCTGTGCCGCGACGCGGGGGAAAGCGCCATGGCATCACTGGTGGAGACGGCGGGGGCCGTTACGGCCATTCTGGTGTCGCTGCCGCTGTTTCAGGCGGCGTGGGACATGCTGAGGGGGCTGCTATGAGGGGAGTGAAGATATGGATGGCCGCGGCGGCGCTGCTGTGGCTGCTGGTGACGCCGGCACAGGCGTCCGTCATCCCCGACAGCGTGACGGAGGCGCTGCCGCCGGAGGCTGCGGCCCATCTGGAGGGCCTGGATGAGACCCCGGACCACACCACGTGGTCGGAGGGGCTGGCCCGCCTGTGGCACGACACCCAGCAGCAACTGGGAGAGGCCCTGCGGGAAAAGGCGTCCGGCGCGGCGCTGCTGCTGGGCGTGGTACTGCTGTGCGGCGTGGCGGAGAGCTTCTTCACGGCGGCGGAGCAGCCATCGGTGCCGCGGTTCGTGCCCATGGCGGGGGCTCTGGCCATCACGCTCACTGCTGCGGGGGACCTGCAGCAGATGATGGGACTGGGGGTGGAGACCATGGAGGAGCTGGACGTGTTTGCCAAGGCACTGCTGCCCACACTGTCGGCGGCTGCGGCCGCCAGCGGCGGAGCCATCACCGCGGGGACACGACAGGTGGCTACGGTGTTTTTTGCCAACCTGCTGCTCAGCGTGATCCGGAAGCTGCTGCTGCCGCTGCTGTATTGCTGTATCGCGGCGGCCGCCGCCGACACCATGGTGCCGGATCACGGCCTGAAAAAAATTGGCGCGGGCATCAGCAAGGCCGTGACCTGGGCTCTGACAGCCACCATGGTGGTGTTTACCGGCTTTCTGACCCTGACCGGCGCGGCCACCGGCGCGGCGGACGCCATGACGGTGCAGATGACCCGCAGTGCCATCGCCACGGCGGTGCCGGTGGTGGGGTCCATCATCTCCGAGGCCACGGGGACGGTGCTGGCGGGAGCAGGGGTGCTGAAAAACGCCGTGGGTATCTTTGGGATGCTGGCGGTGCTGGCCATCTGCCTGACGCCGTTTCTGAACATGGCCGTGCAGTATCTGTTGTACAAGCTGACGGCGTTTCTGGCGGGCATCGTGACGCAGGGGGCTCTGGCGGAGCTTATCAACGCACTGGGCACGGCCTTCGGCCTGATGCTGGGTATGACCGGCAGCTGCGCACTGCTGCTGCTCATCTCCATCACCTCCGCCGTGTCGGCGGTAACGGCATGATCGGGGCGCTGCGGACATGGCTGCTGTCCATCATCGCAGCCGGACTGGTGCTGTCCATCCTGTACGCCCTGCTGCCCAAGGGGCGGCTGCGGCCCATCGTCCGCACCGCGGGCGGCGTGGTGCTGATGCTGGTGATCCTGCGGCCGTTGACGGAGCTGGACCTGGAAGGCTTTGCCGTATCCTACGACGACTACGCCCGGGAGATCCGGGAGTTGACGGAGCAGTACCGCGCGGCGGACACGGCGGAGCTGGCAGCTATCATAGAGCGGGAGACCGCCGCATATATATCGGACAAAGGCGCGGCGCTGGGGGTGAATTGCCACGCCGTAGTGGAGACGGAGCTGCGCTCCGGCGTGCCCTCATTGGCGGTGAACTTCACCTCGATATGCGGGCTTGCCAGCGCCGTGCCGCCTGCATTGCCGCCGATCTGGGTATCGGCAAGGAGGCACAGGTCTGGCAGGCGGCTGGGGAGAGGTGACATATGAAGCTGGAGAAATGGACGGGACTGCTGAAGAAGTACCGATATGCTGCGCTGATCGTGCTGGCGGGGGTGGTACTGATGCTGCTGCCCACCGGCGGCAGCAAGGCGGACAGCGGGGGTGACAGCAGCGAGGCGGCGGAGAGCTTCTCGCTGGAGGAGACGGAGAAGCGCATGGCGGAGGTGCTGGGTACCATCAACGGCGTGGGCCGCGTGCGCATCATGCTGACGCTGCGTTCCGGCTCCACCCTGCGTCTGGCGGAGGACAGCACCATCTCCGACAGCACCGGCGGCCAAACTAAGCAGGAAAAGCAGGTGCTCACCGTCAATCGCGGCAGCGGACGGCAGGAGGTGGTGGTGACCCAGCAGCTCTATCCCACCTATCAGGGGGCGGTGGTGGTCTGCGAGGGAGCCGGCAGCAGCACCGTGCGGCTGGCGGTGGTGAACGCGGTGTCTGTGCTGACGGGGCTCAGCAGCGACAAGATCTCGGTGGTCAAGTGGAAGTCATAGAAAAATGAGGAGGAGTTGGAGCATGAAACAGGTATGGAAGCGGCGCGCGGTGGTGGCGGCGGTACTGATGCTGGTGGGCACCTCGGTGTATCTCAACTGGCGCTATGCCGGAACCGTGGAGGACAGCGGCAAAAAAGTGCTGGGCCAGTCAGCACTGGTGAACGGCGAGACCACGGACGCAGAGGTGACTGCCGCCGGTGACGACTACTTCGCCACGGCGCGGCTCAGCCGAAAGCAGGCACGTGACACCGCCATCAGCATGCTGCAGGAGGCGCAGGTGGACGAAAACGCCACGGAGGACGTGCTGAACGAAGCGTCCCAGACGATGCAGGTGTTGGCGGCCTACACCGTGGCGGAGTCACAGATCGAGAGCCTGGTGGTGGCCAAGGGCTATGCCGACTGCGTGGCATTTATGGGCGACGATGCCATCAGCGTGGTGGTGTCCGATCCCGACGGGCTGGATGCCGTGGATGTGGCCCGCATCAAGGACATCGTGGTCAGCGAGACCAGCTATACGCCGGATCAGATCCGCATCATGGAGGCGGGAGCCACGGCACAGACCGGCAATCCCCAGGAGGCGGAGGTGCCCACCGCCGCTGCGGAAGAGACGCAGGCGGAGGACGCAAAATAGGTGTTGTATTTCGGCACAAAAAATGGTATACTGAACTGAATCACGAAAGACAGCACAAGGAGATAACGCAACATGGCTGAAAATAAGGAATACATGATCCATCAGGAGGAGGACGGCGCCATCCAGATCTCGGAGGACGTCGTGGCCTCTATCGCATCCACCACTGCGTCTGAGGTGGATGGTGTCAGCGCCATGATGAGCGCCAATGTGTCCGATCTGATGGGCGGCAAGAAGATGTCCGCCAAGGGCGTCCGTGTGGAGATGGATGGAGAGGCCATCGCGGTGAACCTGTTCATCGTGGTGCGCTACGGCAGCGCCATCGGCGACGTGGCCAAGAAGGTGCAGCAGATGGTGCGTACCGCGCTGGAAGGTATGACCGGCTTCCGGGTGGCGGCGGTCAATGTCCACGTGGGCGGCATCAGCTTCAACTGAACCAAACGAACTGAGAGAGAAAAGGTACACGTTTATGACACGCAATACGGCCCGCGAGATCGCCACACATCTCGCCTATGAACTGAGCTTCAATGATCTGCCTGTGGAGGAGTTTCTGGACCTGCAGCTGAGCGGGGAGAGCTTCGCTGCGCTGGCACCGGAGCATCCCGTCTATGAGGAGCGCCCCAACGCCAAGCAGGAGGAGTATATCCGCCGTCTCGTCTCCGGCGTGGCGGAGCACGCGGCGGAGCTGGACGCGGACATCGAAAAATATGCCAAGGGCTGGCGGTTCGAGCGAATCTCCCTGGTGGCCTCCGCCATCATGCGGGTGGCCATGTACGAGATGCTGTACATGGCGGACATTCCCGCCGGTGTCGCCATCAACGAGGCGGTGGAGATCGCCAAGCATTACGAATCGCCGGAAGTGGTGAAATTTATCAACGGCATCCTGGGCAGCTTCGCCCGGGGCGAGCTGAAGGAATGAGTCAGGAAGGCAGAGCTTGCGCTCTGCCTTTTCCGCATGGAGCGAGGAGGGCGGCATGGACGAACGGCATGTGTTTACCGTCACCGAACTGAATAACTGTGTTAAAGAACTGGTGGAGTCCGTCCCCGCCTTCGGCGACCTGCTGCTGAAGGGAGAGATCTCCAACTACAAGGTGTACCCCTCGGGGCACCACTACTTCACGCTGAAGGACAGCCAGAGCGCCCTGCGCTGCGTGATGTTCAAGGGCTCCGCCGCCAAGCTGCGGTTCCGGCCGGAGAACGGCATGCAGGTCATCGCCTCCGGCCGTATCAGTGTCTACCCGCGGGACGGCGCGTACCAGCTGTATTGCAGCGGACTGTCCGCCGATGGTGTGGGCGACCTGTACGTAGCTTTTGAGCAGCTAAAGGATAAGCTGTATCGGGAGGGGCTGTTCGACCCTGCCCACAAGAAGCCGCTGCCCCGCTATCCCCAGCGCATCGCCATTGTTACTTCGTCGGCGGGCGCGGCGGTGCATGACATGATCCGTATCCTGCGCCGCCGGTATCCCATCGCCAAGGTGCTGCTGCTGCCAGTGCGGGTACAGGGAGTGGAGGCGCCGCCGGAGATCGTGGGCGCCATCCGCTATGCAAACCGCTACCACCTGGCGGATGTGCTCATCACTGGACGCGGCGGCGGCTCGCTGGAGGACCTGTGGGCCTTCAACGATGAGCGGGTAGCCAGGGCCATCTATGACTCGGAGATCCCTGTCATCTCCGCCGTGGGGCATGAGCCGGACGTGGCTATCAGCGACTTTGTGGCCGACCGGCGGGCATCTACGCCGTCCAATGCGGCGGAAATCGCCGTACCGGACATGGCGGAACTGCTGCGGGCCTTGCAGGGCAGCCGGGAACGTATGGCTCAGAGCCTACTTCACGGGCTGCACCGGCAGGAGGAGCGGCTGGCGGATTTTGAGAAGAAGCGGGTACTGACGGATCCCACCGCCTTTCTGGCGGACCGGCGGCTGTATCTGGACCATGTGGTCCACCGGCTGGCCGCCGCGGAAAGGGACTGCGTGGCAGGGGAGAACCGCCGGTTCGCGGCGGCAGCCGCCGCGCTGGATGCCCTGAGCCCCCTGAAGGTGCTGGCCCGGGGCTACGCCGTGGCCCAGAACGGGGAGGGCACGGTGCTGAAAAGCGCCGCCGATGTGGCGGTGGGGGAGCACATCCGCGTCCGGCTGGCCCAGGGGAGCTTACAATGTGACGTTGTGGACAAGGAGGACTGACATGGCCGCAAAAAAGACGTTTGAGGAGAATATGGCCCGTCTGGAGCAGATCGTGACGCTGCTGGAGAAGGGAGACGCCCAGCTGACGGACAGCCTGGCGCTGTTCGAGGAGGGCACGAAGCTGGCGGCTCAGTGCCGCAAGGAACTGGACAGCGCGGAACAGAAGGTGGTCAAGCTGATGAAGGGCCCCGATGGCGCGCCGCTGGAGAGCGATTTTCTCGCGGAGGAATGACCATGAGCTACGAGACACAGTACGCGGCGTATCAGCAGGGCATCGAAGACTATCTGGCCGGTCTGTTCACCGCCGAGACCCCCTACAAGAAACTGTACGAGGCCATCCGGTACAGCCTGCTGGCCGGCGGCAAGCGCATCCGGCCGGTGCTGACGCTGGAGTTTGCCCGCCTGGGCGGCATCGATTGGCATCTGGCGCTGCCCTACGGCTGTGCGCTGGAGCTGGTACACAACTACTCCCTGATCCACGACGACCTGCCCTGCATGGACAACGATGATCTGCGCCGCGGCAAGCCCACCAACCACAAGGTGTACGGCGAGACGCTGGCGGTGCTGGCCGGCGATGCTATGCAGCCCGAGGCGTTCCGCCTGATGGCGGAAGCACCCTGCCTGCCGGCGGAGAACCGGCTGGAGGCTGTCCGCACACTGGCCCGCGCCTGCGGCGCCGATGGCATGGTGGGCGGTCAGGTGCTGGACACCGTCTACGATGTCCGCGATGCGGCAGGGCTGACGGTGCTGAACCGGCTCAAGACCGGCGTGATGATCTCCGCGGCGGCGGAGCTGGGCTGTATTGCCTCGGAAATGCCTGCCACCATGCGCGCTCAGGCGCTGGTGTACGCCGACGCCATCGGCAGAGGCTTCCAGATCCGCGACGACATGCTGGATGTGGAGGGAGATCAGGCCGTGTTCGGCAAGCCTATCGGTTCCGATGTTCAGGAGGGCAAGGTCACATTCGTAGATGTGATCGGCATGGACGCCTGCCGCCAGGAGGTGGCCGCCTGCACCGAGACGGCCAAGGCAGCGGTGGCCGGATGGCCGGACCATGGTTTCCTCTGGGAGTTGGCGGACCGAATGGTGGGCCGCAGGAAGTGAGCAATAAAAGAATACCCGCACCACGGTGCGGGTATTCTTTTATTGCGCTTTTCCGTAGTCGCACAACGACTGTAAAGGGCATTCGCTGCATAGAGGACCACGGGCCATGCACAGGGCGCGGCCGTGGAGCACCATGCGGTGGCAGAAGTTGTTGGACTCCTCTGGCGGGATGACCTTCCGCAGCTGCTGTTCTACCTTCAGGGGGTCCTTGCTGCCGTCGGTGATGCCCAGCCGTCCGGTGATGCGGATGCAGTGGGTGTCGCAGACGTAGCCCTCCTGGCCGTAGATGTCGCCCAGAATCAGGTTGGCCGTCTTGCGGCCCACGCCGGGCAGCGTCAGCAAGTCCTCCATATTGTCGGGGACCTTTCCGCCGAACCGCGCCAGCAGCTGCTGGGCGGCGGCCACGATGTCCCGCGCCTTGGCCCGCCAGAAGCCGCAGGACTGGACGCAGCGGCCTACCTCGTCCACATCGGCATCAGCGAACGCCTCCAGCGTGGGATAGCGCTGGAACAGCGCCGGCGTCACCAGATTTACCCGTGCATCGGTACACTGGGCTGCCAGCCGCACGGAAAACAGCAGCTCATAGTCCTTGCCATAATCCAGCGAACAGGCTGCATCGGGGTACAGCTCCTTCAGTGCCGCGATGATAGCGGCGATCTCCTGTGTGGTTTTCATGGGCTTCACCTCACCTGATATTATAACAGCGGTTGCAGAAAAAGGCAATCCATGTTATAATATCCAGATGGAAAGGAGGTGCGGCCCATGCGCCCGCTGGCAGACGAAATACGGCCCCAGACGCTGGACGAGGTGGCAGGGCAGAAGCACCTGCTGGGGCAGGGGGCCCTGCTGCGCCGTCTCATCGAGAACGGTACCGACACCAACCTGATCTTCTACGGCCCTTCCGGCACCGGCAAGACCACTGTGGCCAATATCATTGCCAAGCAGGCGAAAAAGACCCTGTACTACCTGAACGCCACCACCGCATCGCTGCAGGATGTGAAAAACGTCATCGGCGATGTGGGTACCATGATGGCGCCTAACGGCGTGCTGCTGTATCTGGACGAGATCCAGTATTTCAACAAGAAGCAGCAGCAGAGCCTGCTAGAATTCCTGGAGAACGGTAAGATCACCATGATCGCCTCTACCACGGAGAATCCGTATTTCTACATTTACAACGCCCTGCTGTCCCGAAGCACCGTGTTCGAGTTCAAGCCCCTGACGGTGGAGGAGACCATTCCCGCCGTGGAGCGGGCACTGCGCATCGAGCAGGAGCGGAGCCCGCTGCCATTTACGTGGGAGGACGCCGTGCCCCGCACCGTGGCCAGCGGCTGCGGCGGCGACGTGCGCAAGGCCATCAATGCCGTGGAGCTGCTGTACCGAGGAGCGCGGACTGTCGACGGTGGACTGTATGTGACAAGGGATGATGCTTTACAACTCAGTCAGCGCAGCGCCATGCGCTACGACAGGGAAGGAGATGACCACTACGACCTGTTGTCGGCGCTGCAAAAGTCCATCCGTGGCTCCGACCCTGACGCGGCGGTGTACTATCTGGGACGGCTGCTGGTGGCGGGGGATCTGCTGTCGCCCTGTCGTCGGCTGTTGGTCATCGCGGCAGAGGATATCGGCCTGGCCTATCCCCAGGGCATTGTGGTGACGAAGGCCTGCGTGGATGCGGCGCTGCAGCTGGGACTGCCGGAGGCGCGGCTGCCGCTGGCGGAGGCTGCTGTGCTGCTGGCCACTGCACCCAAGTCCAATAGTGCCCACAATGCCATCATCGCCGCCATGTCGGACATCCAGAACGGCGCGGTGGGGGAGATCCCGCGGCATCTGAAGAACGTTCACGCTGACAGTGCCGGCTCCGCCAGGCCCGACGCCTACAAGTACCCGCACAATTATCCGAACCACTATGTTAAGCAAAGATACTTGCCGGAGGTGATGGGCGATAAGACGTATTATGAGTACGGGCCCAACAAGACGGAACAGGCGGCTAAGCGCTATTGGGACGACATCAAGGGGACGTGACCATGGAACTGCACCTGAATGACATACTGGAACTGAAAAAAGACCACCCTTGCGGCAGCCGCCGCTGGCAGGTGCTGCGGGTGGGAATGGATATCAAACTGCGCTGTCTGGGCTGCGGGCATGAGGTGATGCAGCCACGCCGCAAGGTGGAGAAGATGATCAAGCGCATCGTACCGAAGGAGGAATGAACATGAGACCGAAATGGACACGCTACGTTGCCATGGGCATCGCGCTGCTGCTGGCTTTCGTCATGCTGGTGTCGCTGGTGGTGCCCTATCTGGGTATGTGAGGCGGCTATGAAACACTGTATCCTTGCCAAATACCGGCCGGAGGTCTATCCTCGCCGACAGGAACTGCTGCCCCGCATCCGCCAGATCTTCAGCGCCGCCTCGGAGCTGGAGGGCGTCAGCGGCGCGTCGGTCTATCCCAACTGTGTGGCGCGGGACAACCGGTACGATGTGCTGATCGTACTGGATATGGCGCCGGAAGCACTGCCGGTGTACGACGCATCGGCTATGCACCACCTCTGGAAGGAGGAGTTCGGCCCGCTGCTGGCGCAGAAGGCCATCTTTGATTTTGAAGCGTAATGCTCCCGCAGATACATACCGCACGGAAAGGCTTCCCCTTTTCCGTGCGGTTTCTTTTTTTGACGGTTTTCTTTGCCGCCGCGTTCTATAATGGACGGGCGAGGTGAGGCGAGATGGTGGTATATCTGGATCGGGTGTTCCTGCTGAACCTGCTGGTCGACTATCTGCTGCTGCTGTCGGCGGCGCAGCTATCCGGCAGGACGCTCAGCCGCCTGCGCCTGCTGCTGTGCGCCGCCGGAGGCGGGCTGTACGCGGTGGCCACGTTCCTGCCGGGCTGTGGTTTTCTGCGCGGCCCGCTGTGCCAGCTGGCGGCGGGTGGGGCTATGGCCCTATGCGCTTTTCGGGGACGGCGGCGGCCGGCACTGCTGTTTTTGCTGCTGTCCGGCGGACTGGCGGGCTTCGTACTGGCGCTGGGACTGTGGGCCGGATCACCCACGGCACTGCTGCACCGCATCTATCGGGGCGAGATGAACTGGCCGCTGCTGCTGGGCGCTGCACTTTGCTTCTATTTGCTGCTGCGTCTGCTGCTGGGGCAAGGGGCACGCCATGGAGGAGGAGAACGATTGAAGATCACCATATCTGTCTGCGGACGAAAGCAGACCGTCACGGCGCTGCATGACACCGGCAACACACTGCGGGACCCTGTATCGGGCCGCCCGGCGTTAGTGCTGGAGCGGGAGGCAGCGGAGGATCTGTGGCCGCCGGACGTGGCGGCAGTGCTGGCATCGCCGCTGCCGCCGGAGGAGAAAATGGCGCGGCTGCACCGGCTGGGGGCGACTGTGACGTTCACCCTGCTGCCGTTCCGCAGCGTGGGTGTGCCATCGGGTCTGCTGCTGGCGGCCCGCAGCGACTACATAGAGATCAATGGGCGGCGCTACCCACGGACACCGGTGGCGCTGACGGAGCACCCCATCAGCGACGGCGGGTGCCACGCCCTGTGGGGAGATCCGGATGGGGAGGAGGTGATGGCGGATGCGGAAGCTGCTGCTGCGGCTGCTGACGTTTCTGCGGAGACGACGCAGGCCGGATAAGATCATGTACATTGGCGGCAGCGATACTCTGCCGCCGCCGCTGCCGCGGGATCAGGAGGCGGAGCTTCTGGCTCGCCTGGATCAGGGGGAGCTGCCGGTGCGGCAGACTCTCATCGAGCGGAACCTGCGGCTGGTGGTCTATATTGCCCGCCGGTTCGAGAACACCGGCATCAACATCGAGGACCTGATCTCCATCGGTACCATCGGGCTCATCAAGGCCATCAATACCTTCCGCACCGACAAGAACATCAAGCTGGCCACCTACGCCTCCCGCTGCATCGAGAACGAGATCCTGATGTATCTGCGAAAGAACAACGGCAGCCGCGTGGAGGTCAGCTTCGACGAGCCGCTGAGCACCGACTGGGACGGCAAGGAGCTGCTGCTCAGCGATGTGCTGGGCACGGACAGCGATGTGGTGATGCGGCCCATCGAGGCCGACGTGGACCGCCAGATGCTGGCGGACGCCGTGGCCAAATTGAGTCCACGGGAGCGGGACATCATCACCATGCGATTCGGACTGGGCGGCAGCAAGGAGCTGACCCAGAAGGAGGTGGCGGACCGGCTGGGCATCTCCCAGTCCTACATCTCGCGGCTTGAAAAGCGTATCATCCTGCGGCTCAGGCGGGAAATGCTGCGCATGAGCTGAAAAACGCCTGTGAAGGAAAACTCCTTCACAGGCGTTGATTATCAATACTTATTGCAAAAACAGGGAGGCGGGGCGGTTGATGACCATCATGTTGTAGTACCGCAGCAGGTGGTAGTCGTCCTTGTCCAGCTTAATGGTGTTCAGCAGGCGCTCCGTCTCATCCAGCGGCTCCTTGGAGATCAGGGCCTTCAGAGCGATGGGGGCGAAGAAGGGGGTGGAGCCGATACCGGACAGCAGGCCGATGGCCGGCGTGCGGTTGGACATGGGGTTCAGCATGCAGATATACATCTTCTCCGCCTCGTTGATCTGGTTGGTCAGTACCATATGGGTGATGGTGTCGTAGGCTTTCATCTCACCGGTGAACAGGTGCTGGCATCGATCCGGATCGGAGAAGGACGTGACCCCCAGATACAGCGTGACCTCGATGCCCTCGCGGTCGGCGGCACGGGAGAACCGCAGCAGGGAGCGCACCATCTGGCGCACACGGCCGTCGTAGTAGTACATATACGCCAGGGACTGGTTGAAGTAGTTGTTCTTGGGCAGCGCCGCATCCTGATGGAACACCGGAGGCTGGTAGTCGATGAAGCACTTCAGGTCGATGTCCAGGGCCTGGGCGATGTCGTACAGCGTCTCGATGTCGATGGTAATGGCGCCGTTTTCGTACTTGGACAGCGTGGCCTTGCTCTTGTTGATCATGGCAGAAAACTGCTCAATGGTATAGCCGCGGCTCTTCCGGTATTTTTTGATACGCTGCCCCACGAAATAGGAAAAAGAACTCATTTGCGTCACCTCCTGCGACATCACAATCATACCAAACATTTGGTAGGAAGTCAACTATTAGTTTCGGAATATGAAACAAATTTTCCGCCTGATTTCCCTGCAATAAACGGCATGCTGAAGAATGACAAAAAAGACCCATCCTTGCGGATGGGCCTTTTTGCCTATGTCGGGGAGTGACCTTACTTGGCGGCCTCCATACCGGCCAGCAGAGCCTTCTTGTTGCCCTCCAGGAAGCGGGCTTTCTTCT
>ERZ772861.2217-NODE-2217-length-13673-cov-10.309737_pt1 | contig 13673 bp, 9 predicted proteins | sample MGYA00512135_ERZ772861 | MGnify/ENA primary metagenome ERZ772861 (study PRJEB29015, sample SAMEA2737700) | human gut metagenome | biome: human gut; feature: human-associated habitat; material: faeces | place: China | collected 2012 ...
CAGTCGCTATTGTTGTATATAAAGGTTTAATACCTGTAGTTGGCCGAATACTTACATTAGTTCCGGAAGAACGTCTCCTTTTTTAGGAGGAAGCATATTCTTCATCCATTCTGGTTGCAAGTCTGAATATGTCTGTGGATTTTGGAGTTCTCTTTTTAACCATTCTATACCTTCTGCTTCACTGCTGATGAATAGTGCCATTGGTACAAAACCAGAACATTTTTCTTTTTTACGCTCATATTCTATTGCTTGTGATGCTGTGAAGAACATACCGTCTCTTTCTATAAATCGTTCTCGGAGCTGCTTTTGAAACTCTTGGGCATCCATAGGGATGGCATAGCCATGTTGGACATAATATGAAATTAATCTGTCATAAAGAATTTTTGGACTTCTTTCAATTACAGTGGTTGTAGATTCTCCTTTACTTAAATGCACTGGCAGATGTACAAGTAATTCCTCTATAAAATCCATTGCATTAATAGACTTATCTAATGATAATTTAAATTTTTCTATTAGTTTGTAGGTAGGTTTATAGCAAGTTATTACGAGATCTTGCTTTACGGCAGTTGTTGTTGTCTGTGAATTAAAACTACCTTGTTGTTTATCCAACCCTCTTACAATTGCAATATTAAAACCAGCATTAGATATTGCTATTTGAATAGCATTCCATACAGCAGCACTGGTGTTGCTAAATTCTACAGTCATCCATTTCCCATGTTTTAAAATACGATAAAATTCTTTGAATGACTCTGTCATTAATTGCGTATATTCAGAAATTCCTTTTTTTTGTAAGCTATTTTCAATGGCTTCTTTCTGAGTGTTTGTAAATAAATTTAGCCATGCCTCATGAATTATATTTAATTCAGAATACATCAAATTTGCACCAAAAGGAGGATCTGTAAAAATATAATCAATTGTATTATTTTTGATTGTTTGTAGTTGAGTAGCCGAATGTATTTGAGTAACATTAGTAGATAATTCAGAGGGTGACATTTTAATAATATCATTTAATTTACTTTCAAATAATTCAAAAACATTTCTTTCTGCAAAAATACTTGGTACAAATAATGCATTAGGTAGGGCACCAGCAAGATTTATGGTATTATTTTTGAAACCGACATTGTGTAGTTTAGAACCTGTTTTAACTAATATTCCTGTAAGGATAAATCGCAGGATTGGATAATCTTTAAATCTTTCCCATAATGTGCTAAATACAACTAGATTTCGTTTTGTATATAAATCTGTAATATAACTATAACCCGAGTTAATAAGTTCTTTTGTTTTAACTCCATTCTTAATTTTCTGACTAGGAATCCAAGATTTCAAATATTGTAAAGCATTCCTTTCTATCTCTATATCAGCCTTAGAAGGTATTGTATAGCTTTTTTTATTTTTGCTGTTATATTTAATAAGGACAGGTTCATATTTGGGTAAGGTAACTAATTTCCCTAGTGCATTAATGTCTGTTTCATAACATTTTTCTAATGAGGATTTTGTTACTATAGATGAACAATGAGGGCAGACTAATTTTTCTTTCATTGCAAATTGCTCAATAGCTAATGAAAAATAACTAATTTCCTTACCACAATTAGGGCAAGAAAATATTTGTGACCATATAACATAAGAGATATTTGCATTTGTTGTTTTTCCATTATCTTGTAATTTACAATTATACAAATGTCCTAGTTCTTCTTTAGTTTTATTGATAATGTTACGTGCGATGTTTACAATTTTATTTATTTCTATTTGGTAGTTAAAATTATACGATATAAAAGATGCAATAGGAGAAAGATCTCCTATGATGCTATGTCTAATACCAATATTATTATAAATATTCTCAAATCCATTTTTACAAAATCCAGTTGCAACACCGGTCATTCCAGTGCCACAAAAACCATCGAATACAATATCGCCAGGTTGCGTGTAATGTAATATATAACGCATTATTGCAGGATGTGGTACCTTTGTATGGTAGGCATGAGCCATATAAATCGGGTTATTTTTTCCTTCACTGACGTCAGCTGCATATGGCGTTTTTACTTCAAAATTTGCTTTACGTTTCCCTTCTTTTTCCAATTCAACTTTTTCCTTTTCCCATTCTTCGATAAAATCATTCATCCAAGGATTGGGGCAAGCCGTATAATAAGGAGGATCGGAAAGATTGATTATATCATCATCCTCTCCAATTGGGAAACCTTCGATTTGTTTCAGCTCCGGCAGTTTTTTGCGAAGCTCTGCACGAAAATACTCGCGACGGGCATCTTCACTTGGGAACTCCATTCCTAAGCAAACAACTTTATCTGGTACAATCTTTGTCTCTTCAAATTCATCATCAAGAAACAATCTTGGGCTTATATCTTTTGAACTCATTTAAATCTGTTTATTTATTTTACTATTATTCGAATATCTTCCGGCTTATGTCCTCTGCTCTGATTGTCAATATAAGTAGCTAAGGCATCAAGAGCCTGCTGTTTGGTCATAGGACGGGAGAATATTTTAAGCATCTCGTTATGATTGATTTCTACCTTTGTAAAACTCCTTTGGAGCTTGTTGATAATATCAATCAATATGCGTGCATATTGCGGATTCAGAGTAATATTTCCGTCAATGAACTGTTGTATGGTGGATTTCTCTTCCTGAGTAAGCATTTCCTTATTTCTCAGAATAGTAGGGTCTTCTAACGCATCATGAAAGCCTTGCTCATATTCTGCATAGATTTCTTTCAATTCATCTTTTAAGTCTTCCAGTTCCGGCAATTCATCCTTTTGCATGGCTGGATTAAAGCCATCAACAGATGTAGGCACAGAAAGAATCGCACTCTTGTTGACTGAAGAATTTACTACCTTCAGTAGATTCATCTTCCTCAACCAGTTGTCATATCTTGAAGGATTGATGAATGAAGCATTCTTTATGATGTCGCACAATTGTTTCTCTGTGCTTAGCATTACCGCATTTTTCTTTCCATAATCTATTTCGCTTATATGAGCTTTCAGATAAGCTTCCATATACCATGTCGCATACCTGTCTTTGAGTGCCTCCAGTTTCAATTTGTAAACATCTCTTGCCTGTTTTCCTTTGTTTATTACTTCTTTGATTCCGTCAATGGAAGAGATTATTTCTGTTTTCAAATCATTATCATTTACATTTGATAGAGCAATGCGCAGATATGAAACCAAATCTCTGAATCCATCCAGTTCCTTCATCAAGTCCAAAGTTTCAAACACTTTGCTGCGAGTTTCGGTCATGGCCGTTTTTACAACGTCTATCGGCCAATCGATGTTACGCATCTTGGCTTTGGTGTTGTAGCGCTGCATGTGATTACAAATACCTTTCAGACGAACCAATTCTACATCAAAATTGCGGGCATCATCTTCTGAAATGATTTCTATATCGTTGAGAAAATAATATCCTCCTTGAATTTTATGCTGAAGTGTCACTATGATATTCTCCAACTCTGAAGCTTTCGCCAGTAAATCAGCGAAGATGCTGCTATTGGGATTGTCAAGCTCGTTTGTACGGTCCACACCCAGTAAGCCTAAACATATTTCCCTTACAAGAGGGATGTTTATTCCCTTAGGCGGACATACATTGGAGAATGTATAGCAATCCTGTGAATTAAGTTTACTTATATCTGATATATTGCCGGCATTAATTCGGCTTCCTCCTTGTAATACGATTTCAATCTCGCCGAGTGCTGCCATAGTAGCAAGCACAAGCATTTCAAGATCAGCTTCGATATGATAATCAATCGAGATATATTCATGCGTGTCAGCATAGAAAACTTCCAGAATTTCATCCCGATTCAAAACTTGTCCTCCTTTAGCTTCAAGCTTGTTTTTTATACTTCGGGCATATTCTGAATGTTCGGTACTAAGTCTTCCGTTTTCCCATAATCCAAGTCCCATCAAGATAGCTTCACCATTTCTGTTTATTGTTATTGGTGATGCAATTTTAGCACGGGCCGAACGTAAAAGGTTTTCTCTATTTTCATTGGTAAGAGGTTGCTGCAAAGCTGAGAATTTAGGATAATGAGGATTTTCTAGCTCAAATTGTTTTTCCATGATATACGACGTGACGGCACTTACTGCATCAATTTTGGAATCAGCTTGTGCGCCAGGCATACCTTGCATAAGATGCTTGTCACCTATATATTCTACCATGGTTTTAGACAGGAATTCGTTGTTGAACATATTTCTGGCTTCCTTGTAATATTTCTCGCGCAACTGTTTGTAACGAGGCTTTTCATCTGTGCTTGCACTACCTTCTTGCGAGAGGGCAGAACCATACAACACAATCTTTTGTTTCAGCTCTTCGCTTAAATCATTCATCAGAAAATAAACACTATCCTTTTCTGCAGGTCTTGAAGAATTGCTCGTGTCAAAAATCGGCATGAAGAATATATAGAAATGTTGTTGTGGCTGAGTAGTAGAACGTTCATTGGGGTTACCCATAAAAATATACCCTGTTCTACTACATTTATGTGATTGCCATTCTATATGATGTTCCCATATTCTGAAGTTTCTGCGATATGTTTCACCCTCAACCGGAAGAACTTCTGAAAGGAACATATAGAAATATTCATCTTTCTGGCCATCACCCATTTGGGCAGCATAGTCTTTAACTTTCTGTTCGTAGTTTACTCCACCTTCTATACGAATATGATATTCGTTGTTTTCTCCTTTAACAAAATATTGTCCGATAGTTGCCGAAACGATAGAATCAAGTACACGTGTGAATGCCAAGTCTACAAGTTCGTCAAAATTTTCGCATGTAATATCTACATGGCATAAATCATTTGCCAATGTCTCAGCAGAAACCCCGTTGGGATGGCTTAAATCAGCCTGTAAGATTTTTATGGCAGCCGCTGAAACAATTCTGTGAGCCAATACTTTCTTAGGAGCAAGGCCTCGTGTGAAGTTTTCTTCTATCTTTTGATCAATCAGTGCTGTGATAGAACTAACTTTACTTACATCAGGGTCGGCATTCAAATCTACATTTCCTTGCATATCCTGCCAATAGGAATCATAACAGATGAGACCTGGTTTATCTGTCGGAACCTCGTCGTTTATGATAGTACTGAACTTTTTTGAAAGGGTTTTCAGGACTTCGCGCTGACTTTTGCCTATTCGAATGAGTGAGAAATTTTCAAAATATGACGGATGGACAGGGAATAGGTTTACGTATGTTTCCAGATTGTTGTTCATGTGTGGAAACATAGTAGTGAACTGGGAAAGATGTTTACGTATCTGTGCCTTCTGGTGCTCGTTTTTTTGCAACAGTCGTTGCTGCACAATGAATTGTACATCTTCCTTTTGAATAGTCAGATCGACATATCTTTCATTTACTCGTCCAAGCATATCCTTTGCAAACTGGAATTCAGGAGAACGGTAAATCAGTTCCTGTACACCGAAAACCATACGGAAATGGGTACGGTCACTCATCTGTCCAAGAGCTTGTAGCACTTGAAGATCTCTGTTTAATTTAGCAGGTTCGCTTCTTCCTTTCAGGTATGCCAGCATCTCATCTACTACCAGCATAAAGCCTTTGTCTGGATAGACTTCCTCAAAGGCTGCCAGCATTAACTCTAGTTTCTCTGAATAGGTGCGGGGAGAGTCATCATCCGATATGCGATAATCTACACCCCATTCTTCTAATGCAGCATCAATCTTGAATGTTATTACCTCCCATAATTCCTGGTTATTGCCTAATTCAAAACGATACACCTTATACTTGCCGGCAATTGTCTTTAACCACTCTTTTGCTTTTTCGCTTTGAACCATGTCAAGATAGTCTGCATTTTCGGCTATTATGGAAAACAAAGACATTAAATGAGATTTACCGGTACCATAATTACCTACAATCTGAATTCCTTTAGTCTCTGTTGTTGAGTTCAGATCCAATTTACCACAAATCTGTGGAATAATATAATTTTCAAATGTCTGAGAACAAACAAAGTTCTTTACCAGTTTCTCACGATAATCTTCGTTATCAAGTTGCCCGAACTTGATAATCTCGTCAATAGGATCGAATTGTATAAGGTCGCTATATTTCATTGTAAATTGTTTTATTCGAAATTTCAGTTAGGTTTATTGAGTATGAGCTTTTAAAATCTCCTGCCAAATAAAAGATATTGTTTATAACAGTCCCTTCATTTGAATCTATTATAAGGATAAAGGATTTTGCCCAGGAATCTATTTTGGCTCTTAAATTGAATTTCAAAGCTGGTTCAAAAAGAATTCCAATATTTTTAATAGCTATGTATTTACCGATATCTTTATCGTTTACAATATTGCTACTGATTATTTTCTCAAGAGCATCGTCTGCAATTAATGACAATCTTTTGTTGTCTATATTAGATTCTATTGCTTTGGATAATTCTTGTCCAATATCAATATATGGTACTATTATGGAAGAAAAAGGCATAAATAATAATTTATGTCTGGAATCCTTATTTATGTATTTAGTCAAGTTTATCATATTGGAGTCTTTTCTGAACTTATTACTTAATCACTTTGAAGAATTAAGAAGCTCTTTAATATCTACATCTAATACTTCTGCAATTTGTAATAGAGTTTCCAAACCGGGCTGTGATGTATTAGTACACCATTTGGAAACCGTAGCAGGGTCTTTCCCTAATTGTTGGGCTAACCATTTATTGGTTCGTTTTCTTTCCACAAGAACAACTTTTATTCGGTTTATATCTTTTCCCATAAGGATGTTATTACTCATATATGCAAAGATAATAAAACAGTTTAAAGATTGGAACCATAAACTAAAAGTATTTGCAATGAAAATTGCGAATTACTTCAATATTGTTCTATAAATAATATATATTTGTATATGCTTCCGACGAGGATATGAAAGAAAATGTCGGTGTGTTAGTAAATTTTAAATTGAAAATTATGAATGAAGGTGCTGAATATGAAAAATTTACCCAGGAAATTTATAATGAAATATTAAAAAATCAATCTGTAAAAAATATAGATGTAAAGCATAATGTAAAATTGGTAGGAAAATCAGGCCAGAGGCATCAAATAGATGTGTACTGGGAGTATCAATATGATAATACTATATTCAAGATTGCAATAGAATGTAAGAATTATAACCATACAGTATCTATTGGTAAAGTGAGAGACTTTTTTGGTGTCCTTTATGACTTGGAAGAAGTAAAAGGCATTATGGTTACCAAGAAGGGTTATCAAGAGGGGGCAAAGAAGTTTGGTGAGCATTACGGAATTGATTTAATGGAATTAAGAGAACCAGAAGAAGGAGAGGCTATTGTTGCTGAAACCACATTAACTATTGACTGTTCTGTTAGACATAGACTTTTTCTTATTGATGAAGATTGGGCTAAAAAATATGATTTAAATATTCAATCATATAAGCAACGATTAGATTGGCTCAGTTTTCCTGTTTGTGATAAATGGATTAATGCTACCCATATTCCTTTAACTACTAAGGAGGATAAGATTAGGAATTCTGAAGGTAAGATTATTGTAGATATACGGAAATTGGAAGATGAGTTGCCGAAAAAATCCAAACAAGATGATGGCTATGTTTATCCTTTTGAGGATGCTTATGTAAAAACAGAATGGGGAGATATTAAGATTAAAGAAGTGAAATTTGAGTACGAAAATCATACAGAAATAAAACAATTTAAAATTGATGCACAAAATATAACAAAAGCAATACTAAAAAATGCGATTAATAAAGAAGTCCTGTTCGTAGGAAAAAATTTTAAGGATTTATTTAAATAATAGGGAAGAAAAAAGACTCAATTCCTCAAATAAGGAAGTATTGAGTCTTTTTTCTGAATTATGATGAAAATTTGATGAATTATAAATCATTCATTCCCTTTTGTTTAATAACAATATTCATCATTTCATCAAATCATCGGAATTTTCTAAGAAATTCTTTTGTAATGGTATAGTAGCGGCCAGTTTTCTTTTCTTCCCGATACGGAGGGCCTGGAGGGAAGTTTTTTATAAAGGTTGAATAAGCAAGAGAATTGTCAGTTGGTGTAAGTTTCCAGTTCCTTTTTAAAATGTTTCGAATCTGATAGGTTTCAACCTTGATATTACTAAGCATTAATAACTGTTGAATGTCATTAATGCAGAAAGTTAATTTATCCTGGCTCATGGTATCCATGATATTTAAGCAGATTTCAGCAAGATCAATTTCTGTATGATTCCTGCTACAATTGATGATCCTGTCGAGAGCTGGCGTATGTATCTGTTGCGGACTGAACCACATTCTACTTTCTTTGTCCGTAGTGAGTTGACGGTGTTGAAGAAAGTAAAGGAATGCTGGAATTTCCGTGATTAGTTTTTGAAGAAAACTCGTATCGTCATTTTTGAGAGGATTAATTTTTCGCACCCAATAACGTGTTTCTCCCGGTTCTATAAGAACAGGGGTATCTTCATTATTGGAACACATGATAAATTTACCAAAAAATTGCACTTCACAGCGGTCTTTACCCTTTGCTTCAATTTTGTATACACTTGCTGTACTTAGATTCTTTAATCGTTCAGAATCCTCTCTGCGGTTAAGCAACACTTCGTCAACTCCAATGAGTAATTTGCCGGCCCAATCAGCATTGAACTGGCTACGAAAGTCTTCGTTGGTATTAAATGTGACATTATCCTGAAAGATTGCTTTCAGAAAATTCAGGAAAGTACTTTTACCGGTGTTTCTTTCTTGAGAAACCAAAAGTAGAATTGGTAGTTTCTGTACAGGATTGAGATAAAGAAGCTGAAAGTAATCCATACCTAACTCATAGTGTTCTCCGAAAATATGAAGAATAAGTTCTTGTATATGTGGGAACTTCCCTTTTTGAGGGGTATGGGTAATCGGCTCATACAGATTAAGGAATGAGCCGATGTTCCTCTTATAATCTACGTGACTTGGAACTGTACAGAAACCATCGTATTTAGGAACACTTGCTATGAAGTCTTTCCCATGATCATAACGTAAAGTCCCCATACTCCAAGGGACTCTACGCTTGGCAAATGTACCATTAATAAGAGGTTGAAAAACTATTTTATAGAGTGTGGTACCAACTCTTACGTATTCATCTGTCATTTCAATTTTTCCCATATCTAAAATTCCTCCCATCCTGATTTTGGTTTATGTTTTACTCCTTTTTGTATCTCTTTGTATAGGCTCTCTTTGTCAATCGGTTTTTTCCTACTTTTTCCATCCACTCCATAAGTTCGGTACGTTTGAATTTAAGCATTTTCCCAGGTTGATAATAGGGAATTTTATTTGCCTGAACAAGAGCATAAACCGTTGGCTTAGCCAGACTGAGTATCTCACAAGCCTCGTTAATACCAATCATTTCTTCCTTTGCTGCTGTCTGTCTCTTTAATAACTGCTTCATCTCATTAATAGAAATCGTCAGTTCTTCCACCTTCTCCAATAGAAAAGCTGTGGCTTGAGGTAATTCCTCGAAATTTAATTTTATCTTCATCATTTTAAATTGATTTTCAGCAAAGAAAGATGGTGTATTATTGGTTAACTGGTGGATTATAAGTTAACCAATGGATAGTAATGTTTTTTCTATATTAATCCCTTGAAAAGGGAAGAGATTGTGCAACGAGCGGTGTTCCGATAGGAATAATTTTTATTGTAAACCGTCCTTCATTACAGGTGAGTTTGCTGGAAATGGTCAGTATTTCTGTATCTTCAAGCATAAGCTGAAAACTTTTTTTGATGAAATGTGCTATTTGCATGTTTGAGCATCCTAACCGCTTTCCGATATTTCTAGCTAAATGGTATAGATCTTTTGATGTAACTCCATTCAAACGACGTAATACAGCTGTCTTTATTTCTGTTTTATTGTTTAAGGCCATAATATTTTCTTTCATGACACTCATTTCATTGCTTGTCAGTATATCTTTGAAAGTAGCTTCAAAATAAGACAAGACTTCTTTTATTGTATCATCTTTTTCTTTTTTGATACGTTCTCTATCCAATCTTACTTCTTCCTCATGAGAGTACAATATAGAATTTTCTGTCTTTTCTTTACCATCATCAATGGTTTTATGAAATAGTTTTATGGATAGTCTACCATTCCTTTTCGTATTTCCCTTTATTTTGGTAACCCTTCTACTTCTTTGATCTTGTAATACATCAATAAGATTACATATTGTAGGTACAATATATTTACAGTAAGCTGTTTCAACCATAAATATGATTGTAATAAAAAGTAGGGTAGTGAAGAGTGAGTATAATACAAGATCCAGACTATGTGGAGAGTTTCCTTTCAATATCAGATATCTGGGAATTGAGGTAATTGAACATATTGCAGTTACATATATTACAGCAAAATGAAATAAATTTAATCTTTTCATAATTCGTGATTTTTTGTTATTGATTTTGATGCAAATATATTTTTGAAGTATCAGAAATTAAAGGAAAAGATTACAAAATGTCTGGTTTTTAATATAATATAAGTATCATACCTCGTGAAATCGCCAATCATACTTATAAAAAAACGAACAAAGAAAATTCACATTTTTAACTGTATTTTGTTTTGTTACATAAATGAAAAAGCCGTTGGGAAACTCCGATTTTCCCAACGGCTATACATGTTTGCCCTGCATGGGCAACAACTATAGGGTGTAAGTCCCGAACGAGCCTTGATAGTAGGAATCGTTAGCCAAGGGCAAGGGTGTCCACCGTGAGGGGAATCCGAAGGAAGCCGGAGGCAAAGTCCCGGTCTGACGCACAGAAACCGGATATAAGGCATATACAAGTGGACGAGTCTGCATGTCAAGATGAAGTCCGATAACTATCCGAAACTTGTATATGTAAATTCGGCAGATGGATGGGATGAAAGTTGCTGTTCTTAACGGGGGAGGTCTTCTGGACACGTATTCGTAACAGGCGTGGTTGAAACAAGATTTGCCGGAAGAAGTCAGCAGATTCCATAGTAGCTTCGACTGCCGGAGTGAAGGGATGAACATTAAACGGTCTGACAACTATGTATTAAGACGGATGCGTAGAAAGCAGCCAACCCCGAAAGGGGGCTTCCTGTCGAGAGAGTATGTTGGAAACAGAAAGGGCGACAGGCAAGTGCATAGCATTCTCTTGCATATATGGAAGAATACGACCAAGTGTATAACATAATAAATAAAGAGAAACAGTATGCTCGAAGAAATATTGAGTGCCGGGAACATGAGGGCCGCCTACAGACAGGTCGTTTCCAACAAGGGAGCGGCAGGCATTGACGGTATGGGAGTGGACGAACTCCATGACCACTTATGGAAGAACTGGTCTGCCATCAAGTCGCAGATACAGTGCGGTACATATATTCCCTGTGCAGTCCGTAAGGTGGAGATACCGAAACCCAACGGAGGGAAACGTATGCTGGGCATACCTACCGTTACCGACCGTCTGATACAACAGGCAATAGCCCAAAAGCTGAACCTGCTGTATGACGGAAGTTTCAGTGAAAGCAGTTTCGGATTTCGTCCGGGACGCTCCGCCCACCAAGCTGTGGGACGTGCGCTGGAGTACTTTGAAAACGGTAAACGTAAGGTAGTGGAGATGGATTTGGAAAAGTTCTTCGACCGTGTGAATCACGACAAGCTGATGTCCATCCTCCGCGAACGTATTACGGACAAGCCATTACTGAAACTTATCAGGCGATACCTGCAAGCAGGTATAATGGAGGGCGGTCTGGTCAGTCTGCGCACGGAGGGCACTCCGCAAGGCAGCCCGTTAAGTCCCATACTCTCCAACATCCTGCTTGACAAGCTGGACAAAGAGCTGGAGAAGCGGAAACTCAGTTTCGTCCGCTATGCGGATGATTGCAGTATCTATGTCAGAAGCCAGCGTGCGGCGGAAAGGGTATTGCAGAGCGTTACACGATTTCTGGAGGATAAACTCCTCTTGCGTGTAAACCGAGAGAAAAGTAAAATCAGCCGTCCCGACCAATGCCATTTGCTCGGTTTCGGATTCCGTTACAAGAAAGGCGGTTGCATACCCCGGGTGTCTGAGCGTCCGAAAGAACAGTTGAAAGAAAAGATTCGTGCGATAACCAAACGCAACCGTGGAGTCAGCATACAGCAAGTGCTGGAAGAGTTGAACATGGTTACACGGGGATGGATAAACTACTTCCGTATAGCTGGATGCAAGACCTTTCTTGCAAGGCTGGACGGATGGATACGGATTCGGTTGCGAACCTATATTTGGAAACAATGGCAGTTTATCCGCACACGTATCAAGAAACTGAAGCAGTTTGATATACCTGAATGGGTTGCACTGACGGTAGCTAAAACTCGGAAAGGAGCTGTACGTATCGCTTCCACAGCGTTGAGTACAATCATGACGAGCGAGTATCTGAAAGGACTTGGCTTTATACCCATGTCCGAATATTATTATGTAAGAACATCATGTTTAATGAACCGCCGTGTACCGAACGGTACGCACGGTGGTGTGAGAGGTCGAAACGGGAAATAATCCCGTTTCTCCTACTCAATTAGCTTTTATCATTTCAGAATCCCGTTTTCTTACTTTAAAGTGCTTTCAGAAATTCTTCAGGATCAGCTGTTGCTCCGACAAGCCGGGCAACCACCTTCCCTTCGGGATCTATCAGTATCTTAGTAGGAAAAGAAGTGATATTATAAAGTTTCAATAGATCCTGTTCCTCCTTACCTTCATTGTTGAGGATTTGAGTCCAGGTCATACCATCTTCTTTTACCGCCTGTTTCCATAATTTTTTAGCCTGCTCCAGATCCTTCACATTTTCATCGGCCACATTGACGAAGACTACCTTCCCGCTATATTTTTTATGTAACTCTTTCAAATGGGGATGGGAGGCCCGGCAAGGTCCGCACCAACTTCCCCAGAAATCGAGCAATACATATTTCCCTTTCAGCTTTTTCAAAGAAACGTCTTTACCATTCATATCCTTCTTCACAAAATCAGGTGCTATTGTGCCCGGACGATAAGGGCGGCCGGCATCCAATTTCCGTTTGAGTATTTTCCCATAAGCTGTACCTTGCAATTCCTGAGGAAGCTGATCATATATCCGTTCGGCCTCGTTTTCGTCAAACCAATTATAATGTTCCAGCAAATTCATCAGGGAGATATAACTTCGGGGATTTGCCCGTACAAACGCCATTATGGTTTGTTTGTTGGCCTGCATATAAGCGTCAAACTCCTCTTTATAATCGCGGATATCTCCTCCTTCAAGCATATTTGTCATTGTCAACTGTCGGTAAGCCGCTTCAGCAGGATCAACCTGCTCGTAATAAAGACGCCAGTAATCGTGCGCCACAGTACCTCCTCTAATCCAGTCAATTTCCGGTACTTTCCCTTTTTCAGCTCTGATTTTCATAACAGCATATTCACCAGGGACCACCATCAGACTGACATTCGGATAATAGGTACCCAAGCGGGGTGCCGGACAAGCCAGTTCTTCACACAAAAGCTTCAGCGTCAACCGGGAAGTATCCCGGGCAGCCATATTCAACCTGATCCGGTGATCAGTAAAATCGAAAGTATCCTGTAGCATACCCTGGGGTGTCCATCCCATGACGATCACTTTTCCCTTCTCTACAGCATCGATTTCTGCCTGCAAAGTAAAATCTTTCTTCCCTTCCAATTCCAGCATCTTCATCCGCAGAATACGCTGATGGAATTCGTCGGCAACCTGCATATTGCTG
>ERZ772861.2219-NODE-2219-length-13667-cov-7.470394_pt1 | contig 13667 bp, 9 predicted proteins | sample MGYA00512135_ERZ772861 | MGnify/ENA primary metagenome ERZ772861 (study PRJEB29015, sample SAMEA2737700) | human gut metagenome | biome: human gut; feature: human-associated habitat; material: faeces | place: China | collected 2012 ...
TGAAGGCAGCAGCCATCTTCTCTTCCCAGCCGGACCATGCGGCGAAGGTGGGCTCCACGGTGATGTTGGAGTGCTCAGCCTGGAAAGCCTCCAGAGCGCTCTGGTAAGCAGCGTGACGGCTGTCGCCGCCCCACCAGCTGATGCTCAGGCTGACAGGGCCGTCAGACAGGGCCAGGCTCTCGTCTGCGGAAGCAGCGGGGGCCTGAGAAGCAGCGGAAGAAGCGGTGGAAGAAGCAGCGGGCTTGCTGCCGCAGGCAGCCAGCAGACCTGCAGCACCGACAGCGCCGGTAGCCATCAGGAAGTTACGACGAGAAATTGCCTTGCTCATTTTTGTTCTCCTCCTAATAGAAAACATCTTCATGCAGGGGGTCTGCACATGCCCCCTTGTATACAATTATGATAACAAAAGCCACCGAAAAAAGAAAGATGCAAATTACAGTGATACGGGATAAAAACGTACAAATATTGCCCTTGTTTTCGCGTGCAATTCGACGTCCTTGCCGAAATGAATAAACTTGCGCTGAAAAACTGTGCAACTTGTATACTTCAATGACTTGCATAAAAATCTGGGATGCAACATGGGAAGAACAGCAAAAATCTCAATAATTCCTGTTACATTTACCGTTTCGCCTGTAATTTTTTGTGCGCTGCCGTTCTCCTCTGCTTCCTTCTTCTCCCACGCCCTCTCCCCTCCGGCAAGTAACTGCCCGGTCTGAACTGATATATCAATAGCGCAAAAAACGTGCGAATTCCGTCCGGTTGATATATCAGTTTCTCTCACAAAATGTAACAAATTGATATATCAGTCTGTATACAGCCTGTTGGAGACTCTGGCGAGTGTAGCGAGACTGAGAGGGGGTAGCTCTTCCGCAAATCACGCAAAAAAGCCGCTGCACCCGGCGCGGTACAGCGGCTTATATCCATATATAGAACGCTCTCAGTTTTTCTTTGCAGCGTAGAACGCCCGCCGCGCCTTGAAGTAGCACTGGGGGCACATGCTGACATACTGCACATCGTTTTCAAGGTCGATGGCTACCTGCTCGCCCTCAAAGACGAACCGTCCGTTCACCTTGCGGCAGTTGCAGATGGCCTTGCGCCCGCAGGTGCAGATGGTCTTCATCTCCTCGATGGTGTGCGCCAGCTCCAGCAGACGGGTAGAACCCGGGAAGCCCTTGAGGGAAAAATCTGCCCGCAGACCGTAGCAGATCACCGGGATGTTCAGATCTACCGTGATCATGAACAGCTGCTCGGCCTGCTCCGGGGTAAAGAACTGGCTCTCGTCGCACAGCACACAGGCCAGCGGCCCGGAAGCAGCGTTTGCCGCCTGCACAGCTTCGAACACGTCCAGCTCCGGCGGGATCAGCAGGTCTGCCTTGCGGCGCACGCCCAGACGGCTCACCAGTTCTCCGCCGCCCTTGGTATCCACCTGCGGCTTCAAAATGAGCACCTTCATGCCCTGCTCTTCGTAGTTGTGTGCCACCTGCATCAGCGCCGTGCTCTTGCCGCTGTTCATGGCACCGTAGCGGAAATACAATTTTGCCATGCCGTCACTCCTGATTGCGCAGACGGTAGCCCAAGCTCATCAGGCTGTCGCCCAGATGGACGTTTTCCACCACCACATTGGGGTACGACACCGACAGGTCATAGTGGGAGAAGTTCCAGAAGCCCTCAATGCCCAGATCCACCAGCCGTCCGCTGACCTGCTGTGCACCATCGCGGGGTACACAGAGCACCGCCACCTTGGGCTTGTTTTCCTCACAGAAGGCCTCCAGCTCGTCAATGTGCCGGATGCGGATACCGCTGATCTCCTTGCCCACCTCGTTCTCGGCCACGTCAAAGGCCGCGATCAGCTTGTAACCGTTGGTATCGGTGGTGATAAAGCGGCTCACCGCCTTGCCCAGGCGGCCGCAGCCGATCAGAATGGTGGGCAGACGGTCGCCGTTGCCGAACAGCAGGCTTTCCAGAATGGAAAGCAGGTTCTCCACCGAGTAGCCGATGCCCTGCCGTCCGTTCACGTCACCGATGCAGTTGAAGTCCTGCCGCACCTGCGAGGCAGTGGTGCCCATCTGGGAAGCCAGCTCCCGGGAGGAGATGCTGGTAATGCCATCGGCCTGCAAGGAGCGCAGATACCGGTAATATTTGGGGAGACGCTTGATCACAGGGATCGATGCTTTCTGGGGGGTGTTCATAGCAAAATTCTCCTTTCTGCCCAACGCGCTGCAGCTTCTGCCGCCATGCAAGGGGCTTCTTTGCGCGCAGAGAGATGTTCCGTTTTATCCTGTTATATTATTTAAAGTATACAGCATGAAAGGCGAATGTCAAATACCTATTTGTAAAAAAGCAAAAAATTCACAAAGTTTTTTGTATTCGCGCTCCTGCATACTTCCCCGGCAGCCGGGGGATACTGACCCCACAAAGACCCTGCTACGGAAGGAGAACGCGCATGGATACGGCAAAAGACACCCCCGCAGAGCAGCACCGGATGGAAAAAGAGGATATCGAAGATCTGGGCACGGTCACCCTGAGCCGGGGCGGTCATGTCATCCACTGCCTGACCGTCATCGGCCAGATCGAAGGGCACACTGAAGCGCCGCAGGGGCAAAAGACCACCAAGTACGAGCACGTCATCCCGCAGCTGGTGGCGGTGCAGGAGGACCCCCGCATCGAGGGGCTGCTGGTGCTGCTGAACACGGTGGGCGGCGATGTGGAGGCCGGCCTTGCGCTGGCAGAGCTGATCGCCAGCATCTCCAAGCCCAGCGCCACGCTGGTGCTGGGCGGCGGGCACTCCATCGGCATCCCGCTGGCGGTCAGCGCGCGGCACAGCTTCATCGTCCCCACCGCCACCATGACGGTGCACCCGGTGCGGCACTCCGGGCTGATCTTAGGCGTCCCGCAGACCATGCACTGCTTTGAGCAGATGCAGCAGCGCATCACCGGCTTTGTGGCCGCCCACAGCGGCATGCCGGAAAAGCGCTACACCCAGCTGATGCTCCACACCGGGGAGTTGGTCATGGACATGGGCACGGTGCTGGACGGACGCCGCGCCGTAAAGGAAAAGCTGATCGACGAGCTGGGCGGTCTTTCGGACGCGCTGGCATGGCTGTATAAGGAAATTGAGCGGGGGTGAAGCTTTGCGGCTTCCCCCGCCGGACGATTTGAACTGCGCTCCGCGTTCGCTTTGCGCAGAAGCAGCGGAATTATTTTTTTATTTGCAGTTCCGAAACGCCTGCGGGCGTTTCGGAACTGCCTTTTCACGAGAGGGGCTGGGTTCGTTCCATTTTCCTCAGCAAAAACAACATTATGGTTTGCCATTTTTGCCCTTGCGTGGTACAATAGTAGAATCAATTATTGTGTCTATGGGAAGTTGGGGAACAGAGTAGAATGGCAACGAAAAAACGAAAATCAACGAAACGGCGTACTGCTGCCCGCCGTAAAAAGGCAGAGCAGCGGCTTCCGGCAGGGCTTGGCACCCTGTTCGGCGGCCTGCTGCTGATGGTGCTGGCCTTTGTGCAGGGCGATTCCGTATGGCGGGTGCTCCATGATGTGCTGTTCGGGCTGTTCGGCTGCGGCAGCTTTGTGCTGGGTGCAGCCGTGTGCTGTCTGGCCGTTTTGTACACCCGGGGCGAGGAGCTGCTGTCCCGCATCCTCAAGCTGGTGCTGGGGCTTATCTTTGTCTGCGGCACAGTCATCGTGTTTTCCGATATCCAGCCGCAGGGGCTGTCGGCGCTGCAAATGCTTTCCGCCTGCTACGCCAATGGCGTCAATGCATGGCTCTCCGGCGGCGCAATAGGCTTTGTGCTGGGCGGCGTGCTGCTTTTGCTGTGCGGACGTCCGGCAGCAAACCTTATTATGATCGTGCTTTTGTTGTGCGGCAGTCTGTACATTTTTGATGTCACCCCCGCCGAGGTCTGGGTCTGGCTGTGTGCCGTCACCGGCGGTATCCACGCCCGCGGCGCTGCCTTTGCAGAGCAGCGCGCTGCCCGCCGCGCCGAGCGCACCTCCATCCGGCAGGCAGAGCGGGAGATCGACGAGGAATACGACGAAACCGAGGACGAACCGCTGGACGAGGAGGACGAACCCGCCGGGCTGCATCTGGGGGTGCCGGACTGGATGTCCGGTGTGCTGCGCTGGGGACACAAGGTAACGCAGGAGATGGAAGCAGACGCTGCGGACACCGAAGCCGCGCCCGCCGCCCCTGCCCAGCCGGAGTCTGCCGCGCCGCCCATCACCCCGGTGCGGGTCAGCGTTGCCCATCCCCGCGCGGCCTTTGACGTAGACCTTGGCCCCGACCACACCGCCCTCTCCGAGGGCGGCAGCGAGCCCATTGAGCCGCTGATCGTCGGGCCGGGCGGCACCTTCGGGCAGGACCCGCTGCGCCCTGCGCCCAAGCCCACGCCGCCGCCCATCGTGGCAGACCCGGTGGTCACCGCTGCGTCAGATTTCTTTGCCAAAGACGCTGTGCAGCCGGAAGAGCCCGCCCCCGCTTTTGATGCTCCTATCGTCCAGCCGGCAGCGCCGGTAGTGCAGCCACAGATGCCGCAGCCGCCGGAAGCTGCGCCCATCCAGCCCACCGTGCCCCGGGTGAGTGCCGAGAACGCTGTGGCGTTCCGCTCTGCGCCGGACGAGGACGGCTGGATCAGCATCACCGCCGAGCCGGTGGAGGAAAAGGACATCAACTCGCTGGTGGCCGCGGCCATGGAAAAGCCCGCCGTCTCCGAGCAGGCAGCCGCCACCGCCCCCGCCGAGGAGGGCGAGCCGGTGGACAACTACGAGTACCAGTACCCGCCCATCGAGCTGTTTGAAAAAACGCAGGAGGAGAGCGACCCCGGCGCGCAGGAGGAGCTGAAGGCCAACGCTCAGAAGCTGGTGGACACGCTGGAAAGCTTCGGCGTGCGCACCCGGGTGCTGGATATCTCCCGCGGGCCCTCTGTCACCCGGTACGAACTGCAGCCCATGGCGGGCGTGAAGATCAGCCGCATCACCTCGCTGGCGGACGATATCGCCCTGAACCTCGCGGTGGCAGACGTGCGTATGGAAGCCCCCATCCCCGGCAAGCCCGCCGTGGGCATCGAGGTGCCCAACCACAAAAAGACCGCCGTTTCCATCCGCAGCATCTTTGAGAGCCAGAGTTTTCTGCGCATGACCTCGCCGCTGGGCATCGCCCTTGGCAAGGACATTGCCGGTGTAGCGCAGGTGACCGACCTGTGCAAGATGCCCCACCTGCTCATCGCGGGCAGCACCGGCAGCGGTAAATCCGTGTGCGTGAACAGCATCATCATGAGCCTGCTGTTCCGCTCCAGCCCGGAGGACGTCAAGCTGCTGCTCATCGACCCCAAGGTGGTGGAGCTGGCCGAGTATAACGGCATCCCCCACCTGCTGATGCCCGTTGTCACCGAGCCCCGCAAGGCCGCCGGTGCACTGGGCAGCGCGGTGCAGGAGATGGAGCGCCGCTACCGCCTGTTTGCGGAGAACAATGTGCGCGATATCAAGTCCTTCAACAAGCTGGCTGCCGAGCAGCCGGAGCTGGAAAAGATGCCCTACATCGCCATTATCATCGATGAGTTGGCCGATTTGATGATGGTGGTGGGCAAGGATGTGGAGGATTCCATCTGCCGCATCGCCCAGAAAGCCCGTGCCGCCGGTATGCACCTGATCGTTGCCACCCAGCGCCCCAGCGTGGACGTGATCACCGGCCTGATCAAGGCCAACATCCCCAGCCGCATCGCCTTTGCGGTGTCCAGTCAGGTAGACAGCCGCACCATTCTGGACGGTGCCGGTGCAGAAAAGCTGCTGGGTCAGGGCGATATGCTCTTTATGCCCGTGGGCGCACCCAAGCCCACCCGTATCCAGGGCACTTTTGTGCGGGATGAGGAGATCAGCCGTGTGCTGGACTTTATCAAGTCCAGCGCCACCGTGCAGTACGACGAGGCCATGATCGAGGCCATGGAAAAGCACGCCATTCAGGACGGCAAAAAGGGCGGCGGCGGTGCCGACGCCGAGGAGGACGCAGGCTCCGACCCCATGTTCAAGCAGGCCGTGGACGTGGTCATCGACGCCGGGCAGGCCTCCACCAGCCTGTTGCAGCGCCGCTGCAAGCTGGGCTACGCCCGCGCCGCCCGCATCATGGATGAGATGGAGCAAAAGAGCATCATCGGCCCTTACGAGGGCGCAAAGCCCCGCGCCGTGCTCATCAGCCGCCAGCAGTGGCTGGAAATGCAGATGAACCAACCGGAGGAATAATAAAGGAGCATTATGGAACATTCTACTCCCCAGATCTACACCGAATTTCTTCCCATCAGCCGGGCGGACATGGAAGCCCGGGGCTGGGAGCAGCTGGACTTTGTGGTGGTGGGCGGCGACGCCTATGTGGACCACCCCAGCTTTGGCACCGCCATCATCAGCCGCCTGCTGGAAGCCGAGGGCTACAAGGTGGGCGTGCTGGCGCAGCCCCGCTATACCGACTGCGAGGACTTCAAGCGGTTCGGCAAGCCCAAATACGGCTTTTTCATCGGCGGCGGCAATGTGGACAGCATGGTCAGCCACTATTCCGTGGCAAAAATTCCCCGCGCCGAGGACGAATACTCCCCCGGCGGCAAGGCCGGTGCCCGCCCGGACCGCAGCGCCACCGTGTACACCAAGCTTGCCAAGCAGGCTTACCCCGACCTGCCGGTGATCTTAGGCGGTCTGGAAGCCAGCCTGCGCCGGTTTGCCCACTACGATTACTGGCTGGACACCGTGCTGCCCAGCATCGCCGAGGACTCCGGCGCGGATCTCATCAGCTTTGGCATGGGCGAGCACCAGACCGTGGAGATCGCCCGCCGTCTGGCCGCCGGGGAGCCGGTGGAGACCATCACGGACGTGAACGGCACCTGCTACCTGACCGATTTCGACCACCTGCCCCAGCGGTATGTGGAGTGCGCTGGCTTTAAAAAGGTGGCCAGCGATAAGACCGCCTACGCCAAGGCCTGCCGCATCCAGATGGACAATCAGGACGTGGTCAGCGGCCAGATCATCGTGCAGAAGCAGAGCGAAAAGTATCTGGTGCAGAACATCCCCGCAAAGCCGCTGGTGCGCGGAGAGCTGGACAAGGTGTACGCCCTGCCCTACACCCGCCGCTACCACCCCATCTACGAGAGCATGGGCGGCGTGCCCGCCATCCGCGAAGTGCAGTTCTCCATCATCCAGAACCGCGGCTGCTTCGGCGGCTGCAACTTCTGCGCCATCCAGCTGCATCAGGGGCGGCGGGTCACCAGCCGCAGCGCCGACAGCATCGTGGAGGAAGCCGAGCGCATGACCCACGAGCCGGATTTCAAGGGCTACATCCACGATGTGGGCGGCCCCACCGCAAACTTCCGCTTCCCCTCCTGCCGCGAGCAGATGCTGCGCGGGATGTGCACCGGCGGCAAGCACTGCCTTGCCCCCACCACCTGCTCCCACATGATCGTGGATCACAGCGACTACCTTAAAATTCTGCGCCGGGTGCGGGAGCTGCCGGGCGTGAAAAAGGTGTTCATCCGCAGCGGCATCCGGTTCGACTACCTGATGGCTGACCCGGACGATACCTTCTTTAAAGAGCTGGTGGAGTACCATGTGTCCGGCCAGTTGAAGGTCGCCCCGGAGCACTGCGCCCCCAACACCCTTGCCTACATGGGCAAGCCGCCCATCGAGACCTTCAACAAGTTCAAGGATAAGTTCTACGAGCTGAGCAAGAAGGCGGGCAAAAAACAGTATCTGGTGCCCTACCTCATGTCCAGCCACCCGGGCAGCACCCTGAAGGACGCGGTCTATCTGGCCGAGTACCTTTACAAGAACCACATGCGCCCGGAGCAGGTGCAGGACTTCTACCCCACGCCCGGCACCGTGAGCACCTGCATGTTCTATACCGGTCTGGACCCCTACACCCTCAAGCCGGTGTTCGTGGAGAAGACCGCCGAGGGCAAGGCGCTGCAGCGCGCACTGCTCCAGTATTACGAGCCGCGCAACGCCGAAAAGGTCATCAAGGCGCTCAAAATGACCCACCGCGAGGACCTCATCCCGCTGCTGGTGCCCGCCGAGGGCCGCCGCGCCGTCCAGCGCTCGGCCCGCAGAGCCGAGGCCGCCGAGGTGACCATCCACAACGACGGCACCTACACCGTCCGCCCCAACGGCAAGGGCAAGGGCCGTCCGCAGGGCCATGCCGCCCCGGCGAACCGCAATGCGGGCGGACGTCAGCCCAGCCCCGGCGCACGGTTCGCGCCCCGCTCTGCACCCGGCCATAAGCCGAAAAACGATCAACAGAAAGAGAATACGACGTGGAAAAATACAAATCGGAAAAAGTAAGTTTCTGGCGAAAGCCTTTCCGGCGGCTGGCCGCACTGGCGTTGGCCGCTGCGCTGGCCCTGGGCCTTGCGGCCTGTGACGGGGCATCCGTCCTTCCGGACGGCAGCGCCGATGTGATCCCCAACCCGGCATCCAGCGGGGTGCAGACCGCCGACAGCTTCCGGATGCACTTTCTCGACGTGGGGCAGGCGCTCAGCGTCCTGGTGGAGTGCGATGGCCAGTACATGCTGTACGACGGCGGCAACGTGGACGACGGCAGCATGGTGGTCAGCTATTTGCAGAAGCAGGGCGTGGAAGAGCTGCAGTACGTCTTCTGCTCCCACGCGCATGAAGACCATGTGGGCGGGCTGGCCGCTGCGCTGGCCTTCTTCCCGGCGAACCATGTGTACAGCCCGGTGACGGAGGCTTCCACCAAGTGCTTTCAGGATTTTGTGAAGTACACCCAGCAACAGGGCCTGCAGGTCGAGGTGCCCGCCGTGGGCACCGTCTGGCAGCTGGGCGGTGCAACGGTGACGATGCTGGGCCCGGTGGCACAATACAGTGAGACGAATGATACCTCGATCGTCCTGCGGGTAGATTATGGTGCCACCAGCTTCCTCCTGACCGGCGACATGGAATCGGATGCAGAGCGCGACCTGGTGAACAGCGGAGCCAACCTGAAGGCCGATGTTTTGCAGGTGGGCCACCACGGTTCCAGCACCTCGACGAGCTACCTCTTTTTGAATGCCGTCCTGCCCGAAATGGGCGTCATCTCCTGCGGCGTGAACAACAAATACGGCCACCCGCATGAGGAGACCCTGAGCATCCTGCGGGATGCGGGCGTGGACGTCTACCGCACCGACCTGCTGGGCACGGTCGTCATCGGGTCGGACGGCCAGAACTACACCATCCGCACCGACAAGACGGCCACCGACGCCGAGCTGAACCCCACCGCCCCGGCGGCATCCAGCACGGCACCGCAGACCTACATCGGCAACGTGAACTCCAAAAAGTTCCATCTGCCCACCTGCCCGAACCTCCCGGCAGAGAAGAACCAGATCCTCTTCTCCAGCTACGACGAGGCCATTGCAGCAGGCTACACCCCCTGTTCCACCTGCATCAAGTGAGACACAACAAAAAAGGACTGTCGCAAACGCGACAGTCCTTTTTTGCTTGCTCTATATACCGTGTCTCAGCCGCCCAGATAGGCGCTGCGGACACGCTCATTGGTCAGCAGCTCGGCACCAGTGCCATCCATGACAACACGGCCGGTCTCCAGAACATAGGCCCGGTCGGCCACAGAAAGCGCCATCTGCGCGTTCTGCTCGACCAGCAGGATGGTCATACCCTCCTTGTGGATGTTCCGGATGATGTCGAAGATCTCCTGCACCAGCAGAGGCGACAGGCCCATGGACGGTTCATCCAGCATCAGCATGGAGGCGTTGCTCATCAGCGCACGGCCCATGGCCAGCATCTGCTGCTCACCGCCGGACATGGTGCCCGCCAGCTGTTTGCGGCGCTCCTTCAGGCGGGGGAACAGTTCAAAGACCTTTTCCTTGTTGGGGCCTATGGTGGAGGCAGGCTGGGTGTAGCCGCCCATTTCCAGATTTTCCTCCACGGTCATGTGCAGGAAGATGTGGCGTCCCTCCGGCACATGGGCCAGACCGGCCTCCACGATCTTGTGGGCACGGACGCCCTTGATGCTCTTGCCCTTGTACAGGACATCGCCCGTCTTTGGGTGGAGCAGGCCGGAAATGGTCTTCAGGGTGGTGGACTTACCGGCACCATTGGCACCGATCAGGGTCACGATCTCCCCTTCGTGGACCTCAAACGAAACGTCCTTGACGGCATGGATGTTGCCGTAATAGACGTTGATGTTCTCCACTTTCAGCATAGAATCTGCCATCGGTCAGCCCTCCTTCTTGCCCAGATAGGCCTCAACGACCTGCGGGTTGTTGCGGATCTCATCCGGGGTGCCCTTGGCGATGATGCGGCCAAAGTTCAGCACCGCGATGCCCTCGCAGATTCCCATGACCAGGCTCATGTCGTGCTCGATCAGCAGCACGGCAATGTCGAATTCGTCGCGGATGCGGCGGATGGTCTCGGTCAGTTCAGCGGTCTCGGAGGGGTTCATACCGGCAGCAGGCTCGTCCAGAAGCAGCAGCTTCGGGCTGGTGGCCAGGGCGCGCATGATCTCCAACCGGCGCTGTGCACCATAGGGCAGGCTGCCCGCCGGGGTGTTGGCCAGGTCGGCCATGTGGAAGATATCCAGCAGCTCCAGTGCCCGCTCGGTGCACTTTTTTTCTTCCTTCCAGTAGTTGGGCAGACGGATCAGGGAGGAGGCCAGGTTGTACTTCATGGACTCATGCAGGCCGACCTTGATGTTGTCGATGACCGACAGTTCCTTGAACAGGCGGATGTTCTGGAAGGTGCGGGCTACGCCCATCCGGTTGACCTGATAGGTCTTCTTGCCTGCCGTGGGCATCCCGTCGATCAGGATGGAGCCGCGGGTGGGCTGGTACACGTTGGTCAGCAGGTTGAAAACGGTGGTCTTACCAGCACCGTTGGGGCCGATAAGGCCGGTGATCTCGTTGCGGCCGATCATCAGGTTGAAGCCGTCCACTGCGGTCAGACCGCCGAAGTCGATGCCCAGCTCGCGCACGTCGAGGATGGGCTTTTTGTCCTTGTCGCGGTCGGTCAGGAAACCGCCGGAGGGGACGCTGTTCAGTCTCGTCTGGAACTCACTCATGATCTGCACCCTCCTTGTTCTTCTTGCGGAACAGTTCCCCGTTCAGGACCTTCTCCACGATGCGGCTCATGGAGAAGTCGTAGCTGCCCAGCAGTCCGCCGGGGCGGAAGATCATCATCAGGATCAGCACCAGCGAGTAGATGACCATGCGGTAGCTGTCAAAGCTGCGGGTCGCTTCGGGCAGGATGGTCAGCACCGTTGCCGAGAGGATGGAACCCAGCATGGAGCCCATGCCGCCCAGAACGACCATGACCAGAATCTCGATGGACTTCATGAAGCCGAAGGTCGAGGGGTTCAGAACGCCGATGTAGCAGGCGTACAGACCACCGGCCAGACCGGCGAAGGCCGCAGAGAAGGCAAAGGCCATGACCTTATAGTAGGTGGTCTGGATGCCGCAGCTCTCGGCCGCGATCTCGTTGTCGCGGATGGCGAGGACGGCGCGGCCGTGGCGGCTCTTCATCATGGTGTGGATCAGGAAACAGGTGATGACCACACACAGGAACACATTGCTGAAATGGGAATACTTGGGGATGTTCTTCAGGCCCTTGGAACCGTAGAACAGGCTGTAACCCAGCACATCGTCGATGTTGTTCAGCGTGATGCGGATGATCTCGCCAAAGCCAAGCGTCAGGATGGCCAGATAGTCACCGGTCAGGCGCAGAGCGGGGATGCCGATCAGCATACCGAACAGGCCCGCCATGATGCAGGCCAGCACCAGACCAATGGCAAAGGAGATGCCGCTGGGCAGGGGGCTGTACTTGGTGAACAGCGCGCAGGTATAAGCACCCACGGCCATGAAACCGGCATGGCCCAGCGGCAGCTGGCCCAGATAGCCGGTGGCCACGTTCAAAGACACGGCCAGGATGATGTTGATGCCCACGGTCATCAGCACCTTGTTCTGATAGGTGGAAAGCAGATTCCCGGTCAGGTAGGAAAGCCCCAGGAACAGCAGCGCCACCAGCACCGTATTCATCAGGTAGCGCACGGGCATTTTGAGCGTTTTGCGTTTGGTATTCATCTTCATGCCCTCCTTACACCTTTTCCTGCACCTTGCGGCCAAGGAAGCCGGTGGGCTTGAACAGCAGCACGATGATCAGGATCGCAAACGTAACGGCGTCCTTCCAGGCGGAAAGGCCGATGGCGGAAACGAAGCACTCGCACAGGCCGATGGCGATGCCGCCGATCATCGCGCCCGGAATGGAACCGATGCCGCCCAGAACTGCGGCAACGAAGGCTTTCAGGCCCAGCATGGAGCCCATGGTGGGCGTTGCCTGCGGGTAGGAGCAGCAGTACAGCACTGCGCCGATACCGGCCAGCGCAGAACCCACCGCAAAGGTGAAGGAGATGGTGCTGTTGACGTTGATGCCCATCAGGCGGGCCGCATCCATATCCTCGGAGACGGCGCGCATGGCCTTGCCGAGCTTGGTCTTCTGGACCAGGAAGGTCAGCACGAGCATGGACAGCACGGTGACCACCAGCGTGATCACGGAGGTCAGGCCCACCGGCACTTTGCCGAAGTAGAAGGTCTTGGCTTCAAAGTAGGACGGGATGACCTTTGCACCGGAGCCCATCAGCAGCTCCGCCGTATACTCCAGGAAGAAGGACACGCCGATGGCCGTGATCAGCAGCGAGATGCGGGGCGCACTGCGCAGCGGGGTGTAGGCGACCTTTTCGATCACCACGCCCAGCAGGGTGCAGGTAATGACGGTGGCGCAGACAGCCGTCACCGGGCCAAGGCCCAGCTGGTTCATCACGAACCAGGACATGTACGCGCCCACCATAATGACATCGCCGTGGGCAAAGTTCAGCAGCAGGATGATGCCGTACACCATGCTGTAGCCCAGTGCGATCAGTGCATAGATGCTGCCCAGGGAAAGACCGTTGATCAGCTGACTAAAAAACACTGTCATGGATGGATACTTCCTTTCTTTGCGGCGTTTTGCCACGCCTTTTGGGAGACACTTTTTTACCAAAAAAGCGGAGACAACCCGTTTCGGCGGTCTCCGCAAGTGGTTCTGGATGCGAGGGATCAGAACATTTCCTTCAGTTCGGGCTTGCCATCCACATAGGTCAGGATCGCAGTCTCCTTGACGGGGTCGTGGTGCTCGTCGAAGGTGAAGGTGCCGGTGATGCCGTCGATGGTGCCGGAAGCGATCGCGTCAATGACAGCCTGCTTATACTCGTCGCTGCCTGCTTCCAGACCGGCGTCCTCCGCAGCCTGCAGGCCGTAGACCACGGTCTTGGCAGCGTCGTAGCCCAGAGGTGCGAAGCCGTTGGGGTACTCCTCGCCGTACTCTGCCTTGTAGGCCTCCTCGAACTCCGGAGAAGCGCCCTTTGCGTAGTTGGCGCAGAAGTAGCTGTCCTTCAGCTGGTCAGCGGTCGCATAGCCCTCCAGGCCGTCCCAGCCGTCGCCGCCCAGGAACGGAACGGTCAGGCCGATGCTCTCAGCCTGCGACAGGATCTGGCCCACTTCCTCATAGTAGTTGGGGCAGAAGACCGTCTCCGGTGCCTTGCCCAGGATGCTGGTCAGCTGGGTCTTGAAGTCCACATCGCCGTCGGAGTAGCTCTCCTGATCGACGATGGTGCCGCCCAGGCTCTCGAACTCGTTGACGAAGTTCTC
>ERZ772861.2226-NODE-2226-length-13636-cov-25.364553_pt1 | contig 13636 bp, 12 predicted proteins | sample MGYA00512135_ERZ772861 | MGnify/ENA primary metagenome ERZ772861 (study PRJEB29015, sample SAMEA2737700) | human gut metagenome | biome: human gut; feature: human-associated habitat; material: faeces | place: China | collected 2012 ...
ATTTACCAATAGGTTTTGGAAGAACAAAGAAATTTGCATATACAACAAGTGTAACAGACCCAATAGACTTTGTAATGGACGTTAATGGTTTTAAAGGACCAAACAGTGAAGCACGAAATGGTAAACAGTATGATATCAGAAGTTTCAAAGTAGCAAAATTCTCTAAAGGCTGTGCAGGTATTGATGTCCCAAATATCGGTTGTGTATATCAACTACCATCATATAGTCCAATAAAAGCAGGAACAGATGATATGAATAAATGGGATCCAAACTGGAATAAAACAAAATATGCAGATCGAGATAACTATTGGGCAGGAGCGAAGAAAGCATGTGATGATATAGGAATGAGCCTACCGGAACTATCAAAACTTCAAAGTTTAGCTAAAAAGACAACAGCAGAAAAAAAACAACTGGGTTTACCGACTTCCGGCTGGTTCTGGTCGTCTTCGGAGGGCGGCGCTTACGGCGCGTACCTCGTGAACTTCGGCGGTGGCAGCTCGTACAACACCTACAAGAACTACAGCGACAGTAGGGTCTTGTGCGTAGGTGATTAGTTCTCTATTTACCTATTCCGTCGGATTTTTTTATAAAGTTTTCAAAAGCGAGGGATACCTCGCTTTTTTCTGTCATTACGAGGAAAAAAGATGAACAAATAGCAAGGAAACCATTACGAAGTGACGTCGTAATCCCTAACAAGTCAAGCAATTGTCAAATTTGCAAAGGATTACTACACTAGCGATTATTTTTTATTTCAACAACAAATCACTTAATACCCGTTCGTAATGACATGTCCCCCTCTCCCCACCCCTCTCCCACAAGGGGCGAGGGAATCGTTTCTTGTATTAAAGGCATGTCATTACGAGGAAAAAACAAGCCGAGCAAGTTTCAAAGTAGTCAATACAGAGTGACGTCGTAATCTTGAACACGGTACACCACTGTCACCCTGAACTAGTTTCAGGGTCTCAAAAGTTAAGGAGATTCCGAAACATGTCTTGGATTATTGGCAGGTCGGCCGGCTCAACGCAGCCCTCCCTAGGACGAGTTTCGCTATCGCTTCACTCTTACCAAAATCCGCAATTCGGAATGACAATTAATAATAATTCCCTATCCCCACAAGGGGCGAGGAAATAAAGCCCCTCCTCGAAATCACAGATTTCGTATCTCCCACAAGGGGTGGACATGTTGTGTTGTATGTAATCCAACGTATTAATTATTTTTCAACTTTTCAAACATCTTTTCAAATTCGGGGAATGAAATATTTACCCATTCAAATCCATTAATTGCAATCTCTTTTTTGCAAATTAGCCCCGCAATATATAAACTCATTGCTAGTCTATGGTCGTGGTAAGTTTCAATTTCACAGTCTCCTAACAAATCAGTTTTTCCGCAAATAATCATTCCGTCCGGTTTTTCTTCAATATCTGCATCGAGTTTTTTTAGTTCCGTAACAACCGCAGTAATCCTATCCGATTCTTTATTCCTCAAATCTTGAGCATCAGAAATTGTTGTCTGACCTTCGGTTTGTGTTGCTAAGACTGCAATAATTGGAATTTCATCAATTAATTTTGGTATAATTTCACCGGAAATTTCACAACCTTTTAGTTCCGGAGAGTATTTAACTTTAATATCTCCAACAAGTTCTCCGCAAGTTTCGTGTTCATCAAGAATTTCAATATTTCCGCCCATTTTTTTTACTACTTCAAGAATTCCTGTTCTTGTTGGATTTAATCCGACATTTTTTAAAATTATTTCTGAATTCGGTACAATCAATCCTGCGACAATAAAATAAGCTGCAGATGAAATATCTCCGAAAATATTGATTTCTACCGGTTGAAGTTCTGATTTTTCAATAGATACGGTTGTGCCTTTTGTAGAAATTTTTGCCCCCATGTGTTTAAGTAAAATTTCGGTATGGTTTCGAGAAATAAACGGTTCTGTAACTGTGGTTGTTCCCTCTGTGTTTAATCCTGCAAGCAAGATACAAGATTTCACTTGTGCGGATGCTATTTTTGATTGAAAATTTATTGAATGGAGTTTTTGTCCTACAATATTTAATGGTGCTTTATGATTATTCGATGTGATTTGTGCGCCCATTTGAGTTAGTGGTTCAATTACTCTTTTCATTGGTCTTTTAGAAAGGCTCTCATCTCCAACAAGTGTTGATTTGAAATCTCGACTTGCTAAAACTCCCGTCAATAATCTCATTGTTGTTCCGGAATTTCCACAGTCTAAATCAATGTTTGGAGCTGAAAGTTTTCCTGTTGAATTAATTTCAACTGTTGTATCATCAATTAATTCAATATTAACTCCTAAATTTTTAAAAATATTTAGGGTTGAATGAGGGTCTTGTCCTGTTGAAAAGCTTCGGATAATGGATTTCCCTTTAGCTAATGACGGGAAAATAATTGCTCTATGAGACATTGATTTATCTGCAGGAATTGTAAGAGTCCCTTTTAGACTATTAAAATTTTGTTTAACTACTTTTTTCATAGCTAGATATTAGCATAAAATCATCTATTTATATAATTGATAATTTTGTATTTATGGTGGCATAATCAAATTATGTATAGAAGAGGTCAAACATTTTTTGGAAGTATTATTGCAATATACATTGGTTTGTATTTTGTTTCACCGCAAATTGCAAATTTTTGTTTAGCGGTGTTTTTTATATTGTTAATTCCTGCATTGATATTGCGATACTTTTTTATGGATTCATTGTACAAAGGAAGTATAAGTATTGTTCCTAAACGTTTTGTATTCAATAAAAATACGATTTATAATGAACATTGTACTGTCAAATATTTTCAAGATGAAAAAATTGTAGTTCTTGATAATGTTGCAAACAAAAAACTTGAAAAACGAACATTTACTATAACCAAAGAAAAAAATAAGGTTAATGTTAATAAATGCTGGAATGAAGTTTGTAAAATTTTTGATGCCTTTATTTCGTTAGATTCATTAGCTTCATTTTATAGCTATGAAACAAAAGTAGACATAATAACAATTAAATCTACAACCGGTAAAGATTTTGCTAAAAAAGACAATGACATCAAAATTGATTCAACAAATACAGGTGCAAAATTTGTTGAGATGGGTGCAATCCAACCAGATCCGTATAGCAGAGGGCTTGAACACCAGCGACCTTATGATGAAAAATTTGTCAATATTGATAATATCCACCAAGCAGAAAAAACTCGGGAACGTGATATTGAAGCTCCTCAATTTATTGACCTGAGTGATGCTTTAGACGCTGGACCTAACAAGATTGATGTAAATAACAGTGGCGCAGATGAAATTGCTGTTCTTCCTGGGATAAATATTGTAATGGCTAAAAAGATTGTTGAATATCGAGCTGCAAATGGATTATTTAAAGATGCAGATGATTTCATAAAAGTTGCGAATGTTAAAGAACATTTTATTTCAAAAATTAAATCTATGATAGTTATCGGAGAGCCAAAGAAAGCAGATAACGGTGGCGATGACGATCAAGGAAGAATAGTTGATATTTAGTAATAATGATAGATGTTTATAAGATACTTGAAAATACAACTGTGGAAGGGCCGGGAAATCGTTTCTGTATTTGGGTTCAAGGTTGCAAAAAACATTGTCCTTATTGTTGGGCAAAAGAAACCTGGGCTTTTGGAATAGGGCAAAAGTACAGCATTACAGATTTGTTTTCAATGATTAAAAATCAGCAATCATCAATTGAGGGTGTAACTTTTTTGGGTGGAGAACCTTTTGAACAGGCAAAAGATTTAGCGGAGCTTTCAAAACTAATTAAATCTTTAGGTCTTTCTATTGTGTGTTTCACGGGTTATACAATAGAAGAACTTAAATCACAAAATAATAATGATGTAAACAATTTTCTTTCACAAATAGATTTATTAATTGATGGAGGTTTTGAAAAAGAAAATTATGACCTATCTCGCCCGTGGGTTGGCTCTTCTAATCAACGGTATCATTTTTTGACGAATTTTTATAATCCGGAAATAATAAAAAAATACAAAAACAAAATTGAAGTCCATATAAATCAAAATGGAAAAGTTGAGATTAATGGAATGGGCGATTTTTCAAGTATAAATAAAAATTTTTGTTTACAACTTGGGAAAGATAATGTAAAATAAATATCAAATGAGGGCATTATATAATGGAAAATAGAATCGTTGTACAATTATCACGTCTTTTTAGAGCAAGATTCCCATATATTTATATTACGACTTGGGAAGAAGAAAGAGCGATAAGTCTTATTAAGAAAATTTCAAAATCAGAAAAGCTTATACGTGTTGCACGTGAAGTCTATGTTTGGACTCAAACTAACGGATTTGTTGTTGATGGACAAAAGATTGACGGAACTCAAAGTCCAGATAAAGCGATTGATTTCATCAGGGATTGTAACAAAAATTCAGTATTTGTAATGTGTGATTTTCATGTTTTCTTTGGGGTGAAGGGGCGTCAAGTTGATTACAACGTAGTACGACGTTTAAGAGATAATTTGTCCGATTTAAAGACAAGCAAGTTTAGAAAAAATGTTATTTTCTTGGCTTCGGAATTATTAATTCCTGAAACTATGCAAAAAGAAATTACAATTCTTGATATGCCACTTCCTACTTTGTCTGAAATTAAAGCAAAATTTGACAAAATGATTACCCAAAATACTCAAATTGATACTTCAGGTTTAGATGAAGAAGGTAAAGAAAAACTTTGCAAGGCTGCAATGGGTTTGACTTTGCAAGAAGCAGAAAATGCTTTTGCACTTGCGATGGTAAATGATGGAAAGGTTGATGTAAGTGACTTGGATATTATTTTGAGTGAAAAAATGCAGGTTATTAAGAAAACCGGTATTTTGGAATTTATCAATACTGATATAAAAATATCAGATGTCGGAGGTTTGGAGAATCTTAAAAGTTGGTTGAACAAAAGAAATAATTCGTGGTCTGAGTCTGCAAAAAAATATTGCCTTCCTGCACCTAAAGGTGTTTTGATTACAGGTGTTCCCGGTTGTGGTAAGAGTTTGACTGCAAAGGCGATGAGTGCTGCTTGGCAATTACCATTGCTAAAATTAGATTTTGGTAAAATCTTCTCAGGAATTGTTGGTAGTTCAGAAGAAAATATGAGAAAAGCAATTAAAACAGCGGAAGCGGTTGCTCCATCTATTCTTTGGGTAGATGAAATAGAAAAAAGTTTGAGTGGATTAAATTCAAATGGTGATAGTGGAACTTCTTCTAGAATCTTCGGTACTTTTTTGACTTGGATGCAAGAAAAAACAGCTCCTGTTTTTGTAATTGCGACTGCTAACAATATTAACAGTCTTCCTGCAGAACTTTTGAGAAAAGGTCGTTTTGATGAAATTTTCTTTGTAGATTTGCCAACTCAAAGGGAACGTGAAGAAATTTTTAAACTCCATTTGTCAAAAAGACTTAAAGACAAAGATGTTGCAAGTAAAATTGAAATTAATAGTGACCTTTACAAACAATTAGCTCAAATGACAGAGGGTTTTGTCGGTGCAGAAATTGAGCAGGTTGTTATTTCTGCTTTGTATGAAGCATTTTTTAATAAAAGGCCTTTGGAATTTTCTGATTTGGCAAACACAATTAAAAATGTTGTACCATTGTCCGTTACTCAAAAAGAGCAAATTTTGGCAATTCGTCAATGGGCAAATATTCGTGCTGTCGCCGCAACTAAAAAAGATGATATGGTTGAATATAGCTCAAAAGCAGATAGCGAAGATGATGTAAATTCTTCTCGTGGCGGAAGAGCTTTAGATGTGTAAAAGAAAGGATTGAGTACAGGTGTCAATTACTTTGATGGCTTACCCTATGGCTTTTTTGATAAGCCCGGAGCAAGCAAAAAAAGAAAAACTCAGACGAGCTGCTGATGATAAGATTAACGAAAAAGTCGCAAGCAAAACCCTACGTTCAATTCGAGTTTTGACTAATCTTATGTTGCCACAAGTCAAGGGATTGATGCTTCAAATCCCAAATTTACCTCTTGGAGAATATAACTATTCTTTCTCAACCGGTTTAAGAGTTGATTGGAAAGCACAAGGAAAATTCTCTTCAGCAACTCTTTATGGAATTTCTGATTCTCAAGTTTTGCAAAAACTGGGAGAAGAATATTTTCAAAATTTAGATGCCGTTGCAATGAGTAATGTTCGTCTTATTGATTCAAGTGAATTCTTTTATTACAACTATGAAACTTCATATAGTAGTTTGAAAGATATCTATACCAACTTGAAAAATGAAGGTGCAAAACAGATCTATACAACTGCTGATGATGAAGTTGTTGCACAAGTTGATGGGCAAAATGTCAGGTATTTTAAAATTACCGGCGAGCAAAAATATACCCTTGAAGTAGAACAAAAAGTTACTATTATGAATATCGGAATGGGCTCTGATACTCAAGGAACAAATGTTTCATTTGGTGGTTTAACAGATTTGAGAATTCAAACAAACATTAAACCGGAAGAATTAAAAACATTTTTAAAAGCTTCAAACTATTTATATTATGAGGGAAATTCTCAAACTCCATTGAAGAACAGTGAAGCAACTCTTAATTGGATTTTAAAAGATGGTTTTTACGTTGCAGAGTTTTCCGGTTCAAATAATTCTGCAATAATAAAAGAAGCCGAAATATTGTTTAGAAAAATGAATATTGCTGCCGGTCGAGATTTGAGATTGATAAATGAGCAATCCACAATTGTTTATACATATACAACAAATTATACCGATAAGGAAATGTTGTTGAATACATTGACTGAGCACGGAGCAAGTGAAATCTTTCAAGATAATGGTGAAATTTCCTGCAAGTTATTCGGAATGGAAATGATTTATCACAGGCAAAATAGTTCAGATGCTTATACTCTTGATATTACGCAAGTTTCAGATAAAGGTGAATGTCAGGATATGATAAACGATTTGAATGAAGAATATGGATTGAATATTCAGGAGATGACATACAACAAAATTAAAGAGCGATTGGATAAAGAAAATATGCGATTAGAAAGTGAATCTGTTTTGGAAGATAATTCAATTGTTTTGACGATTGAGGTTTAGGAGATAAAAAATGGGTAAAATGAAAATCAGATTATTTCCTGACGGAACAATTCAAATGGAAACAGAGGGCATAAAAGGTAAAAGATGTACTGATTATGCAAAAGTTTTGGCAAAATTAGCTGATGCAAAGATTTATAGTATTGATAAGACTGAAGAGTATTATCAACAGGAAGTTTTGGAACTTGACGAAACTCAACATTTAGGGGATAATTAGAACTAAATAATTTTTAAGATAGAAATGGAGAGGTGTCCGAGCGGCTTAAGGTGCAATCTTGGAAAGGTTGTGTGGGGGTAACTCCACCGCGGGTTCGAATCCCGCCCTCTCTGTTTTTCTGTTTGGAGATTAAGAGGAAGTGGATTTTGTGGGCCATAACTATTTCGTTTTTTTAACTAAATGTACGTAATAGCAAGAATTGAAAAAGTGCAAATAATTACTTTATACTAGAGAGAAGTAAATTTTAAGTTATAACTGATAAAGAATTGTTTTTGCTATACCTTAAACATTTCCGACTTTTTAAAATTTTTTATACTTTAAATTGAACCCAATTTTAAAATTCTTTAACTTTACATTGCACTGTGTGTTTATATCTATCCCTCTCTTTATAAAGGTATTGGATTTAAGAGAACGATGTATATTATGGTGGGTGGTAGAGTCAATTCGAAATTAGTTAAATACGAACTACTTATTACGTATCACTTTTTAATACGTATTACTTCCGGCTATAACTAAAATTAAGACATATTTTAAACGTTATATCAAATATGCCATTAGCCATATGGCTAATTTATTATTTTTATTGATTTGCTTAGAATACAAAGAGTAACAGAAATTATTTTTAAGCTTTTTATCTAGCATAATAAATAATTTATTGATAGAGAAAATATTTAGGGAATTTGATAGAACGAGATGGCGAGTCTTCCGATTAAAGAGATGGATACTGTAAGTAAGATGAAAAATTTGTTTTTGAGCAAAGGTCAAATTAGAGATTATTTACTATTTATTTTGTCAATTAATACCGGAATTAATTTAAAGGATCTTTTGAGTTTGCGAGTTAAAGATGTAAAAAATAAACAATACTTGAAATTGGGACAAAATAAATCTGTACCATTGAATAATGAAATTCAAGCTTTAATAGAAAAAGTAGTAGATGGTTGTAAAGCAGAGGAACCTCTTTTTAAAGGGAGATTTGGTCGACCTTTGGATAGAACCTCAACATTTTATATTTTCAAATCAATTTGTACGGAATTGGGAGTGGAGGATAAATATTCTGTAGCCTCTTGGCGGAAAACATTTGCATATCACTATTACCAAAAGTATAAAGATTTGTCTTATTTACAATGGTTGTTTAACCAGTCAACAGTAGAACAAACGTTAAAATATATAGGTATAGATGAGAATATGAATTTAAGATTTAGAGATGGAGTTTGTTTGTAAATGGGGTCAGATTTTATAAAAAAATATGAAAATTTAAATATAAAGTTTTCAATTATTATACCTGTTTATAATGTTGAAAAATTTTTACGAGAAAGCCTTGATAGTATTGTTGCTCAAACATTCAAAGATTTTGAGGTTATTTGTGTAAATGATGGTTCAACAGATAATTCATTAGAGATATTAAATGAATATGCAAATAAAGATTCTCGAATTAAAGTAATATCCCAAGAAAATCAAGGTCAAGGTGTAGCAAGAAATAATGCAATAGATATTGCACAGGGGAAATACTTGTTATTTGTTGACCCAGATGATTTTATTGAATCAAATACTTTAGAAGTTCTTTATAATAAATTTCACGAAACAGATGTAGATATTATACAGTTTGATTATGCAACATGTAAAGAAGATGGAACACATAAAAGAGTTGAAACATTTAAGAAGAGGTTAAAGAAATATTTTAATTATTCAATTAAAAATAATCAAATCTTCAATTGGCATGAAATCAAAAAGAAAAACTTAGAAAAAATGTTTTTGGTTATTTGGGATAAAGCATATAAAACAAGTTTTATAAAGGAGCATAATATAAAATTTGCACCAAATAAAATTGGGGAAGACCAACTTTTTTCAATAAGTTCAATTTTTTCAACTAATAAGATTTTATATGTTGACATTCCTTTTTATCACTACAGAATGAGATTCGGCTCTTCATTAAATAAAGTTTCAGATGAAAATTTTTGCGTATTTGAGAATATAAAATTGCTGAAAGACTTTTTAGTTACAAATAATTTGTATGAAGAATATAAATCTAGTTTTGAAAAGTATTTATCTACAGCTTTATGTTGGAATTATGCAAATATTCCGCCAGCAAGCTCTGAAAAATATTTGGATAAGTGTAGAGAACTTTTGAGTCCAAAAGATTACGAATTGTTTTTGAATAAAGTAAAAGGTAAACTTTCAATTTTAGAACGAATTTTTTCTATAAAAAATAGAAAAATTAATGGTGTAAAGGTTAAAGGTATTACTATTTTAGGAAATTCTTTTAAATGGAATTATTAGGAGGATATTTTGTGCAAAAATTAGAAAAATTATTACCTGTAAATAAAGATAAAAATGCAATTGTATTTTGTATAGATGAAAATTATGTAAAATATTTTGGAGTTGTACTTCAATCTTTTATATCACATATAAACGTTAAAAATATATATGATTTAGTTGTATTACATAAAGATATATGTGTAAATAGCCAAAATAAATTACAATCAATTCTTCCAGAAAATGTAAGTTTAAGATTTTATAATATTGAAAATGCACGTGAAATGTATTTTAAAAATATTACACTGAAAACTAAAAATTACTGGTCTGAAAGTACGTATTATCGTCTATTAATTCCAATGATTTTTTCTAATTATGAAAAAGTTTTGTATTGTGATTCAGATATTATTTGTGACAATTCTATTGATTCTATTTTTTTTATCCCGTCTGAAAATAAAGGAATATTGGCAATTGCTGATTCCTTTTCCCAAGAATTATTATATGATAAAAAAAGATACGACTATATGATTAATTATTTAAAAATTAATCCTAAGAAATATTTTAATGCAGGGGTTGTATTGTTTAATATTAAAAATATAGAACTAAAAGATTATAGTTCTAAATTATATTGGGTATTTAATAATTTAGATAATCTATTATTTTTAGATCAAGATATCCTTAATGTTATTTTTGAAAATAATGTTAAGTTTATTTCTTTAAAATATAATTTTCAGTTAGATATTCCTACTTATAATTTTTCTCATTTCCAGTCTTATGATAAGTCTTTTATGGATGATCTTATAATTTCGGAAAAAGAACCAATAATTATTCACTTCTCAATGTCTGAAAAACCTTGGGATTTCCCACAAATGATATATTCTAAAAAATTTTGGTGTTATGCAAGAAAAAGTCCTTTTTATGAAGAAATAATATATGATAATTACAATAAAAAGCTAAAATTATTGACATATAAAGATGACATTTATCGAAAATACCTATGTTCTAAAATTTTGTCAAAGTTAACATTTGGTGATATTCAAAAAAAATTAGTAAAGAAGCGTAATGATTTAAAACAAAAAGTAAGAAATATAAGAATATTTCTAAGAGGAGAGTAATTAATGGCTAAAATTACTATAATACTCCCCGTTTATAATGTAGAAAAGTATTTAGTTCAATCTTTAGAGAGTGTAATTCATCAAACTTTAGAAGATATTGAGATTATCTGTATAAATGATTCTTCTTCTGATAATTCGTTAACTATATTGGAAGGATATTCTCGTAAAGATTCAAGAATAAAAATTATAAATTTAAGTAAAAACCATGGTGCGGGTTATGCAAGAAATATCGGTTTAAAACAAGCTACGGGCGAATATATTATGTTTCTTGATCCAGATGATTGGTATGAACATAATACATGCGAATTGGCATATAATCAAATTCTACAAAACAAAAATGATATTGTAATTTTTAATTATAACGAGTTTGTAGATGGAATAGGAAAATATAATGTAAATTGTCGATGGAGAATTCTTCCATTTGAAAAAGTTCTTCAAAATCCAAATATTAAATTAAAAAATTTACAAACGAATTTTATACAAAATTCATTTATATGGTGTGAAATATATTCAAGAAACCTTTTACAAAAAAATAATATTTATTTTCCTGAAGATATTTCTTTATGTGAAGATTCTCCGTTTTTTGTAAAGGCTTTGGTTTATTCCGATTCTATATCAGTAATAGATAAACCTTTATATAATTATAGAGTCAGAAAGACATCAACATCTTTTAAATTTAAAAATCTATGGGAAGAAGTATTTATATCAAAAATGAAATGTTTCGATATTATTGAAAATTCCAGAATAAATGAATTTATTAATCCTTGTATTGTTTTTTCAATAAATTCATTATTTTATTGGTTTAATTGCATGCAAGGTACACCTTTGAGATATCAAAGACAATTTTATAATAAATTTAGAAAATTCCTATTAGATATTAATAAGAAATATCCATTATCTAGAGTTAAAGAATCTATAAATTACAAAAAATGTAAGAAAATAATGAAATATAATTGGACCTACTATGTTATTATTTTATTCTTAAATAAAATTTTTAATGTTCATAATAATGGGGTTTACAAGATTTTCGAAATTTTTGGAATAAAAATTTCAATTCGTAAAGATTTTTTTAAAGTTTGTTCTATATCTAAGAATGATAGTAACACTATCACAAAGGTTCAATTACCATTTTATTCTTTTGATATAAAAAATAAAAAATTTAAAAATTTTAATAAAGATTTCCTTTTAAAGAAAAAAACTATAGAAATTTCTAAATATCCACCAGCAACAGGAATTCTTCGGAATTTACAGTTAGCTAATTTTTATTTATTAAATTTTGTCGATAAAATCTGTAAAGAGAGTAATATTTCTTATTGGCTTGATTTTGGAACGTTATTGGGTGCTACTCGTCATGGAGGATTTATTCCTTGGGATGATGATATTGATATCTCTATGATGCGTGAAGATTTTGAAAAAATTTATGATTTAATTAATAATAATTCTTATGATTCTGATATTTATGCTGAATTCCATAGACATGAAAATCCAGATTTAAACTCCAAATGGTTATTACTAAAGATAAAACATAAAAAATGTCCAACTCTTTTTGTAGATATTTTCCCATATGACTATTTGGGGTTGATATTAGATTATAAAGAGCAATTGGCCTTAACAAAGATAATTAAATATAGCAAACAGGTTTTACAACAAAATCAAACTCCTGAGATGTTAACATCTAAAATTAAAAGTGAAAATGATAATCTTAGAAAATGGTTATTAAGAGATAAACAAGTTCCAGATGATAAATCAGATGTTATATGGGGATTAGATTATGAACACGGTTGGAGTAACTGGATTTATTCTCATTCTACAATTTTTCCTCTCCAAGATATAACTTTTGAGGGAAAAACTTTTAAATGCCCAAATATAAAAGAGGAATATTTATCAAAAGTATATGGTAATTATATGAGCTACCCCTCAAATATCGGCTTTCCTCATAATATGTTTAAAGAGTTTTCTCCTGAGGAATATAAAATTATTTGTGACTTAGCAAAAAAGGTTGAGGATAAAAAATGAAAAGAGTAATAACATATGGAACATTTGATGTTTTACATTATGGACATATAAATTTGCTTCGAAGAGCAAAAGCCTTGGGAGATTATTTAATTGTTGCATTATCTTCTGATGAATTTAATAATATAAAACATAAAAAATCATATTATACATATGAACAAAGAAAATCAATCCTTGAGGCTTGCCGTTATGTGGATTTAGTAATTCCAGAATTTAATTGGGATCAAAAGATAACAGATGTACAAAAATATGAAATTGATATTTTTGTAATGGGAGATGATTGGAAAGGGAAATTTGATTTTTTAAAAGACTACTGTGAAGTTATTTATTTACCAAGAACTCCAGATGTTTCTAGTACCAAAACTAAAACATTTTTAAGGGAGCAATATAAATAAATCCAGTAATAACAACAGTTTTGAAAGGAAAGGTTGAAAAATGGAAATTTTGGCAAAATTATTAGGGGAAAAGTGGGCAAATTTAACAATAGAGCAACAAAATATGATAAAAGAAGCTCTATTAAATGATGATAAGCAAGCTGCTGAACGTATTTTAAATTTATTAAAATTTAATTTATCTAAAGAACAGATCAGTCGACTTTGGTCTGAATCCATAGATTATCCAAATAGAATCAAAAGAATGAAGTTGTTATCTCAAAATAATAGTGAAAATGAAACTGAAAGTTAAAATGAATGAAATTTTGGTAACAATAAAAGAAACAGAGTATATAAGAAAAGATTGGTGTAAGTAAATGAAACTAGAAATGACAACAGCAAAAAACTCATTTAAATATGGTTGGTTATTATCAAGAATATGGCCGTATATAAAACCATATTGGTTTAGAATATTACTAGGATTTTTAGTAGCAATACCATTAGGCTTGCTAGACGGGGTCACAGCCTTTGCTATAAAACCATACATGGACTACGTAATAGGAGGAAAAACCTTTGCACTCGACTGGCATGGGATTAGTTTTTCTATAAGCTCTTTGC
>ERZ772861.2236-NODE-2236-length-13604-cov-4.084139_pt1 | contig 13604 bp, 9 predicted proteins | sample MGYA00512135_ERZ772861 | MGnify/ENA primary metagenome ERZ772861 (study PRJEB29015, sample SAMEA2737700) | human gut metagenome | biome: human gut; feature: human-associated habitat; material: faeces | place: China | collected 2012 ...
TGGCGTGCATGATAAAGACGACCGTGCCAAAAAAGATCACAGCGATGGCCAGCAGGGTGCCCAGTAACGCCTTCCACCAGCCGCCTTTTTTCTTTTTCTTGCCGTTCGGGCCATAGGGGCCTGCGCCGCCTTTGCCTTTGCGGCTGCCGCCCTTGGGCGGTTTGCCACCGCCGCCTGCGGCAGATTTGCTGCCGCTCTTGCCTGCGGCGGATTTTCCGCTTCCGGCTGCCGGTTTCCCGGCGCTGCGTGAAGCCTGCATAACGGTGTCCTCCTGCTGCGGCGCGGCCTGAGGTGCAGCGGGCTGGGCTGCCGTTTGGGCAGCGCGGCGGGCCACACGCGCCTGATACTCTGCATCCGCGTTCATATCATAATGTGCGCGGCTGCCTTTGGTTTCGTTCAGGTCCAGCCGGCGCACCTGGGTGCGGGTGGCCCCCTGTGCGCTCTGGCTGCGGGCGCGGCGCTGCAGCTCCAACGCCTGGCGCTGGGCGCGGGTCAGGGGCTGCTCGCTCTGGGCAGCGGCCTGGGCCTGCTGGCGCGCGGCAGCTTCGCGGGCAGCGTGGGCCTCCTGGGCCTGCTGCTGGGCAGCAGCGGCGCGGGCTTCCTGCTCTTTCTGCTGGGCGGCGCGGTAGCGGTCAACATCGGTTTGCTGCACACGGTTAAAGCTGCGGGTGCGGCGGGTGTTATTGGCGGCAAGCTGCTGTGCACGGCGGCGGGCAGCTTCGTACTCATCCTGATTCAACGCACTGCCTGTTTTCACAGTACGCCCGGTGTTCACCGTGCGCGGCGCGTCACCAGCATGGTAGACATTGCGCGGCGCATCGCCGGTGTTTACCCTGCGGATCTCGCTCATAACGTTCCTCCCTTTTATTCAAACGATGGGAACTGGTCTTTCATCTTATTCGGTTACGGCACACCCGCAAAAGGCAGTGCCTGCCCCTTTATCGGGTGCAGGCCGCGCGGGCATCATCCAGTGCGGCAACGGTATCGGGGTCCAGTGGGTTGCCTTTTTCGCGCACAAAGGCAATGCTTTGTTCCAGTGCATGGCGCAGCGCCAGGTCCAGGTTCTGCATTTCCTCGGCACGCAGCGCCTCCACACCGGGGTAATCCCGTTCGGCACTGGTCATATCCGCCATGTAAATAATCTTGTCCAACAGGCTCATGTTCTGTTTGCCGGTGGTATGGCACTCAATGGCAGATAAAATTTCCGGGTCCGTCACACCCCACTGTGTCTGGCACAAAACCGAGGCTGCGTACCCATGCCACACCGGCGCAGGGCGCTTGGCGGCATTTTTAGCTATTATAGCATTGTCAGCAAAAATCTGCAACATCTCTGCCTTGGGCAGTTCTTTCGCGCTGTCGTGCAAAAGTGCCGCTAATGCGGCCTTTTCCTCATCCGCGCCATAGCGTTTTGCCAGCTTGACTGCCATTTTTTTTACATTTATGGTGTGCTTGTAACGCTTTTCGCTCAAACGGCTTTTTACCAGCGCTTTTGCTTCGTCCACTGTCATCAAGATCCGCATCCTTTCCCTATTTTATTGTACCCTATCTATGGCTTCAAATCAGCTTGCCGTACAGCCCGTTCCGGTGTATCACATCCACCACCGGCGGGGGCAGCAGCTCCTTCAGCCGGGCAGGGGGATACTTTCCTGCGCGGATATCGCTGGAGGCACACTCCAGCACCGGGGCATCCGCAAACATGATCTTCCCGCCTGCTTCTTCCAGCTTTTGGGCTGCTGCACGCAGAGCGTCGCCATCGCCGGGTTCCCGGCTTTGCACCACCAGGGTGACCATAGCCAAAATTTCCCGCCAGCGGTACCATTCATCAAATGTTTCCAGCATATCGCTGCCAATTGTCATATACAGCTGAGCGCCGGGATACTTTTCCTGCAGCATGCTGACGGTATTATAGGTATAGCTGCGGCCCGCGCGGTCCACTTCCCACTGGCTCACCTGCACCTGGGGGCCAAGTGCCTTAAAGCATTCGCACATGGCAAGGCGCAGTTCGCCCGGCGTTGCGCTGGCGTGCTTGTGGGGTGGGATGCCCGCCGGCATAACCAGCACCACATCCGGCTGCACCGCCTGCATGGCGGCCCGCAGGTTGTTCATATGCCCGGCGTGGGGCGGGTCAAATGTGCCGCCAAATAGCAGTGCTTTCATCTTACTTTTTCAGCAGTTCCGCATAAGCAGATTCCTTCGGCTTTTTGCGGAACAGCACAAACTTGCGGCCAATCACCTGCACGCACTCTGCATGGATGGCTTCGCACAGGATGTCGGCAGCCTCGCGGGCATCATACTCGCTGTTTTCCAGCACCTTCAGCTTGATCAGCTCGCGGGCTTTGATGCAGTCATCCACGCCCTTGATCAGCGTTTCATCAATTTCGCCCTTGCCGATCTGAAAAACCGGCTCCATGGTGTTGGCCATGCCGCGCAGTGCGGCGCGCTGTTTGCTTGTCAAAGACATTGTTCGCTCCTTATTGTTCAGTCAAAATCAAATCGTTCTATTCAGTTTTTCTCTGCGGCTCATTCGCCCAAAAATGCGGCGAGCTCGGCTTCCAGCTTTTCCATGGCGCGGCCGCGGTGGCTGATGGCGTCTTTTTCGGCATCGGCCAGCTCGGCATAGGTGCGGTGTGCAGTGTTGGGTACCGTGCCGCCGCCGGGCAGGCCGACGGCATCGGGGACAAACAGCGGGTCATACCCAAAACCGTTATCGCCCGCCGGGGTCAGGGCCACACTGCCGGGGCATTCGCCGGTCACAACCAGCTCCCGCCCATCCGGCAGGATCAGGCAGACCGCCGAAACGAACTTGGCGGCGCGCTGTCCCACCGGCACATTCTGCATCTCTGCCATCAGCTTTTCGTTGTTGGCGGCATCGTTGCCGTGCTCACCCGCATAGCGTGCGCTGTACACGCCGGGTGCCCCGTTCAGGGCATCCACGCACAGGCCGGAATCATCCGCCACGGTGGGCAGGCCGGTTGCCTTGCAAAAGGCTTCGGCCTTAATCTTTGCGTTTTCCGCAAAGGTGGTTCCGGTCTCCTCCGGGTCCAGGCTTACACCCAGTTCCCGCAGGCTTTTTACCTCGTGGCCGCAGCGGGTCAGGATGCGGCGCAGCTCTTTCAGCTTGCCCGCATTGTTAGTGGCTGCACAAACGATCATGCCTGTTCCTCCCCTGCCTGCTCCGTTTCCTCTTTTTTATGCTGCGGAACCTCCGGCAGCAGGGCTTCGGCAAAATCGGTGGCGGAGAAGAAGATCAGGTCGTCGATCTTTTCCCCCACGCCCACAAAACGGATGGGCAGGCCCAGCTTTTCGTGCACACCGATGATGCAGCCACCCTTGGGGGTGCCGTCCAGCTTGGTCAGCACAACGCCGGTGGCACCGGCGGCGCGGCAGAACTCCTGCGCCTGGCTGATGGCGTTCTGGCCGGTAATGGCATCCAGCACCAGCAGCACTTCCAGGCTGGCATCCGGGCTGGCCTTTTTCACGCTGCGGCTGATCTTTGCCAGTTCGTCCATCAGGCCCTTTTTGTTGTGCAGGCGGCCTGCGGTATCGGCAATGACCATATCATAGCCGCGGGCCGTGGCGGATTTGACCGCATCAAAAATCACGGCTGCGGGGTCAGCGCCCTCGCCCGCCTTGACCAGCGGCACCCCGGCACGGTCGGCCCAGGTTTCCAGCTGTTCGCTGGCCGCTGCGCGGAAGGTATCGCCTGCCGCCAGCATAACCCGCTTGCCCAGATCCTTGTACAGATAAGCCAGCTTGGCAATGGTGGTGGTTTTGCCCACGCCGTTCACGCCCACAACCAGAATAACCGCCGGTTTGCCGCTCAGGTCCAGGTCAGTTTTGGGGCTTACCTCGCGGCGGATGATATCGCGCAGGGCATCCAGCGCTTCCTGGCCGGTATGCAGGCCGTTGATCTCTACCTCATCGCGCAGCTCGTCCACCAAACGCACCGCGCAGCTGGGGCCGACATCGGCCAGAATCAGCTGCTCTTCCAAATCATTATACAGGTCATCATCAATAACAGAGCTGGTCAAGGTGTTGACGATGTTCTGGAAAAAGTCCGTTCTGGTTTTTTCCAGGCCATCGCTCATTTTCTTCTTTTTCTTAAAAATATCGAAGAATCCCATGGCGGTTCCTCCTTTGAATTAACTGATCAGATCAGCGGAAACGTTTTCAAGGTCAAGGCGCAGGATCTTGGAAACACCATCCTCCTGCATGGTCACGCCGTACAGCACATCAGCTGCTTCCATGGTGCCGCGGCGGTGGGTGATAACGATGAACTGGGTGCGTTCGGTCATGCGGCGCAGGTACTGCGCATAGCGCGTAACGTTCACATCGTCCAGTGCAGCTTCAATTTCGTCCAGGATGCAGAACGGCGACGGGTTGACGGCCAGAATGGCAAAATAAATGCTGATGGCCACCAGCGCCTGTTCGCCGCCGGACAGAGCCGACAGGTTTTTGATGACCTTGCCGGGGGGCGAAACCTGAATTTCAATGCCGGAGTTCAGCACATCGTTCTCATCCGAAAGATAGAGCCTCGCCGAACCGCCGCCGAACAGCTCGCGGAAGATCGCACCGAAGTTGCGGTTGATCTCCTTAAAGCTGGCGGTGAACATCTCCTGCATTTCGCTGCACAGCTCGGCAATCATTCGGTTCAGCTCCGCGCGGGATTTCTCCACATCGGTGACCTGTGCTTTCATGAAGTCGTACCGTTCTTTAACTTCCTTGTACTCTTCGATCGCGCCCACATTCACGTTGCCCAGCGCGCGGATCTTGCCGCGCACTTCGGCCACCTGGCGGCGCAGGTCTGCCACATTGGCAAAGGGTACACAGAGCTTTTCCGCCTCGGCTTCGGTCAGCTGGTATTCCTCCCACAGCTTGGATGCAGTGGTGTTCAGCTCAGTTTCCGCCGCGGTCTTGCGCTCGGCCAGGCGGGCCATCTCGCCGCTCATTCGCTCGCGCTCATCGGTCAGGGTGCGGTTTTCCTGGGTCAGGCGGGTCACAGCGGCTTCCTTTTCCATGCGCTCGGCATTAGCCTTGCGGATGGTTTCCTCCGCCGCGGTGATCTTCTGTTTGTTTTCTTCGCTGGCTCGCTTAATTTCATTGGCGCGCAGCTCATTGGCGGCAATGCGCTCTTTGGCGGCGGCCACATTGGCCTGCAGTTCCCGCACGCGGGCTTCGGCTTCGCCGCTGCGGCCTTTCAGGGTTTCCAGCGCTGCTTCGTGCAGGCTCAGGTCCTTCTCGGTGCGCAGCTTCTGCATTCGGTTATCCGAAAGTTTCTGCGATGCTTCCTCCCGCTGGCGGGTCACATCGCTGGTGGAAGCGCCCAGGCTTTCCAGCTCTTTGCGGTGCATTTCAATCTCGGCTTCCGCCTGTTTGCGGGCGTTTTCTGCCTGGGCGGCGGCCGCAGTGTTCTCCCGCAGCTGCTGTTCCAGCGCGGCGATCTCCTGCCCGCGGTGGGCGGCAGCATTCTTGCCCTCTTCCAGCGCGGTGTTCAGCTGATCCAGCTCCATCTCGGCTTTCAGGCGGGCCGCAGCGGCGGTCATGCCCTCGCTCTCGGCACCGGCCAGCTGGGCGGTCAGGTTATCCACCTCCGCTTTGCGGGCGGCGGCTTCCTTTTCGGCTGCTGCGCGGCGCTCGTCCAGTTTCAGCACCTTGGCACGCAGTTCGTCCAGTTCCTGCTTGCGGCTGAACACACCCACGCTGCGCGCGGTGGAACCGCCGGTAAAGGAACCGCCTGCGTTGATAACCTGGCCGTCCATTGTGACAATGCGGTTGCGGTAGCCAAGATTTTTGGCCACCACCGACGCTTCGCCCAGATCCTCCACCACAATAATGCGGCCCAGCAGGTTATCAATAATATGCTGGTACTGGGGGGCGGTCTCCACCAGGTCGGCGGCCACCTCCGCCGTGCCGGTCAGGCGGCCATTGAATCGGCTGCCCTGCACGGTATCCAGCGGCAGGAAGGTTGCGCGTCCGGCGCGTTCTTCCTTCAAAAAGGTGATGGCCGCGCGGGCGCAGCCTTGGTCCTGCACCACAATGTTCTGCAGCGCAAAGCCAAGTGCCGTTTCAATCGCGATTTCGTACCCCTTGCGCACGCTCAGGATACCGGCCACCGGGCCGATGATGCCCCGCAGCCGCCCACCGCCCGCGGCGCGCATGACGGCTTTTACGCTCTGCTGATAGCCGTCCATGTTGCGCTCCAGATCCTCCAGAATGCGGATGCGCTGGGCGGTGTTGTTTTTATCCGCTGCGGCCTTCTGCAAAGCTTCAGCGGCTTCCGCCTGCTGGCGGCGGCGGCTTTCCAGCTTGAGCTTTAAGCCGGAGCGGATGTTATCGTTGCGGGTCACGGCTTCCTCGCACTCTTTCAGGTGCTCGGCAGCAGCGTCCCGTTCCTCGGTCAGTTTTTGTGCCACATCACCCGCGGCGGCTTCCTGGTTTTTCAGGCCGTTCAGCTGGGCGCGGGCCGCTTCCACGGCGGATTGCAGCCCCGCACCCCGCACCTGCAGGGCAGTGGCATTCTGCTGCATGCGGGCCATGGCGGCGCTCACGATCTCCCGCCGCTCACCGCTTTGCAGTGCCTGCTGTTCCAGCGTGTTCAGCTGCTGGCGCAGCTTGTCCGCCTCGGCATCCAGATTTTGCAGCACGGTTTGCAGCTGGGTGATTTCCGCTTTGTGCTCGTCCGCTTCCTGCGCAATCCCCTTTGCGCCTTCCCCGGCGCGGGTCAGCTCATCGCTGGCGCTGCGGATCTGCTCGTTCGCGTGTTCGGTTTCGTTCTGCAAAACTGCCAGCTGGCTTTCGCTCCCGGCGTTCTGCTCGGTAATGGTGCGGATCTCAGCGTTCGCTTCCTCCACCTGCAGCATCAGCTGCTGGGCTTCGGCGCGCAGGGCTTCGGTGCGGGTGTCAAATTCATCCAGCTGGCAGGAAATGCGTGCATAGTCGCTTTCCGCCGCCTCATACTTGCGCTGCTGGTCCCGCACCGTATCCTGTGCGCGGCGGATTGAATCCACCCACAGGGTAATTTCCAGCCCCTTGCGGGTCTCGGAATATGCCAGGAACTGCTCCGCCTTTTCGCTGTCGCGTTTCAGGGGTCCAACCCGCTTTTCCAGCTCCCCCAGAATATCCCGCAGGCGTTCCAGATTGCCCTCCGCCGCGGCCAGGCGGCGTTCGGCTTCATTTTTGCGGTAGCGGTATTTGGCAATGCCAGATGCTTCCTCAAAAATCTCGCGCCGCTCGGTGGATTTTGCACCAACGATCTCCGCAATGCGCCCCTGACCCACAATGGCGTAGCCATCGCGCCCAAGGCCGGTATCCAGCAGCAGCTCGTACACATCTTTTAAGCGCACGCTCTGGCCGTTGATGGTATACTCGCTCTCCCCGCTGCGGTAATAGCGGCGGCCAATGGTTACTTCGTCCGCGTCCATTTCCAGCCCATGATCGGAGTTATCAATGGTCAGCGATACCGCCGCATAGCCCATTGCGCCGCGGGTCTGGGTGCCGCCAAAAATAACGTCCTCCATCTTGCCCGCACCGCGCAGCTGTTTGGAGCTGGTTTCGCCCAGAACCCACCGGATGGAATCCGAAATGTTGCTTTTGCCGGAGCCGTTCGGCCCCACAACACCGGTAATGCCTTCGCCAATGGTGATCCGCGTTTTATCCGGGAAGGACTTGAAGCCCTGTATCTCAAGTTCTTTTAAGCGCATAGATGCCCCTTTTTATGCCTGCTGTTCCAGCTTGGTCAGCGCCGCTTTGGCAGCCTGCTGTTCCGCAGCCTTTTTGCTGCGGCCTTCGCCCACAGCCAGCGCCTTGCCGTTCAGCGCCACAGTAACCTGGAACCGCTTATCATGCGCCGGGCCGGATTCCCCTGTCACGGTGTAGGTCAGGCGGTCGTCCGGGTGTTTCTGCACCACTTCCTGCAGGGCGGTCTTGTGGTCATCTTCGGCGGTTTTGCCCTCCGTGATGAACGGCAGGATAAAGTTGCGGGCGGTCTCAATGCCGCCGTCCAGGAACAAAGCGGCAATGGTGGCTTCAAACGCATCCGAAACCACGCTGGGGCGGCAGCGCCCGCCGCCCAGCTCCTCGCCGCGGCCCAGCCGCAGGTAAGAGCCCAGGTCGATCTCCTGCGCAAACTGGAACAGCGCGTCCTCGCTGACCAGCGAAGCGCGCATGCGGGACAGTTCGCCCTCCGGGCGGGTGGAATGGTGGAATAGATAGTTTGCCACCACAACGGACAGCACACTGTCGCCCAAAAATTCCAGCCGCTCGTTATACAGCGTAGGGGTTTTGCTCTCGTTGGCGTAAGAGCTGTGGGTCAGCGCCGTGATGAGCAGTTCTTTATTCTTAAAATGGTAATGCAGCTTTTCTTCCAATTCCTCAGGGGTACGCGTGGTCATAAGATTGCCTTACCTTTCGTTCTCTCTGTTTTGCGATTGTATATCGGGATATTTTGCAGGCCGGGCGGGCAATGCCCGCCCCTGCAATGGGCTTTGGTTTTGCGGCTATCCCGTAGGGGCGCACATTGTGCGCCCGCTGCCTATATTTTGGTACCGGCCATTTCCAATGGGCGGGCATAACATTTCAATTTTCGCACGATATGCCGTTTCATTCCGCGTCTGTCTTTTCTGCTGCGGCCTTGGCGGCTACTTCGGCCAGGGCGCTCTGCATGGTGCCGCACAGGTCATTGGCAACGCACAGCTTTGCCTGGCGGATGGCGTTCTTGATGCCCTTGGCCTTGCTGGAACCGTGTGCCTTGATGACCGGCTTTGCCGCGCCCAGCAGCGGTGCGCCGCCGATCTCCTCAGAGTCCATCATGTGCTTCAGATTGCGCAGCCCGCCTTTTACGCCAAGGTAGCACAGCTTGGTCACAATGCTCTGCATAAAGATATCTTTCAGCATGCCCAGCAAAGTACCTGCCACACCCTCGGTCAGCTTCAGCACCACATTGCCCACAAAGCCGTCGCAGACGATAACGTCCACCTCACCAGCCATAATATCACGCGGCTCAATGTTGCCCACAAAGCGGATGGCCGGGTTTGCTTTCAGCAGGCCGTGGGCTTCGCGGTACATCGGGGTGCCCTTGGTGTCCTCGGCGCCGTTGTTCACCAGCGCGACGGCGGGGTCCTTGCGGCCCATGACCTTATTCATGTACACGCTGCCCATGGTGCCAAAGGCATTCAGCATCTCGGCACGGCATTCGGCGTTTGCGCCGCAGTCCAGCAGCAAAAACGGCTGCTTTTTGCCCGGCATGCAGGTAGCCAGCGCCGGGCGCTTGACCCCCTTGACGGTGCGCACGATCAAACTGGTGCCCACATGCAGTGCGCCGGTGGAACCGGCGGAAACAAAGGCATCCGCCTCGCCGTTTTTCAGCATCGTCAGGCCTTTGACCAGGCTGGAATCCGTTTTGTGGCGCACAGCCTTGACCGGGTCATCGTGCATATCCACATCCTCGGTGCAGTGAATCAGCTCAAAGGGGGTCAGGTCCACGCCAAGCTCCTGGGCAGCGGCCTTGATCTTGGCTTCATCACCCAGCAGGGCCAGGGTCATGCCATCACCAAACTCTTTTACCGCATCGGCTGCGCCCTGTACGGTCGATTTCGGGGCGTTATCGCCGCCCATTGCGTCCAGTAAAATTTTCATAATCCACCTCAGTGTTCCGCTTCGGCTGCCCATGCCCGCATGGCGGCCTGTGCAGCATCAGAAAGTGCCATATACCGTTCGCGCTTATCCCGGATGGTGTCAATCTCCTCGGTGCGCGGCAGAATGCCCATGTTGGCACCCATGGGCTGGAAGTCCTTGTTGGGGGTGGTGATATAATCGATCAGTGCGCCACACATCGTTGTGGTCGGCGGGGGCGGCAGTTCTCTGCCCTGCAAACGGGCGTACAAATTGCGCGCTGCCAGCAGGCCGGAAGCCGCGCTTTCCATATAGCCCTCAAACCCGGTGATCTGCCCGGCAAAAAACACGTTGGGGTGCTCTTTCAGGTAGAGCCCCTTGGTCAGCACCGCCGGGCTTTCCAAAAAGGTATTGCGGTGCATCACGCCATAGCGGATGAACTCTGCATGTTCCAGGCCGGGAATCATCGAAAAAACGCGCTTCTGCTCGCCCCATTTCAAATTGGTCTGGAAACCAACGATATTGTACAGCGTGCGGGCGGTGTTTTCGGCGCGCAGCTGTACGTTGGCCCAGGGGCGGTGGCCGGTGCGCGGGTCCCGCAGGCCCACCGGGCGCAGCGGGCCATAGCGCATGGTATCCGCCCCGCGGCCCGCCATCACCTCAATAGGCATACAGCCTTCGTACACCGTCAGCTCCCCATCAAAGTCATGCAGAGGGGCACGCTCCGCGTTCAACAATTCGTTATAAAACGTTTCATATTCCAATTTGTTGAATGGGCAGTTCAGGTAATCGGCTTCACCGCGCCCGTAGCGGGACGCCGCAAAGATCTTTTCCATATCCAGGCTTTCGGCGCTCACAATGGGAGCCACGGCGTCAAAAAAGCTCAGCCGGTGGCTGCCGGTCAGCGCGGCAATCTGCTCCGCCAGCGCACCCTCGGTCAGCGGGCCGGAAGCCACCAGCACCGGAACGCTTTCGTCCAGCGCGGTCACTTCCTCGCGGTGAACGGTAATGCCCGAGTTCTTTTCCACCATTTCCGTCACGGCGGTGGAAAACACATCACGGTCCACCGCCAGTGCACCGCCAGCCGCCACGCGGGCGGTCTCGGCAGCATCCAGCAGGTGGGACCCCATCATGCGCATTTCAATTTTCAGCAGGCCGGAAGCCGAATCCGGCCGTTCCGCCTTGAGGGAGTTGGAGCAGATCAGCTCCGCAAAGCCTGCACTTTTGTGCGCAGGCGAAAACTTGACCGGCTTTTGCTCGTACAGGTTCACCTGCACGCCGTGGTCCGCCAGCCAAAGGGCGGCTTCACACCCGGCCAGCCCGGCACCGATGATTTTGATTTGCATGCGTTATTTCTCCGCGTTTGTCTTTTCGATATTCTTCACAAACCCGCAGCCCTCTTTGGCGCAGTACAGCTGGCCGCGGCGCTTGAACAGCGTTTTGCCGCAGTGGGGGCAGGTTTCCGGCACGGGTTCATCCCATGTCATAAAGTTGCAGGTGGGGTAGTTGCTGCAGCCGTAATACACGCGGCCCTTGGCGCTTTTGCGCAACAGCATATGGCCGCCGCACAGCGGGCACAGGCCGCCGGTATCCTTTACAATGGGGTGGGCGTTGCGGCACTCCGGAAAGCCGGAACACGCCACAAACTTGCCGTACCGCCCGCTTTTGATCACCATGGGGCGGCCGCATTTTTCGCAGATCTCGTCGGTGGGGATATCCTCCACTTTGATCTTTTTGCCCTCCATGTTCTTTTCGGCGGCTTCCAGGCTTTTTTCAAAGCCCTGGTAGAAATCGTCCACTGTTTTGACCCAGTCCGCTTTACCGGCTTCCACAACGTCCAGCTTTTTCTCCATATCGGCACTGAATGTCGGGTCCACGATATCGGGGAACTGTTCCAGCATGACCTGGTTCACCGCGCGGCCCAGCGGGGTGGTTTTGAGCTTTTTCTGCTCCTTTTCCACATAGCCGCGGTCCACAATGGTGGTAATGATCGGCGCATAGGTGGAAGGGCGGCCAATACCGTTTTCTTCCAGCGCATGGATCAGCGTTGCTTCAGTATAGTACGGCGGCGGCTGGGTGAATTTCTGCTCCGCCGAAAGCTTGTTCAGTTTCAGGTCCTGGCTCACTTCCAGCGGGGGCAGGGCGGTTTCTTTCTTCTGCTTATCGTCGGTGGCTTCCTCATACAAAGCGGTAAAGCCGTCAAACGTTACATGGAAACCCGATGCGCGGAAGATATAATCCCCCGCCGTGATGTTGGCCGAAACGGTATCCATCAGGCAGTCTGCCATCTGGGATGCCATAAAGCGGCTCCAGATCAGGCGGTACAGCTTGGCTTCATCGCCGGAGATGCTGCCCTCCACCTGGTCCGGCGTCAGTTCCGGCATTGAGGGGCGGATGGCTTCGTGGGCATCCTGCGCCGCTGTGGCGGAGCGGGATTTCCAGACGCGCTTTTTGTTGCAGACGTAATTTTCGCCCCAGGTCTTGCCGATAAAGGTCTTAGCGGCTGCGGCGGCTTCGTCCGCAATACGCAGACTGTCGGTACGCATATAGGTGATCAGACCGATCTGGCCATAGCCGTGCACCTCCATACCTTCATACAGGCGCTGGGCGGCACGCATGGTGCGGGTGGCCGAAAACCCCAGTGCGCGGCTGGCATCCTGCTGCAGGGTGGAGGTGATGAACGGTGGCTGCGGCTGGCGGCGGCGCTGGCCCTTATCCACACGGGTCACGGTGTAGGGTTTGCCGTCCAACGCGGCCAGAATGGCATCCGCCTGTTTTTTATTTTTCACCACCAGCTTGGTGCCGTCCGCCTGGGCTGTCAGCCGTGCGTTGAACGCACAGCCGCTCTGGCGGGGCTTCAGGTTGGCGTCAATGTTCCAGTATTCTTCGGGCTTAAAGTTTTCAATTTCGATCTCGCGGTCGCGGATAATGCGCACCGCCACGCTCTGCACGCGGCCAGCCGAAAGCCCGCGGCGCACCTTATGCCACAAAAACGGGCTGAGCTTATAACCCACCAGGCGATCCAGCGCGCGCCGGGCCTGCTGGGCGTTGAACAGATCCATATCAATGGTGCGCGGGTGGGCCATCCCCTCCTGCACGCCCTTTTTGGTGATCTCGTCAAAGGTCACGCGGTTGGGGGCGGTGGGGTCCAGCCCCAGCACATTGGCCAGATGCCAGCTGATCGCCTCGCCTTCACGGTCCGGGTCGGTTGCCAGATAGACGGTCTGTGCTTTTTTCGCTTCGGCTTTCAGGTCCTTGACCAGCGCGTTCTTGCCTTTGATGGTAATATACTTTGGGGTATAGCCATGTTCCACATCAATGCCCAGCGTGCTGGCGGGCAGGTCCCGGATATGGCCCATGCTGGCCGTTACGGTATAGCCGCGGCCCAGGTATTTGCCAATGGTCTTTGCCTTGGCCGGGGATTCCACGATCACCAGCTTGGTGCCGGGCTTTGCTTCGGTCTTTTTGGTGGTGCGCTTTGCGGCAGGTTTTTCGGCTGCGGTTTCGCCGTCCTCTGCCTTAGCTGCCTTGGTTTTGGTCGTTGTCTTTTTCGTGGTTGCTTTTTTTGCTGCCGGTTTTTTCGCTGCAGTCTTTTTTGCGGCAGTTTTTTTTGCCGGCGTTTCTTCCGGCTGCTCCGTAACCGGAAGGGCCTTTGGCCGGAATAGCCGTCCCACTTCAAACAGGCGGACGGCCTGATTTTTACGGCTGTAATTGGTAGCCAGCACGGTCAGCATACTGGTAACCAACTGAGTGCGCATCACAGAGTACTCTTCGCCAAGAGGATTGAGCAGCGTCACACATCGACGCCTGTCATCGTCATCCGCAAGGGAAAGGGTGTCGATCGCCCTGGCGCTGATAAAGGAATAGGTGCTGATCTCCCGCAGGCCGTTGGCAATCAGCCGTGCCTTGAGCCGGTCGTTGTTCAGCCGCTCCGGCAGGCACCGCCCTCTGACAATCTCGCCGCGCATGGGCGTAGCTACAATCGCATCGTACCC
>ERZ772861.2245-NODE-2245-length-13566-cov-5.009770_pt1 | contig 13566 bp, 12 predicted proteins | sample MGYA00512135_ERZ772861 | MGnify/ENA primary metagenome ERZ772861 (study PRJEB29015, sample SAMEA2737700) | human gut metagenome | biome: human gut; feature: human-associated habitat; material: faeces | place: China | collected 2012 ...
TTCACGTTCGTCACCTACCCCATTATCCGCCCGCTTATCGGGGAGCTCGCGGCGGACAGGGCCGATTTCATCACCCAGTGCAAACGCGAGAATATCGCGACCCTCATGCGGCGCCTCGGAAAACACCCGGTATCAGGCAGTACGACCGATCCGCCAGACTGCCGAATATACTTGTCGAATGCCTGCCGTACCCTTACCGCCCCGTGACGCGCATGTATTTCGCGAGCGGCATAGGCCGAGGTGAGGTTGTTGCGGCTCTGGGTGTAGAGCGTCTCGGCGTCGAGCAGGTCTGTGAGGGTCGCTGTCCCTGCGTCGTAGAAATTGCGGTTCTGCCGCAGGTTTTCGGTGGACGATGCCACCGAACGCTGCATGAGCAGGATCTGTGCGTGGGCCTCCTGTACCTCGCTCCATGTCCGTTCGATCTCCACGGCGAGCATTTCGCGGGCTTCCTGCCGGTCATTTTCGGCCTGCATCTCGTCGATGCGTGCCTTTTTCAGGGCATGTGCCCCGCCCCACCAGTCGGAAATGGGGATGGATACCTGTGCGAAAACCATCCCGTCGTCCACGTCCTTGTCGGTCACATTGTAATAGAGGTACCCGGCGCCCACGGCCACGGTCGGCAGCCGTTTGCCGCGTTCCATGCGCTTGCGGTATTTCTGCGCCTCGACGTTCTTTTCCGAGAGCAGGTATTCCGCGCGGCGGTCGAGCGCCTCGTCCACCGGTACGTAATAGGCTGCCGGGGCCTCCGGTTCGCCGAAGTCTGAGGCCGCGATGTCGAACGTATGCCAGTCGGCGCCGATATGCTGTGCGAGCAGCATCTTCGACACCTTCAGTCCGTTTTCGACCTTCAACCGGTTGGAGGCTACTTCCTGCCGGCGCAGTTCCACGCGCAGCAGGTCGTTCGTGGTCACGAGCCCCGCCTTGATCGAGAGTGCGACCTGGCGGTGTATCTCCGCCAGTTGCCGCTACACGGCTTCGATAGTCGAAAGGTTGTCCCTGAGCGATACCACCTGCCAGAAATAGGTGTCGGTACGTTCGCGCACCTCGGCCGCGGTCTTTTGCAGTTGCAGCTGTGCGACCTCTTCGCCCAACCGGGCGAGCTTGTTGCCGCTGACGATTTTCAGCCCTGCGAACAGGGGCTGTACGGCCGTGACGGAACCCAGGATGCCGCGTTTTACCAGCGACAGGGGCAGTGACCCCATCTGCGGGATCGCGAAATCGGCCTGCACCAGCCCGTGCTGGGCCTGGAATACGCCGCCCGAGGCCGAGACCTGCGGGAAATAGGTGGTAAATGCCTCGCGGCGCGCCTGGAGGGCGGCGTCGAGGTCGAGGCGGCTGGTTTTGAGCGTGCGGTTATGCTCCTCGGCCGCGGCACGGCACTCGTCGAGCGTGTAGTTCTCAAAATTCTTGATCGTGTCGGCAAAGCCCATGCCGAGCGCCAGATGGCAGGCGGCGTTCTCGTCGAACAGGGTGTTATAGAACAGGATGCCGCTCTCCGCAATGGGGCTGTGCTGGGGCACCAGCGCGCACTCGCCCAGATAGGACGCGCCATCGTCCATGGCGATCATGGTCTTGAGCAGCTCCTCGCCCTTCTCCGCCTTGACCTCCACGGCCTTGCCCTTTTCAAAGCGGACGGAGAAATTCTCGATGAGCTGACCCTGATAGCTCAGGGGCTTGCTGGCATAGACGATGCCCTCGGCTTCGCCCCGCTTGGGAGAGATGAAGCACTCCTCCGTGGGGATGTTGGGGTTGAAGAAGATGCCCTGCAGGCTGGTGTCTCCGCCGCCCTTCCACTCGCCTTCGGGGATCATACCCACGGTCAGGTCGGTGCCGTTTTCGGCGGTGTAGTGCAGGCTGCGGATGTGCAGGCTGTTGAGATAAGCGCAGCGGTCATGCAGGTCGGCGTTGTGCTCCTCCCACGCCTTCACAGGGTCGTCGGTCACACGGGAAGTGAACAGAATGGCCTCCCACAGCTTCTCCATGGCGGCGCTGGTGCGCATTCCGGGGAAGACCTTCTTCGCCCAAGCCGCGCCGGGGACGGCGGCAATGCACCACTGATCCTTGTTTTCCAGCTGGTCGCTGTAGGGCTTCACGATGGGATAGCGCAGCTGACGGGACTTGGCAAGCTTGCCCATGTTGATGCCCTTCAGGCCGTCGGGGTCTTCGGACATCAGGTGGATGCGGCAGGGGATCACGTCCACATAGTGCTGCAGTCTGGCTTTCTGCCACTCGGGCACCTCGCCCAGCGTCTTGACGGACTGGTGGCGCACATGGAGCTTCTGCAGGGGCTGGTAATTCCACTCCACGGTGACCTTCTTCGCCTTGGCCTTATAGGCTTCCTCCACGACCATCTGGACGAATTCCGGCTGGTCGAGATCGGCGTAAATCAGCACCTCCTGCCCCTTCTGGACATTGACGCCGCTGCGGACGATCAGGCGGGCATATTCTCTTAAAACGGTTTTCTTCATAAAATGTGTCTCCTTTTCCTTAAAATTCCGGGAAAGCCAAACTTGACGGCTTCCCAAAATTTTCCCAGGCTTTCGCTATAGTAGCAGATTTTCCTCAAAAGGTCAATGCCTGTTGCAATCCATTCAAAAATCGTTTATAATCACGTCAAATCCATTCTCCAGTTTTTGCCGGGACGCGCCGCATTATGCACATTCCCGGGCTGGTCATCAAGAGAGGTATCCTTATGCTTACAAAAGAAGAATTTCAGCAGAAGATTCAGGAGGGCGTCCGCATTCTGGACGGCGCTACCGGCTCCAACCTCCGCGCCGCCGGAATGCCCAAGGACTGCTGCACCGAGCAGTGGGTGCTGGAAAACCCGGAACCTCTGGTCGCGCTCCAGCGCGCCTACGCCGCCGCGGGCAGCCAGATCATTTACGCCCCCACCTTTCAGGCGCAGCCCATCGCCCTGAAAACCGTTGGCATGGACGCCCAAACGGAGAAAATCAACGAAGCGCTGGTCGCTCTGTCCCGCTCCGCCGCCCCCGGATGCCTCATTGCGGGCGACCTGACCACGCTGGCCGTTTACTGCGAGAGCTGGAATCCGGACTGCTTCGACCTGCTGGTGGAGAATTACCGCCGCCAGATCCGCGGTCTGATCGACGGCGGGGCCGATCTGCTCATCGGCGAGACCCTGCTTTACGCGCAGGAGGCAGAGGCCATTCTCACCGCCGCCGAGCTGGAAGGCGCGGGAGCCGCCATGTACACCTTCACCATGCAGTCGGACGGGGCGCTGTTCTCCGGGGCGGACGGCGGAAAGGTACTGCGCGATCTGGAAGCGGCTGGTGCGGCCGCCGTTGGCTTCAACTGCGTGGCGGCGGACGTGCTGACACCCCATCTGGTGTCAAAGCTTCGCCGCAGTGTGAAGATTCCCCTGATCTGCAAGCCCAATGCAGGCATTCCCACCATCAACGATCAGGGTACCGCCGTATACGCCCAGACACCGGAAGAATTCGCCGGAATCATGCGTCAGTGCCGGGACAACGGTGCCGCATTGCTGGGCGGCTGCTGCGGCACGACCCCGGCGTTCATCGCGGCTCTTACGAAATCGCTGTAGATTTGGTGCGTTTTCCCCTCCATTTTCGTTTCCCTTCGCCGGGAACTCTTAAGATTTTCCAAAAAGCGGGCGTTTCGCCCGCTTTTCTTATTGCCAAGCCCGATGAGGTTTGTTATAATTACATTGTTATGAAAAACAGAATTCATCTCTATGTCAGCCGCAAAAACGCGCTGACCTGGCTGATGGCGCTGTGCATGGTCTGCTCGGCAGTGGCCCGCATTGCGCTCTCCGGTTTGAAAGGGTCCGGAGACGCGCATTTCGTGTGGAGCCAAATCGTTCTGCCAATCGCGGCGGCCTTGCTGTACGCGCTCATCGCCCTCCTGTCCGGAAAAGAACAGTTCTATAAGACCGCCATTCCCGTCTGGCTCATGGCCTGGTACGCAGGTATGACCTTCTCCGCCGGCGTTTCCAGTCGATTGATGGCGTTCCTGTTCTGGGTCGCGGTGATCTTCTTTGCCTTCCTCTACACGGATATCACCGCCGGACGCCGCAAGCACGCCGTGCTGCTGTTGTTTCCCATTCTGTGCTGCCCGCTGCTGTTCCTGATGTATTGCTACCGGGCGTTCCTGCTTCAACACGATTATTACGCGGGCGGCAAGTGTCTGCCGGATTTTCTCATGGTTCTGGGAATGCTGATCCTTCTTTTCGGCATCCGGGTGCATCCGGTGGACGAGTACCACCCCACATGGGGCGACCGCACCGACGGACGCCGTCTGCGCACCCTGCCCCCCATGGCGCAGGTTTCCCCCTACATCATGGTCACCCGGAACACCTCGTCCAATCTCTTTGAAGATTCTCTGGAGATCACTCACATTGACCGCTACATCCGCCGCAAGCGCCGGGAGGGTCTGACCAGCTTCGGCATCACCCATGTTCTGCTGGCGGCCTACTGCCGGGGCGTGTGCCGCTATCCCGGCCTGAACCGGTTCCTCGCGGGGCAGAAGGTCTATACGCATGGCGACGACATTCAGTATTGCATGACCATCAAAAAGGAAATGACCGCCGACTCCCCGGACACCATCGTCAAGGTGCACTTGAATCCCCATGACACCGCCGACGATGTTTACCGCAAGCTGCAATCCGCCGTGGAGAACGTCAAAAACACGCCTCTGGATTCCAGCTTTGACAACACGGCGGGTGCGCTCACGCTGATTCCCGGCGTGTTCCTGAAATTCACGGTGTGGCTGCTGAAAACGCTGGACTATTTCGGGATGCTGCCCAAATTCCTGCTGGAGGTCAGCCCCTTCCACGGCAGCCTGTTCTTCACCTCCATGGGAAGTCTGGGCATCCCGCCCATTTACCACCACCTGTATGACTTCGGCAACCTGCCGGTGTTCGGTGCCTTCGGCATGAAGCGTCGGGCGGTAGAGGTGCAGGAGGACGGCTCCGTGGTGGAGAAAAAGTATGTAGACATCAAGTTCACCATGGACGAGCGGATCGTGGACGGCTTCTACTATGCCGCATTCTTTAAGCATTACCGCCGCATTCTCGCCCACCCCGAAATTCTGGACAACCCGCCCGAGGAAGTGCTGAGCGACATTGACTGACATGAAAGAGCAGATTCTCTCGTTCCTTCCCCCGGAATATCCGTGGAAAGATCGGCTTTTCGTATTTTCCGAGCTGGATTCCACCAATAATCGACTGAAAGTGCTTGCTTCTCAGGGCGCTCCCCACGGCACCGTCCTGATCGCCGACCGCCAGACCGGCGGCCGGGGACGGATGGGACGGTCGTTTCTGTCCCCGCCGGGGGTGGGAATTTATATGAGCATCCTTCTGCGTCCAGAGTGTGCGCCTCAGGAGCTGATGCACCTGACCTGCGCCGTCGCAGCCGCCATGTGCCGGGCGGTGGAATGCGCCGCCGGGCTTCGCCCCGGCATCAAGTGGACGAACGACCTCGTCTGGGGAAAGCAGAAATTCGCCGGAATCCTCACGGAAATGGGGCTGAACGCCGCCGGAGGCGTTGATTGGGCGATCGTAGGCATCGGCGTCAACTGCTGCCAGAAAGCGGAGGATTTTCCCCCGGAGATTCGGGACAGAGCCTGCTCCCTCGCCATGGCGGCAGGTCGGGAAATTGACCGCTGCCGGGTCGCCGCCGCCATGATGGAGGCACTGTGGGAAATGGACGCCTCCCTGTTCACCGGCAAGAAGGACATGCTCCGGTTCTACCGGGAAAACTGCGTCACCATCGGCAAAGAAATTTCCGTGGTGGGCGCGGGAGAAGTCCGCCACGGGCGGGCGCTGGACGTTGACGACGAAGGCGCGCTGGTGGTGGAATTTCCCGATTCCCATGTGGAAGCTGTCAACGCCGGGGAGGTCAGTATCCGGGGAATGTATGGGTATATCTGACAAAACTCTGCCATTGTTTTCAATTTATTCCCAATTTACGTATTGCTTTTTTTAACGACATTGGTTATACTTGGAGTGTAAAAATCACAGCGCCGCAGGTCTGCGCCGCTGTCCAAAAAATTCTGGAGGTCATTTCCATGAAAGCATTCAATGTAATCGTAAAAGTCCTGGCCGCTCTGGCTGCCGTTGCCGGTGCCGTCTACGTTGTTGCTACCTACGGCGATCAGATTGTCGCATGGGCGAAGAAGATTTTCGCTTCCCTGCCCAAGTGCCCCTGCTGCAAAGAAGAGCCGAAGGCCGTCGAAGAGACTGCCGCTGAGGAAGCGCCTGCCGAAGAGCCCGCAGAGGAAGTTCCCGCCGAAGCTCCCGCAGAGGAGGTCCCTGTTGAGGAAGCCCCTGCCGCCGAGGTTGCCGCGAACGAGCCCGTTGCCGAAGAGGCCGACTTCGCCGAGTGATTCCATTTTATAAGCAAAAATCCCGGAAAGCTGTTGCTTTCCGGGATTTTTTCTTTCACTATTTCAGCTCCACCAGAACGCAGCTTCCCTCGCCGCGTATCGTGTGGTACATGTTGTCCTCCACAACGGGCAAGTCCATTTCCCGCAAATCCACATCCGGATTCCACACAACGTTCCGCATGCCATAGTAGCAGTAGAACCCATATTGGGTCAGGTCGTCTCCCCCGCTGAAGGTGCCGGGGATGAGACGGTTCAGCATCTGGTAATTTTGCGGCATGTTCCGCAGAACCGGCGCGTTTCCGATGGAGCCGGACAGCTGCACCGTCACCGGCGTATCGGATTGGAACGCTTCCATTTCCTGCAAATCCGAAATCACCAGCTGGGTGCGGAAATCCGTGTAATCCTTCTGAACGCTCAGGGCGTTTCCGTAGGTGAAGGCGAACACGAAGAAAATCCAGCTGAGAACCACCGCCGGTATCTTAAGGGAGAAGCGCTTCTTCCCTTCCGCCGCCGTCATGCCGAACACGGTAAGCAGCACGCCGAAGCCATACATTGCCCGGGGTGCGAACACCGTGGCGGCCAGTGCGGGATACATTCCAAAGCACATCAGCCCCATCAGGACAAGCGCCGCGGCAGTCATGGCGATGGCCGGAACCGTCTTCCGCCGGGAATCCAAAACCACGCGAACGCAGAAAGCGATCACCGCCAGCACCGCCGCAATCAGCCAGAAGGGCTTGAAATCCGACAGAACCAGAGAATAGTAACTCCGCAGATTTTCCAAAAAGTGGGCAATCAGCTCCCCCGCCGGGGGCAGAGCGTTGCCCACGTAGCTGGTGTCGGCAGGAATCATGATAACCAGCTTAAAGAAGACCAATCCCAGCGCATACCCCGCCGCAGATTTCAGGCAGAAAAGCCCGACCTCCCGGATGGATTCCCCGCGGTTCCACATCCGCAGTGCCAGCGCGACCACCAGCATGGGGAAAATCCCCGCCGCCGCCTGATAGCTGGTGCATACCGCCAGAATCCCCAGCCCGGACGCAAGCACATACGCCGCGGTGTTCCGGTTCCGGTACAGCAGCGGCACCACCGCCGCCAGCACGGAAAGCGCCATATACGGCGCGTCAAACCGAAAGCTGACACAGCCGAGGAAATAGGGATTCAGCCCCAGAATCGACAGCACCGCCAGTTCCCAGCCGGAAAATGTCGTCCGTTCATAGACAATATACCCCATGAGTATCCCGGACACCGCCATGATGAGCATGGCAAGGATCTGGGGCAGCGGCGCGGCGTCCGCCAGATAATCGCCTCCATGCACCAGCGTTGCAAGTGCCGTCGAGAGATACCGGCTGAAATAGTCCCACTGCTTGTACCCCAGCGCCGCCCGGGGGGAATCGTCCATATAGTAGAAATTCGCCCGAAGAATGGCGCTGATGCCCACCACGAAAACGGCAAACAGAATCAGCAGCGCCTTTCCCATGGGGATGCCGGTTTCCCCGGAACGAAGGGTTTCCGCTTTCGTCCTGCGGTAGTCCTCCTGACCGGCGGAGATATAATAGGAGATCACGCACCCCGCCGCCGGAGCCGCCGCGATGGCGAAGAACGCGGCGCAAAGGGGGACGAACAGCCCGTTCTCCATGCCGAGCACCCCCGCCACGCGCTGCATTTTCTGGGAATCGACCCAGTTGTGGTAGAAGTTCACCGCCAGCGCGCCGTTGAACGCAAGGCTCAGAGCCATGTGTACGGGATTGGAAAGCAGCGCCCGCACCCTCTGCCGGGAGACGGGCAGCCGCCACACCGCGGCGCACAGCAGCACCGCCGCCACGCCGCACCACACAAAGCCCGGTACCCACGCCGGGACGATCAGCAGCAGAAATGCGGTGCCGGAAAGCATCAGCAGTCCCTTTTCCGGGAAAAATCGTTTTTCTTTCATGTTGTTAGTCCTTTCCCCTACCCTTGGGGACTTTGGGAAGCTCTGACCGTCCGCAAGAGGTTCAGAGCTTCCCCCATAAATCACGCCGTCAGAATCTCCACCAGCATCCGGACGCACTTCTCCATGTCCTCGGTGGGGATGAACTCAAAGCGTCCATGGTAGTTTTCGCCGCCGGTACACAGATTGGGACAGGGCAGCCCTTCGTAGGACAGCCGCGCGCCGTCGGTGCCGCCGCGAATGGGCACTTCCACCGGGTTCATACCCGCCGCAGCCATGGCCTTTTTCGCCCGCTCCACCACGTACATACACGGCTCAATGCACTTCTTCATGTTATAGTAGCTGTCCTTGAGGGTCAGCTCCAGCGTTCCCGCGCCGTACTTGCGGTTGATGAAGTCCGCAGCGGCGGTCATGACCGCTTTCTTTTCCTCGAACTTCTCCATGTCGTGGTCGCGGATGATATAGTGCAGCTCGGAACGCTCCACCTCGCCCTTCATGCCCAGCAGATGGAAGAAGCCCTCATAGCCCTCCGTCAGCTCCGGACGCTGCCCAACGGGGAGCAAACTCTGGAATTCCATGGCGATCAGCTGGGAATTCACCATCTTCCCCTTGGCAGAACCGGGGTGGATATTCAGTCCATGGACAACAACCTTTGCCCCCGCGGCGTTGAAGTTCTCATATTCGATCTCGCCCACGGGGCCGCCGTCGGCGGTGTAGGCAAAGTCCGCGCCGAAGCCCTTCACGTCGAACCGGTCAGCGCCCCGGCCGATCTCCTCGTCGGGGGTAAAGCCGATCTTCAATGTGGCATGCCTGCCGCCCATGGCGAGCAGCTGCTGCGCCGCCGTCATGATCTCCGCCACGCCTGCCTTATCGTCCGCGCCCAGAAGCGTCGTGCCGTCGGTGACGATCAGGTGCTTGCCTGCGTGGTTTTTCAGGTACGGATAGTCCGCCTCCCGCAGGAAAATGCCCTTTTCCTCGTTCAGGCAGACATCCCCGCCGTCATAAGCCACGACCTTTGCCTTGACGTTCGCACCGGAAGCGTCCGGCGCGGTGTCCATGTGGGCGATCAGGCCGATGGTGGGAAGCTCTGGGTCACCGGGGACGGTGCCGTAAACATAGCGGTTTTCGTCCATTCTCGCGTCCGCAATGCCCATGGCGTGCATTTCCTCCACCAGCGCGGCGGCAAGCGCCTTCTGCTTTTCCGTGGAGGGGCAGGTGTCGGATTCCTCGTCCGACTGGGTGTCAAAGGTCACATAGCGCAAAAAGCGCTCTACAACAGATTCCATGTGGTTCTCCTTCCAATCAAGGTAAAAATAGTATGCCCAAAGGAAAAGAGCCGCCGCCTACTGTGGCGGCGGCTCCTGTCTTCTGGAAATTTTACTTGGCAGCGTTGACCAGCGCGGCGGTGTCCTGCGCGATCATCAGCTCTTCGTTGGTGGGGATGACCCAAACGGTGACCTTGGAGTCATCGGCGGAAATGATGGCTTCCTTGCCCCGGGTGTTGTTCTTCTCGGGGTCAATCTTGACGCCCAGGAATTCCAGACCCTCACAGATACGGGCACGCATGGAAGCGGAGTTCTCGCCCACGCCGGCGGTGAACACCAGGCAGTCCAGTCCGCCCAGAGCGGCGGCGTAGGAGCCGATGTACTTGCGGACTTCGTAGGCAAACTTGTCCAGCGCCAAAGCGCAGTTCTCGTTGCCTTCCTCAGCGCCGTTCTCGATGTCGCGGAAGTCAGAGGACACGCCGGACAGCGCCAGCACGCCGGACTTCTTGTTCAGCATGTTCAGGCACTCATCGGCACTCATGCCGTACTTGTTCATAATGAACTGCACGACAGCGGGGTCGATGTCGCCGGAACGGGTACCCATGGGAACACCGGCCAATGGGGTCAGACCCATGGAGGTATCCTGGCACTTGCCGTCCTTCACGGCGGACAGAGAGGAACCGTTGCCCAGATGGCAGTTCACCAGCTTGATGTCCTTGCGGCCCATCAGCTCGATGGCGCGCTTGGTGACATACTTGTGGGAGGTGCCATGGAAGCCGTAGCGGCGGATGGAGTCATTCTCGTAATACTCGGTGGGAATGGCGTAGCGGTAAGCCTTGGGGGGCATGGTCATGTGGAAAGCGGTATCGAACACGGCGACCTGAGGGGTGTTGGGCATGACCGCCTGACAGGCGCGGATGCCCATCAGGTTAGCAGGGTTGTGCAGGGGGCCGAGGGGAATGCACTTTTCAATGGCGGCGATGACCTCGTCGTTGATGATGCAGGAGTCAAAGAACTCCATGCCGCCGTGCAGGACGCGATGGCCGACGGCATCGATCTCGTCGGTGGACTTGATCACGCCGTCCACGGGATCGACCAGAATGGCCAGAACCGCCTGAATGGCCTCGGAGTGGGTGGGCATGGGGATATCCTTCACGATCTTCTTGCCGTTGGCGTTGTGGGTCAGACGGCCGTCGATGTAGATACGCTCACACAGACCCTTGGCAGACACGGCGCCGGTCTCTGGGTTCATCAGCTGATACTTCAGGCTGGAGGAACCGGCATTGATAATCAGAACATTCATTGGGGAAAGCCTCCTAAATAAATATTTTCTTTTTGGTCAGTTTGTGATATGATAGCCATAGTCGCTGCTATTATAGTGCATTTATCCTGAATTCTCAAGCCCTCAAGGGAATTTTTTCAAAAAAAGGAGGGAGAATTTTGAAAACCGTTGGTATCGTTGCCGAATATAACCCCTTTCATGCAGGCCACCGCAAGCAGTTCGACCGGGTCAAGGCGGAGTTTGGCGGGGAAACCGCCATTGTGTGCGCCATGAGCGGCAATTACGTCCAGCGGGGCGCGCCCGCCGTCATGGATAAAACCCTCCGGGCAAAGGCCGCCGTCGCCTGCGGCGCCGACCTTGTGGTGGAGCTGCCAACCACCGTGAGCCTGTCCTCCGCCGAGGGGTTCGCCGCGGGAGGCGTCAGCATTCTGTCCAAACTATGCGATACCCTTTGCTTCGGCGCGGAAACCGGCGAAGCAGAGCTTCTGATGGAGACCGCCCGGGCGCTGCTTTCGGAGGACTTTTCTCCCCTGCTCCGCCGGGAACTGGACGGCGGCAAATCCTTCCCCGCCGCCCGCGCCGACGCTCTGGCGCAGATGGGGCTGTCCGGGGAGATTCTGCGCCGCCCCAACGACATTCTGGCCGTGGAATACTGCAAGGCCATTCTCGCCCAGCGCTCCCCCATGGTTCCCTTTCCCATCCGGCGGGAGGGGTGCTATCACGACCGGACGCCCGACCAAGAAAATCCCTCCGCCACGGCGGTACGACGTCTCATGCTGGAGGGCGGGGCGTGGGGTTCCTTCGTCCCGGAACCTGCCCAGGCGATTTTTGAAAATGCGCCCCTGCATAGCCTTGCCGCCGGAGAACGGGCGGTACTCGCCCGGCTGCGCACCATGACCGACAGGGAATTTGAAGCCCTGCCCTACAGTGGGGAGGGTCTGTGGCGCAAATTCATGCACGCCAGCCGCCGGGAAGCCACATTGGAGGACATCCTCATCAGCGTCAAATCCAAGCGCTACACCCGCACCCGCCTTGACCGGATGATGATGTGCGCATACCTCGGCATTACGGCGGAAATACTCGCCGCCCCCGTCCCCTATATCCGGGTGCTGGCCTTCAACGAAAAAGGCCGCGCCATTTTAAGCGCGGTCAAAAAAAGCGGCGTTTTCCGAAACGCCGGAGAAACCGTCCCCCACCCCTATCAGTCGCTGGAACAGCGCTGGGGCGACCTGTACGGTCTGTTCGCTCTAAGGCAGCCGGAAGCCCCCGGCAGGGAGCAGCGCCGCAGAATCGTGCTTGTGACGGACTGACGCGCCCTGTCAGGGGCCGTGTTGACATTTTTCATTCTTCATGATATTATGTCCATATAATAACAAAAAAGGAGATAAAAGCCGAAAAAATGTCGTTAAAATTCCCGAAATTAAAAGCAGCCAACTGTATCGTCGCTTTCCTCAGCTCCGCGCTGCAAGCCTTCGGTATGTACAATATCCACGCCCTGTCCGGGGTGACCGAGGGCGGCGTTCTGGGCGCTACGCTGCTGTTTGACCACTGGTTTGGGCTTTCCCCTGCCGTCAGCAGCTTCGTTCTGAACATCGCCTGCTACGTTCTGGGGTGGAGAACGCTGGGCAAGTCCTTCATCGCCTACTCCGCCATCGCCGCCTGCGGCTATTCCGCCAGCTATGCCATCTGCGAGCTGTTCCCGCCCCTGTGGCCGGGTATCGCGAGCCTTCCCCTTCTGGCCTCCGTGGTGGGCGCATTGTTTATCGGCGTCGGCGCCGGACTTTGCGTCCGGGCGGGCGGCGCCACCACCGGTGACGACGCCCTTGCCATGAGCCTTTCCCATCTGACAAAAATCCCCATTCAGTGGATTTATCTGACCAGCGACCTGATCGTGCTGGGGCTTTCCCTGACCTACATTCCCGTGCGGCGCATCGGCTATTCCCTGCTGACGGTCATTCTGTCGGGGCAGCTGATCGGTCTGATGCAGAGGATCAAAAGCCGCCCGGAAGCCGCTTAATTAACCCTTCAGGCCTCTGGACTGTCTGTCCATGTCCTCTACCACGATGTCGTAGATCTCACCCAGCGACGCGCAGTATTCCAGCACCTTCCATGGCTCGTTTGTATGGAAATGGATTTTGATCAAATCCTCATCGCCAACTGCCAGCAGACAGTCGCCCCTAAAATGCTCCACAAAGTAGTCGTTGATGGCGTCTTCATCCAGATCATGCCCCTCAATGAGCAGCTGGGTGTCATAGCGAAATTCGGTCATAATTATGTCTCCTTTGCTTTCATAAATGTAAGCAAATTATAGCACATCTCCCCCGTGATGGGAAGTGGCTTTTTACACCGCGTCAAACCCCCTCCATGAAAAAACGAGACTGCCCTTTTGAGCAGTCTCGTTTTGGTTTTCCTACAGGTGCAGAACCCGATCCTTGATCTCCTGGGTGCGTCCCTGGTTCCAGAACTGAGTGCCGATGTAGCCGCAGGTTCGTCTGGCCACGTTCATCTTGTTCTGGTCGGTGTTGCCGCACTGGGGGCAGACCCACACCAGCTTGCCGTCGTCCTCCTTGATCTCGATCTCGCCGTCATAGCCGCAGACCTGGCAGTAGTCGGACTTGGTGTTCAGCTCGGCGTACATGATGTTGTCGTAGATGAACTGCATCACTTCCAGCACCGCGTCGATGTTATTCTGCATGTTGGGTACTTCCACATAGCTGATAGCGCCGCCG
>ERZ772861.2253-NODE-2253-length-13526-cov-6.055156_pt1 | contig 13526 bp, 11 predicted proteins | sample MGYA00512135_ERZ772861 | MGnify/ENA primary metagenome ERZ772861 (study PRJEB29015, sample SAMEA2737700) | human gut metagenome | biome: human gut; feature: human-associated habitat; material: faeces | place: China | collected 2012 ...
CGTACTCTGCAACAGGGGCTACAGAGACCCGCAGAGCGCAAAAATTTTTATAGATAAATCAGAGAGTTTTCTTCACGATCCTTTTCTGATGAAGGATATGGATGCAGCTGTCGCAAGAATAATGAGGGCTACGGAAGGCAACGAAAAAATCACGGTATACGGTGATTACGATGCCGACGGTGTGACATCCGTGTCGATGCTTTTGCGATATTTTCGCGATCGCGGAATATCTGCCGATTTTTATATTCCTTCACGCGAATACGAGGGCTACGGCATGAGCCGCGACGCGATTGATACGATAGCCGCGAGCGGCACGAAGCTTATTATAACCGTAGATACGGGTATAACGGCGGTAAGCGAGGTCGAATACGCAAAGAGTCTCGGCGTAGATACCGTTATAACAGACCATCATCAGTGCCCCGAGATTCTGCCCGATCATTGCCGCGGCTGCCGTATCAATGCCCTGAATAAAGAGCTCCATAAACTTCTGGAGCTTATTGCCCACGGAGTTCGTTGCGGAGACGACCAGGCCGTAAGAGTTGGCGCTTGCGTTTACCCACAGCATACCTGTACGAACCAGCAGGGAACGTGCCACCTGCGGGATGCCCAGCTTCACCAATACGCCCAGAATATGGGGGTCGATCTTAAAATAGGACAGCTTCAGTTCAAAGTCAAACTTCTCCCGCTTTTTCCACATGAAGCAAAACGCCGCAGCAAACGCGCCAAGCTGAGATCCGGCGGTGGCGATTGCGGTACCGGCCGCCTCCAGGGGGATAGCGGTCACAAGCAGCAAATCCAGCACGATGTTGACGATCGCGGCCACAATAATAAACAGCAGAGGACGTTTGCTTTCCCCCATGCCGCGCAGCACACCGCAGACGGCATTGTATCCAAAAACAAACGGGTTTCCCAGGGCGGTAATGATCATATAAAGCTTCGCCTGCCCCCATGCTTCCATAGGGCAGTTCAGCCATCCCAGGATAAGGTCGGACATTCCGATAACGACAACGCTGATGATGACGGAAAGCCCCAGCATAAACGTCAGAAGCGTACCCACTGCGCGCTTGACATTTATCTCGTCTCCGGCGCCCACCAGCTGCGCAATGTAAATCTGGCCCGCCGTGGAAAAACCAACCGCTACCGGGGTCAGCATATCCATGATCTCGCCGCCGGTATTCACGCCAACGGTACCGACACTGCCCACGAATTGGCCGATGACGATAAGATCGACATGTTCCTCATCGAGGCCGACTACGCGCTCAAATATGTGGATTCTCCGTACACGCTGGATGTCCGCGCCGACATCGGCCTGACCGACGGCGATCTGGACGGCCAATATAAGTACACGCAGGATATCGCGACGGCCGACGGCGTGCTCAAGGGCGTGACTTGGCAGGCGACTCCGGGTCTGTTCGCCTATCGCCGCTCCATCGCCAAGGATGTGCTCGGCACGGACGATCCCGCCGAGGTGCAGACCTACCTGAGCGATTGGGATAAGTTCAACGAGGTCGCCGCGAAGGCCGCCGAAAAGGGCTACAAGATGCTCTCCGGCTATGACGACAGCTACCGCACCTTCTCCAACAACGTTTCCGCTCCGTGGGTGGACGGCACGACCGTCAAGGTTGACGCGAACCTGATGAAGTGGGTCGAGCAGACCAAGGAATTCACCGACAAGGGCTACAACAACAAGTCCAGGCTCTGGGATAACACCTGGGCGGCCGATCAGGGGCCGGAAGGCAAGGTCTTCGGCTTCTTCTACTCCACCTGGGGCATCAACTTCACCCTGCTGGGCAACTCTCTGGAGACGCCTACTTCTGAGGGCGGCAAGGAAGAGGTCGGCAACGGCATCTACGGTGACTACGCAGTCTGCGAAGGCCCCCAGCCGTACTACTGGGGCGGTACCTGGATCTGCGGCGCAGCCGGCAGCGACAACCTCGACACCATCAAGGATGTCATGCAGAAGCTGACCTGCGATGAGGCCATCATGAAGCAGATCACCCTGGATACCCAGGACTACACCAACAACGAAAAGGCCATGGAAGAGATCGCCAGCAGCGATTACAAGTCCGACTTCCTGGGCGGCCAGAACCACATCGCGCTGTTCGCAGAGGCAGCCAAGAAGATCGACATGTCCAACGCCGGCCCGTATGACCAGGGCCTGAACGAGAGCTTCCAGACCGCCTTCAAGGATTACTTCACCGGCAACGTGGATGAAGATACCGCAAAGGCAAACTTCGAGACCGCCATCAAGGAGAAGTATCCGGAGCTGACCGACGTTGTCTGGCCCGCATAAGGCAGACGCACTCGCACACAACTGAGATCAGGGGGGCGGGCCGGGCGCAGTGCCCCGCCCGCTCCCTTTTTTCCTGGAACACCCGTCAGGAGGCAGTCACATGGGAGAGAAAACAAAAAAGAAAGGGTCGATCAGCTACGCGAAATGGGGCTACATCTTCATCGCACCGTTCTTTCTCATTTTCGCGGTATTCCAGCTGATCCCCCTGGCATCCACCATCTATTACAGCTTCTTTGAATATTACCGCAGCGGTCTGAAGATCATCGGGCCCAACTTTGTGGGCTTGAAGAACTACGTGACCCTGTTTGCAACAGACCTGCCCAAATATTTCAGCAACACTCTGCTGCTCTGGATCATCGGCTTCATCCCGCAGATCGCCATCTCCCTGCTGCTGGCGGCCTGGTTCACCGACCTGCGCCTCAAGCTGAAGGGCCAGACCTTCTTCAAGACGGTCATCTACATGCCCAACCTGATCATGGCATCGGCGTTCGCCATGCTGTTCTTCGCCCTCTTCTCGGACAACGGCCCCGTCAATGCGGCGCTGATGGGCATGGGCATCCTCAAACAGCCGTTCAGCTTCCTGAACACGGTCTGGGGCAACCGCGGTCTGATCGGTCTGATGAACTTCCTGATGTGGTTCGGCAACACCACCATCATGCTGATGGCCGCCATCATGGGCGTGGACCCCACCCTGTATGAGGCCGCCGAGCTGGATGGCTGCACCCCGAACCAGATGTTCTGGAAGATCACCATCCCGCTCATCCGCCCCATCCTCGTTTACGTCATGATCACCTCGATGATCGGCGGCTTGCAGATGTTCGATGTGCCGCAGATCCTGACCAACGGCAAGGGCGGCCCGGATCGCACCTCCACCACCATGATCATGTACCTGAACAACCACCTGTTCAGCAAGAACTACGGCATGGCAGGCGCGGTGTCTGTGGTGCTGTTCCTCGTCTGCGCAGTGCTCTGCGTCGTCGTTTACGTGAGCCTGACCAGGGAAGACGATGGCCGCAGCAAGGCAGAGCGCAAGGCTCTGAAAGGAGGTAAGAAGTAATGGCTCACACTGCATTGACAAAGTCGGAAAAAGCCACACTGGAGGCCCGCCGCACCGGGTGCTATATCGCGCTGGTGCTCATCAGCTTTCTGTGCCTGTTCTTCTTCTATGTGCTGGTCATCAACTCCACCCGCACCCACTTTGAGATCCAGAAAGGCTTTTCGCTGCTCCCCGGCAAATCCCTGATGACCAACCTGACAAACGTGCTGAACGACGCGAATATCCCGGTGCTGACCGGTGTGCGAAACAGCCTGATCGTCTCGGCCTGCTCGGCTGCGCTCAGCGTCTACTTCTCGGCCCTGACGGCTTACGGCATTTATGCCTACAACTTCCGGTTCAAGAAGGCGGCGTTCGCCATCATCCTGCTCATCATGACCATGCCGACGCAGGTGTCGGCTCTGGGCTTTTTGCAGCTCATCACGAAGATGGGCCTGAAGAACTCGTTCCTCCCGCTCATCATCCCCAGCATCGCAGCGCCTGCCGTCTTCTTCTTTATGAAGCAGTACCTTGACGCCAGCCTGCCGATGGAGATCGTGGAAGCGGCCCGCATCGACGGAGCCGGAGAGTTCTACACCTTCAATAAGATCGTGCTCCCCATCATGAAGCCCGCGCTGGCGGTGCAGGCCATCTTCGCCTTCGTGTCCAGCTGGAACAACTACTTCATCCCCGCTCTGGTCCTGGATACCGCCGATAAGAAGACCCTGCCCATCCTGATCGCACAGCTGCGCAGTGCAGACTTCCTGAAGTTCGATATGGGCAAGGTGTATATGATGGTCGCCATCGCCATCCTGCCCGTGATCATCGTCTATCTGCTGCTCTCGAAGTTCATCGTCCGCGGCGTAGCACTGGGCGGCGTGAAGGGCTAAAATTTCGACCGCTGCCAGCGGCAGAAACAGGGAGAAATTTTTGGCGCAGCGGTCTGCAAGACGCGAGGCCCGCTCAAGGGCCGAAGCGGATGCAGGGCACCGCAAGAGGGCACTGCTTCCGCTTCCCGCACGAAAGCCCCAAACGAGCATTCGCCATATCGCATGGCAAACGATTCGTGCAACGCGAGGCCCGCCCAAGGGCCGAAGCGGATGCAGGGCACCGCAAGAGGGCGCTGCTTCTGCTTCCCGCACGAAAGACCCTAACGAGCATTCGCCATATCGCATAGCAAACGATTCGTGCAAGACGCGAGGCCCGCCCAAGGGCCGAAGCGGATGCAGGGCGCCGCAAGAGGGCGCTGCTTCTGCTTCCCGCACGAGAGACCCAACGAGCATTCGCCATATCGCATGGCAAACGAATCGTGCAGCACGAGCCCCATCTCCCCGCGATCGGCAATGCAGCGCGGCTGCACACAAACGAATTACGACCGTTATTCTCCTTCCATATCATAAACAGCAGACAGCCCGGAGACGACCTGCTCCGGGCTGTCTGCTGTTTTTTCCGCTTTACAAAACTGAACTGAACCAGTATAATAAAGTACGAAGTATAAAACACAGGAGGAGACCCAGTTGATTCATTTGATTGAAACGGTCTACCGTTTTCTCTGGGGCGATTTGTTTGTGCTGCCCATTGCGGGCGGCGTGGGGATCTCGCTGATGGTGGTGTTGCTGCTCATGGCGGGGGTGTTCTTCACCCTGCGGACGCGTCTGCTGCCGGTGCGGCTGTTCCGGGATATGATCTCGGCCGTCTGCGAGAAAAACCAGAGCAGGGACAGCCTTTCGTCGTTCCAGACCCTCATCGTTTCCACGGCCACCCGCGTGGGCATGGGCAATCTGGTGGGCGTTGTGGCGGCGGTGTCTGCCGGTGGCGCGGGCGCAGTGTTCTGGATGTGGGTCACGGCCTTGCTGGGCGCGTCCACCGCGTTTGTGGAATCCACCCTGGCCCAGAAGTACCGACAGCCCGACCCGCTCTACGGCGGCCAGCGCGGCGGCCCGGCCTATTATATCCACGTGTGGGCGGAGCGGAAGCGGAAGAAACCGCTGCGGCGCTCGGTGGTCGCGGTGCTGTTTGCGCTGTCGGGCCTCATCTGCTGGTGCGGAATCAGCCAGGTCGTCAGCAACTCGGTGAGCTCGGCGTTCAAGAATGCGTTCCACATCCCGCCCATTGCAACGACGGTGGCACTGGTGGTGCTGGCGGCAGTCATCGTGCTGCGCAAGAACGCCACCGTGAAAAGCCTGGATGTCATCGTGCCGGTGATGGCGGGCTGCTATTTTGTGATGACGCTTTATGTCATCGCGACCAATATCACCCACCTCCCGGCGGTGCTGGGCAGCATCTTCTCGGAAGCCTTCGGCCTGCGGCAGGTGGCGGCGGGCGGCTTTGGTGCCGTTCTGATGAACGGTATCAAGCGCGGCCTGTTCTCCAACGAGGCGGGCAGCGGCTCGGCACCCTGCGCGGCCGCAGCCGCCGACTGCGATGACCCGGTCAAGATGGGGCTGGTCCAGGCGCTGGGCGTCCTCATTGATACGATCGTCATTTGCAGCTGCACGGCCTTCGTCATGCTGCTGGCCCCGGAATCCGTCACGGCGGGCCTGACCGGCATGGACCTCTTGCAGGCGGCGGTACAGTACCATTTGGGCAGCTTCGGCGTCATCTTCATCGCTGTGACGTTGGCGCTGTTCAGCTTTTCCACCTTTATCGGTATCCTGTTCTACGCCCGCTCCAATGTGGCGTATCTCTTCGGGGACCGCTGGCTCTGGCAGACCCTTTATAAGGTATTGGCGCTGGGGATGCTGCTGGTGGGCGGTGTGCAGGCCTACACGGTCGTGTGGGACCTTGGCGATGTGGGCATCGGCCTGATGACCATCTTCAACCTCATCGCGCTCTATCCGCTTTCCGGCGAGGCCATTGAGGCTCTCCGGGACTATGAGCGCCGGAAACATCTGGAACCCTGAGCAGGGGAGACGCCCCGCTCCATGGATCGTTGGCAAAACGGCGCAGCCGAAGCGGAGAATTTCCGCCAAGCTGCGCCGCTTTTTTGTCCGCGAAAAAAGAAGCTGAAAAAATGCGAAAAAACGGTTGACAAATCCGCTTTTGTCTGCTAAAATAAACAAGTCGTCCGGCAAGGACGTGAACAGAATCTGGGCGTGTTCCCGAGTGGCCAATGGGGACAGACTGTAAATCTGCTGCTTTTCAGCTTCGGTGGTTCGAATCCACCCGCGCCCACCAAACAAGAAAAATCCGAACCTGTTTCCGATTGGAGAAGGGTTCGGATTTTTCGTTTTCTTCGGATCAGAGAATGAAGGCTCTCGTGGAAGATACAAAACTCCGATACCTTGTCATAGACCGTAAGCCACTAACAAGATTTGGAGGGTATGATTATGAAGTACGATGCAAGAGCTTGCCATTTCAACATGGACACTGGATGTGTGGAGCTGCGGCTCCGGGATGGGCGGAAAATTTCCATTGACTGCATCGGGGTTGAGGATGCGCTGGACGTGACCATGGCGCAGAGAGCGGAGTTGGACTACCTCATTTATAATGACCCACTTGATTATGCCGATTTGATTCTGAACGGCAATCTAGAAGAATACTTGAAAAACGTAACCGGGAGCCATGGGCTAGAAGATTAAGAGAAAAGTGCAGAACACCTTATTCAGAGTGCTCTGCGCTTTTCTGCATCTTGCGCCATTGTTGCGGGGTCATGCCATACTTTTGCCGGAACAGTTCGTAGAAGTGGGTGCGGTTGGTAAATTTGAGTTGTAGGGCGATCTCGCTGACGGAAAGTGTTGTTTCCCGCAGCAGCCGTTCAGCCTTCTGGAAACAGAAGGTCATGCCGTAATCGAAAAGACACAGACCGGTGCGGCGCTGGACGATGGAATTGAGGTAGCTGCCATTGTAATTCAAAAGCCGTGCCAGTTCGCTGCGAGGCAACCGACCATCTGTATCTTCCAGCAAACGGCTGATACGCAGAAAGAGCAGGCTTTCGGGGCTGCTGCTCAGGTGCACCGGGGTGACGTAGAACCCGGACGACAGAAAATCGACCAGCTCGCAAAGTGCGCCCTTCAAATAATAGGTGGCGGCGGCGCTGGGCTCGTGCAGGATGTGGGTCATGCGGGCGATGAGCGCTGTCAGGGTTTGAACACTATCGGTGTTTTCCGGTGTGGGGAAAAGGTCCTGATATTCCTTTCGGAGGTCTTGTCCCAGATTTGCCAGCATGAACTGCAAAATGGGATTTTCCGGCAGATGACGCTCGGCTTCAAATAATTGCAGGGATGCAGATTCCGTCAGGCTGCGGACAAAATCTACAGACAGACCAAGAAAACAGAGCTTGGCAGGGCCTGTGAACCGTTCGTTATGGAGGATGCTGCGGTTCACCAGACAGCAGGTCCCGGCACGGTAGGGATATTCTTTTTCCTCGATCTGTTGGATGACCTCTCCTTCCAGCACCAGCATCAGCTCAAAATAATCGTGGCGGTGCAGCGGACGGGAGCTGAGCGCACGGAACAAAGCATCCATAGAGTTTTCATGTAGCCAACAGCCATTCGGTGAGAACATCTGAATGCTGTATTGGTCGATTTCCCCCAGACCGGTACAGGACTCCAGCGTGATCTGCACCGGGGACATGATCTTGTAGAAGGTAGAGAGCTGACTGCCCTGATTTTCAACCTCCAAAATATTCTCGTAGCTGGTGGAATCCGGTTTCATGAAAGCGTCTCCTTTTCTGTAATGTGCGAATATGATACAACCTGATGGAAGCGGCACACGATGCTGTCATTGTGGAATGTGAACGGAATTGCTAAAATATAGGCACAATACAAAAACATTCTGTAAAAGCTGTGCGGCCGATGGCTTTATTATAGAGTGCTTTTGAAAAAATGTAAAGCGACAGACGCATTCTGTCGCAGAGAATGATACAGCACGTCTTGAAAGGAGAATCCCCATGTCTGCACCTGCAACGACAGAGAAAAAATATCTGAAATGGTATCAGAAGCTGGCCTACGGTTCCGGTGACCTGGCCTCTAACTGCTCCTATGGTCTGGTTTCCAGCTTTGTACTGCTGGAACACTGGGTCTGGACAGCGCCATCATCGGCTCTTTGATGCTGGCTTCCAAGGTTCTGGACGGCATCAGCGATGTGATCTTTGGCACCCTGATCGACCGCACCCACTCCAAGCTGGGCAAGGCACGTCCCTGGATGCTGTTTGGTCAGGTGGGCGTTTCCCTCTGCCTGTTTTTGCTGTTCGCCATCCCGGCTGGCAGCACCACCATGCAGTACATCTACTTCTTCATCGTGTACACGGCACTGAATGCAGTGTTCTATACTGCCAACGGCATTGCCTATTCCTCTCTGGTGGCGCTGATCACCAAGAACAACAATGAGCGTGTGCAGCTGGGCTCCTTCCGTTTTATGTTTGCAGTCGTCACCAACATCTTCATGGGCTTTGCCGTTACCGGCATGGTGGAGAAGTTTGGCAGCGGTGCCGCAGGCTGGCGTACCACGGCTCTGATCTTCGCTATCGTTGGTCTGGTGGTCAACACCATCAGCTGCCTGGCTGTTAAAGAGCTGCCGGAGGAAGAACTGAGCGATAACACCAGCGAAGCCGCAGAGGAAGGCAAAGCAGTTGCCAAGGAGAAAAAGCATGGCTTTGCCGAGACCGCTAAGATCCTCATCCACAACAAGTATTACCTGATGATTCTTGCCATCTACATCGTATACTACATCATGAGCAACCTGACCACCGGTGCCGGTGTGTTCTGCGCCACCTATTACTGGGGCGATGGCAGCCTGCTGGGTCAGTTCTCTATGATGAAGATGTTCCCCGTTATCATCGCACTGGCCATTGCGCCTGTCCTCATCAAAAAGACCGGCAGTATGCAGAAGGTCAACTTCTGGGGCTATGCCATCAGCAGCGTGCTGGGCATTCCCATGATCTACTTTGCCATGCAGAAGAACCTTTCCATGTTCCTGCTGTTCATGTTCATCAAGGGCATCTTTGCAGGTACCCTCAGCGGCTCTTTGAATGCCCTGATCGCTGAGGCCAGCGGCTACACCACACGCACCACCGGCATCCACATGGACGGTATGATGTACAGCTGCTCCTCTCTGGGCGTGAAGGTCGGCGGCGGCATCGGCACTGCTGCTGTGGGCTGGCTGCTGAAGCTGGGCGGCTTTGTGGGCACCGCAACGGTCCAGAGCGAAAGCGCCATTCGGATGATCTTCAACCTGTACATCACCTTCCCCTTCGTGATCGGCATCATTATCACGGTGCTGCTGGCTTTCCTGGATGTGGAAAAAGCCAATAAGAAGTGGGATGCTGAACACCAGAAAGAGGCACAGGCATGATTCGACAGAATTTCAACGCAGATTGGACAGTAGAAAAGGGCGATGGCAATTCCCGGATGAATTCCTTTCTGGGAAACACCCAGACCAAAACCGTGCATCTGCCCTACGATGCCATGATCCACGAAGCCCGCACCCCGGACACGAAAAACGGTGCACAGACCGGTTTCTACCCCGGCGGCGAGTACATTTTTCAGAAGCATTTCACTGCACCGCAGGCGTGGCAGGGCAAGCCGGTGTCGCTGGTGTTTGAGGGCGTGTACCAGACGGCGCTGGTCTACCTGAACGGCTGGCTGCTGACCCGGAATGTGAACGGCTATGCGGAGTTTACCGTGGAGGCTGGTCCCTACCTGAAATATGGTGCCGACAACCTGCTGAAGGTCATTGCAGACAACAGTCTGGAACCCAACAGCCGCTGGTATACCGGCAGCGGTATCTACCGCCCGGTGCGGCTGCTGGTGGGCAACAAGGTCTATCTGCCGCAGGATACCGTGCATATCACCACGCGGGAGGTGGGCGAGGGCTTTGCCCTGCTGGATGTGACGGCACAGGTGCAGTCTGCCAGCACTGTTACAGAACGGGTGACCCTGCAGCAGACCATCTGCCGGGAGGGCACGGCAGTGCTCACCGATCGGCAGAACCTCCTGCTCCAGCCCGGCGAAAGCAGAACCGTCTCCTTCCGGTACTGCGTGGACAGCCCGGCTCTGTGGAGCCCGGAGAGCCCCAACCTCTACACCAGCACCCTGCAGGTGCTGGAGGGCGAGGAAGAACTGGACCGGGAAGAGACCAGCTTCGGCATCCGTACCCTGAGCATCGATGCAGCGCATGGGGTACGCATCAATGGGCAGACCGTCAAACTGCGAGGTGCCTGCATCCACCACGACAACGGCATTCTGGGTGCAGCTACCCTGCCCGATGCCGAGGAGCGCCGCATCCGTCAACTGAAGGAAGCAGGCTTCAACGCCATCCGCTCCTCCCATCACCCGGCAGGGCGGGCGCTGCTGGATGCCTGCGACCGGTACGGTGTGCTGGTAATGGACGAACTGAGCGACGTATGGAACGTGCGGAAAAATCCCTACGACTATGCTCTGTACTTTGAGCAGGACTGGAAACCCACCATTCAAAAGATGGTAGCCAAGGATTACAACCACCCCAGTGTGATCTTGTACTGTGTGGGCAACGAGATCTCCGAGGCGGGCTCGGAAAGCGGCGCAGAGACCAACCGTCGGCTCTGCAACACCTTCCGGGAGCTGGACCCCACCCGCTACACCACCAACGCCCTTAACGGTCTGATGGCAGCCGGTTACCGTCTGCGGGAGATCATGGGGGATGTGATGCGAAAGTTCCCGGCACAGCCCGGTCCCACCGGGGGCGATGGGGGCGGCAGCAATGCCCTGAACAGCTTTATGAGCCTGATGTCCGGGGAAAAGGGAGGCTACTTTGCCACCCATCCGCTGCTGACCGAAGCGCTGTCCGGCTGCGAGGATTCTTGCGATGTGATCGGTCTGAACTACCTTACCGGACGCCACGTGCTGGAGCATGAGCTGCATCCCCACAAGGCAGTGCTGGGTACCGAGACCTACCCGGCAGACATCGTGCGGCTGTGGCGCATTGTGGAGGAGAACCCCCACATGATCGGCGACTTCACATGGGCTGGCTACGATTATCTGGGGGAGGCCGGCTGCGGCATCTTCCATTACGATGGCGGTGCCAATTTCAGCAGCATCTACCCGGAACGCACCGCCTATATTGGAGATCTGGATCTGCTGGGCAACCGCCGCCCCATCAGTTATCTGCGGGAGATCGTTTACGGTCTGCGGAAGGCACCTTATCTGGCAGTGCTGCGAATGGAACACAACGGTCAGATCTCCAGCAAAACGCCTTGGATGTTCAAGGATAACCTTTCCAGTTGGACATGGCCCGGTTTTGAGGGACAAACGGCTTCGGTGGATGTGTACTCCGCCTCGGAGGAGGTGGAGCTGTTCCTGAACGGTGCTTCTCTGGGTCGCCGTACCGTGGTGGATTTTACCGCCACCTACAGCGTGCCCTATACTCCCGGCGAGTTGAAGGCTGTGGGCTATACCGGCGGTGTGTGTGACGGCGAGTTCACGCTGCGCACCGCACAGAATGCACAGCTGACCCTGACGGCAGACCGTAAGACCCTGCAAGCCAACGGCGAAGATGCCGCCTTTGTGATGATCCAATTCGTGGACGCAAAGGGCACCGCAGATCTGCACACCAAACACACCCTGAAGGTGGAGCTGGAGGGTGCAGGCACGCTGGAAGCCGTAGGCAGCGCAAACCCCTGCTCCGAGGAGCGTTACGACACCCCGGAAAGCGAGACCTTTGACGGCTGCTGCATGGCGGTGATCCGTGCAGGAGAAGCTGCCGGCGAAATTCATCTGACTGTCACAGCAGATGACAGTGTTCAGAAACAGCTGACCATCCCGGTGCGGGAAACAGAGGGCTGAAGCTCAAAAGGTCGGTGAAGGCTCAAAACAAAAACAAGGTGCGCCCCGAAGGACGCACCCTGCCAAAAGCCACAGACAATAACGATATGTACAGCAGGGCGTTCCCCATCGGGAACGCTCTGTTTTTCTTTGGTTGCAATATGAGCCTGCTCCGCCTGCCACGCGGCGAACTCCCGTTGGCCTTCCTCACTGTTCCAGCAGGCAAGAATCGCCGGGTAGAATGCCCGTGCCAGACGTTCGATGGCTTCATCGGGGTAAGGGGAAAGATTTGTGGATTTTTTCTTCTTGTTCAAACGCACACTCCTCTGATCGTCCCACTGCAGCGAAGGCGGGCGGGAAAATCAGGATTCCATTTCACATCAGGCGCAAGGGCGCGGAAGTTTTCTGCCCTGCACTTGCTTTTGGTGGATTCATTGATGGCTTACAAGTGCCTGTCGTTATGCGGTCTTTTCAGCTTCTTCGATGCTTTCAGAAAGAATCTGCTCCATGCAGGCTTCCAACTCATTCAAGTAGTGGGCTGGCCGCTGCATAGCATAGCGAAGAACTTTCTGCTTTTCCGGGTCAGAGAGATAGCTCTGATTATTTTTGAGCACTCGTTTCCATGTGTTTCGCATCATTTCTGTGGCCATGCTCAGGGTTTTGTAGACCTTCATGCACTCGTCCGGGACTTGGTAGCCTTTGAACTGTTCGGGGTTGGATATGGGCATCGGAACCGGCTCATCTGCTTTGGGGTCTGCGTTTGCAGTTTCCATCGCTTTCGTAATCTCCGGGTGCATGATCTCAGCAAAGACATCCTGCCGTTTGTCAGGACTGCTCAGCACGAGCTTGGACATTTCTTCGTTGGTGAACTTCACTTCGCCGGAAAAGACTTTCTGCTTGATGCCGGGAGAGAGATTATCTGCGATGTCGATGCCTCGTGTATAGTGGCTGGCACGAAGAACGGAGGCACGGCTGACACCGTTTTCCTCTGCGATCCGGTCGCAGGTTTTCTTCCCGGAGTGGTGGTTATCACCGTGATCACCACCACTTTTCTTTGCTAAAGTGTACTGATTGCCCCGAAAGATTTTTGCAGCTTTCTTCTCGGCTTCGTACTGCTTCCCCAGCAGGTAACGCTTTTGTTCGGGGGAAAGATTGCGCCGCCCCAGCTGATTCTTGCAAATCCAAGCGAGTGCTTCCTCACGATTTGCAAAGTGGAGCGGCATGGTAGAAAAGTAGATTTCGGGATGCTTCTGAAGAATCGCATAACGGTTGTGACCATCAACAAGGGTGTTACCCCAAACGATCAAAGGAGAGAGCAGCTTGCCCTCTTTCAGGATGTTTTCTTCAAGCTGCTTGAATTCATCATCGGTCAGAGGAGGAATCTGGGACTGGAACTCCGGGTCAATTTTCAGATTGATCATACGCACACTCCTTTATCTCTCCTGCTGCGCCGGTTCTT
>ERZ772861.2263-NODE-2263-length-13456-cov-2.436535_pt1 | contig 13456 bp, 9 predicted proteins | sample MGYA00512135_ERZ772861 | MGnify/ENA primary metagenome ERZ772861 (study PRJEB29015, sample SAMEA2737700) | human gut metagenome | biome: human gut; feature: human-associated habitat; material: faeces | place: China | collected 2012 ...
CAAAGAGGCCAGCGACATTACCCTTCTCGATGATTCATTCAACAGTATCGGAACTGCCGTGATGTGGGGACGTTCACTGTATAAGAACATCCAGCGTTTCATCGTATTCCAGTTGACTATCAATTTTGTCGCGCTATTGATTGTCCTGCTCGGTTCGGTGATAGGCACGGAACTGCCGTTGACCGTAACACAGATGTTATGGGTAAATCTGATCATGGACACTTTTGCCGCTCTAGCTTTGGCTTCTATTCCGCCAAGTGAAACCGTTATGCTTGAAAAGCCCCGCCGCAGCACTGACTTTATTATCAGTAAAGCGATGCGGTCTAATATAATAGGTGTAGGTTCTGTCTTCCTTATCATACTGCTCGGAATGATCTACTATTTCGACCACAGCACACAAGGTATGGATATACACAATCTCACCGTTTTCTTTACCTTCTTTGTCATGCTGCAATTCTGGAACCTGTTCAATGCCCGTGTATTCGGTACTACCGATTCGGCATTCAAAGGCCTTTCCAAATCGTATGGGATGGAGTTAATTGTATTGGCCATCCTAGTCGGACAGTTCCTGATCGTACAGTTCGGTGGAGCTGTATTCCGCACAGAACCGCTTGACTGGCAGACGTGGCTTCTTATTATAGGCGTTTCGTCCATGGTGTTATGGGTTGGAGAACTTATTCGCCTTGTTCAACGTATGATTCACAAAAAAGAAAGAAATGAAAAATAAAGGGATCAAAAACCTTCTTATTGATTTGGGCGGTGTACTTATCAATCTCGACCGCCAACGATGTATGGAGAACTTTAAGAAATTAGGGTTCACGGATGTAGAAGAACGTTTGAATATCCAACAGTTGAACGGTATCTTCATGCAACAGGAAAAAGGCTTGATTACTTCCGCAGAGTTTAGGAACGGGATGCGGGAAATGATCGGTAAAGCAGTCAGCGACAAACAAATCGATGAGGCTTGGAACAGTTTCCTGATAAACATCCCCACATACAAGCTTGACTTACTTTTGAAATTGCGTGAAAAATATGTAGTCTATCTGCTTAGCAATACGAATGAGATTCATTGGAAATGGGCTTGCGAGAATGCGTTCCCATACCGTACGTTCAAAGCAGAGGACTATTTTGAAAAAACATACCTCTCATACGAGATGCACCTGGTAAAGCCGGAGCCCGAAATTTTTAAAGCAGTCATCGAAGATGCAGGTATCGAACCGCAGGAAACGTTTTTCATTGACGATTCTGAGATAAATTGCAAAGCAGCCCGAGAACTCGGAATCTCGACTTATACCCCCAAAGCCGGAGAAGACTGGAGCCACCTTTTTAAGAACAAGTAAATTCGTAGAGATGCAGATTATACGTGACATATCGACTCTTCGCCCGGAACCCTCCATAGCTACCATCGGCTTCTTCGATGGAGTGCATACGGGACATCGCTATCTGATCCGACAAGTGAAAGAGATAGCGGCCGCCAAAGGTTTACGTTCTGCATTAGTGACTTTTCCGGTACATCCCCGCAAGGTGATGAACGCCGATTATCGTCCTGAGTTACTGACTACTCCGGAAGAGAAAATAAGACTGCTGGATGACATCGGAGTAGATTATTGTCTCATGCTTAACTTTACTCCTGAGATTTCCCGGCTGACAGCCCGCGAGTTTATGGCTCAAGTGCTGAAAGAACGCTATCAGGTAAAATGCTTAGTCATCGGTTACGATCACCGTTTCGGTCACAACCGCAGTGAAGGTTTCGAGGATTACGTACGTTACGGTAAGGAAATAGGCATAGAAGTGATTCGTGCTCACGCCTATACCAATAATATAAAGACAGGAGAACATCAGAATACCCCGATCAGCTCCTCCCTGATCCGCAAACTTCTGCATGAAGGAGAGGTGGAACAGGCCGCTCTTTGTCTGGGATACGAATACTTTCTGGACGGAACAGTAGTAGGCGGTTATCAAGTAGGCCGGAAAATAGGTTTTCCTACCGCCAATTTAAGTGTAGACGATCCGGATAAACTGGTTCCCGCAGACGGAGTTTATGCCGTATGGGTCACATTCGACGGACAAACCTATATGGGAATGCTGAACATCGGTGTCCGCCCGACTATTGACAACGGTCCTAACCGTACAATCGAGGTGAATATCCTTCACTTCCATTCTAACATATATGACAAGTTTATCCGGCTTACGTTTGTCAAACGGACACGCCCCGAACTGAAATTCGCCGACATTGACGAGCTGATAGTGCAATTGCATAAAGACGCCGAAGAGACGGAAACAATCCTTCTTGGCAAACAAGCAGAGCGGTCAAAATAACGACCGAACTAAATAACATATAACTGAGTAATAACTTTAAAAGCAGATTCGTATGCAAAAGACATTCATGAGTATCTCCCTGGTGGTAATAGCAATATCAATGCTAGCCATGTTTATATGCAGTTTCTTCACAACCCGATAAAGCATAAAATGGTATGAAAACGGCTATCAAATTAATATTAATAGACCTTGTCATTGCGCAGATCGCCGCTCCTATTCTGGTAATGATTCCCTATACCATCTATTTATTGGTCACTACCGGGAATCTGGATAAAGGTATACTGACGCAAGCAATTATGATTCCGGCACAATTGGCAGGACAAGTGATGATGGGTATCTATTTATGGAAAGCCGGTTATATCAGTATGCAAAAAACAACGTGGTCTCCCGTATCAGCAGGCTATCTGTCATGTAGCGCATTGGCCATTCTCACGGCCGGATTTGCAGTATCCGCATTGATGGGGCTGCTGGATTGGATTCCTAATATCATGGAACAGTCTTTCGATATTCTCCAATCCGGATGGGGAGGTATTCTCGCCATATCCATCATAGGTCCTGTACTCGAAGAGTTATTGTTTCGCGGAGCAATCACCAAAGCATTGTTACAGCAATACAGTCCGGCAAAAGCAATTCTCATTGCAGCATTCCTATTCGGTGTCTTTCATATCAATCCAGCCCAGATACTTCCGGCATTCTTAATCGGCATCCTGCTGGCATGGACATTCTACAAAACCGGCAGCTTAATCCCCTGCATACTTATGCATATACTGAATAATTCGTTGTCGGTATATCTCAGTATCAAGTTTCCGGAAGCTGAGAATATGGACGACCTGATAAACGGCAATTTATATATTTACGTTCTTGCAGGAGTCTGTCTCATATTCATAGCAACCATCCTATATATGCAGCGCATGACCTCTAATAAGTAGAGGTCATATCTTCCGGAACACAAATATAGAAATCCGCTCTTCCTTTATTCTCTTCATCCAATTGTCCGATACTCTCCTGGCGCACCGAACAAACGGTCTTTATCGTCGTTCCCGGACGATATTGAAGCAGATACGGAATGATTCCGCCTTGAAAGTCCGAATGGTAGTTTCCATTGAAATGAAGGAACTTGCTTTTCATATTACGGGCAATAAACCATCCCATCGTAGCGTCTTTGATGGCCTGCGCCTGTGCCAGATATTCCGCATTCCCCTTGCTTTTCCCCATCATGTGCATCAATGCGAAGGCTCCCTGTTCCTCTTCTTTATATGTGAACGATACCGGAAGAGGCGGCAAATAGCGTTTAGCCTCATCGGACAATGAGTCCAAATACTGCAATCCCCTGTCTTTCACCACGTTTGCATAGCGACGGGGAACATTGGTCGCAATGAACGGGATACGGTTCTCCTTAGCAAAGAACACAAACGGAGCATAATCCGTACTATAATTGTCCCACAAACGCGCTTCCGCTTCAAAACGGTCATAAGAGATCTGCCGATTCATATATTCATCCAGAATCAGTTGATTGTCGGCCTCCAGCATTTCCGCCCCCATCATCAGTTTATCCTTATGAATGGCATACAAAGAACGGGCAAGCTCGTACTCCAGCCAATGAGTAATGCAGCAATTATGAATCTCACCGATAAACACGACGTCCGGCTGCGCCAACGCAGCAACCAGTTCGTCATATCCAATCTCCTTGCCGTTCGCATCAAACAAGGTATACGCTTTCTTATAGCCTTTTTGGGCAAAGGCTGTCACTCCTACCAAACATAGGAGTAACAACACACATACTTTTTTAGAAAATAGTTTATTCATTGTATTTCTGATGTTTTCCAATATATAATAATACAAACTTGTCAGGGTTCACCAATTCCTTGAATGCTTTCCGAATATCCGTGGTGGAAATAGAAGACAGGCATTTTTCGTACTGTTCAAAGTCGTCTATCGTCTCTCCGTTCTTCAGCAAATTCACCAGATTGGTACGCCATTCCGCAGACGCCTCGTTTGAAAGGACTTTTTGTTTTGTCAGCAAGAACGATTTTTTCATTGCATCCAGTTCCTCTTCCGACACTTTATGAGTACGGAGTTCATGAATGATTTCTTTTATCAATCCTTCCACTTTTTTCGTATTGCCCCAATCAACGGAAGCGGACAAATCAAAATAAAACACCTGCTGCGGCAGTCCATTATAAAACAAAGAAGCATACGGAGAATAAACGATATTTTCCCGTTCGCGCAATATACTCAACACACGGTTCTGCAAAATATCACGCATCAGCTTCAGTGTAAGACTATTCCTCAAAGAGGGTTGGTAATTGCCACAGAATACATAATCGAATATAGTCTGCGTATCATTTTCATTCGGGAATGCTTCGACATACGTTTTTCCGGGCAACTTGAATGGTTTGTCAGAAAAGGACAATCCCGTCTCTACTTTTTCCATACGGGCAAAAGTAGCGGTCAGCAACTTCTTAATGCTGTCCGTATCAAACTTACCGGTCACGACGAACACCGTTTGCGAGGGATTGGCATATAAAGAACGGTAATAGGCAGCAATCTTATCCAGATTAAGCGACTCTAAATCTTTCTTTGTCAACGCCGGGCGAGAAACTATATTCCCCATCAGCGAATCCAGACGATTCGTCAACGCACGGTCTGAAGCACGTTTCATCATCTGCTCAAGTACCGTTTCTTTTCCCAAACGTTCTATCTCGTCCTGCCGGATTTCATCGAAGTCTTTGTAACAAAGTTCCGGACGATAAATCTTCTCATACATCAGGTTAAACAATTCTTGCGCTTTGTCGGCAGGTGCCATTCCCATTATATCATGCCAGAAGTTACTGATGGCAAGGTTCATGGATATTTCTTCTTGTTGCATATAAGAAGACAGTGTATCATAAGGCACACATGCTATTCCTCCCATTTCCATATAGCCACCTGTTCCTTCGTAAAGCGGATAATCCTCATCCGACAAATCTCCAACGCCTCCCCTACCGAAAGCGGTCACAAAGAGAGACTGATTCTCATCATCCGTAGGACGGAGCAGAAAGCGCAGCCCGTTCTTCAAAAAGACTTCCGTCAAATTCATCTCCGGATATTTCTTCTCACTGACAATATCAGAAGCATCAAACACGTGGCTTTTGGTCAGACATACAGGTGCCGTTATCGTCTCTTCCTTCACCTCTTTGGGTACGTAGACAAACTCTTTCAACGGACTCCGGATTCCTTTTTCCCATGCACGTAGTATGTCTTCTTTCTGAATAGAGTTCTGTTTACCCGTATTATTGCGATAGGCAACCAGCAAAGCCTGCTCTTTGTAGGAAAGCCATTCCTGCAATAGTTTCTGCAAAGTAGCACTGTCAGTCGACCGGATCTTTTCAAGCAATTGGCGCATCTCCTCCTCCGACTGTATATAGCGGTCGCCGGATATAACGTAATCTACAAAATCATCACACCACTTGCCGGACAACTGTGCGGAACAGTCCACCTTCAATGTTCTGGAAAGTTCTTTGATAGCATCATCCAGCTCTTCCGGCGTAAAGCCGTTCTTCAAGATACATTCCAGCTCGTTAGACAAATCGGATACTTGCTGCAAAAGACCGGATTTATCCGTTCCGGAGAAAGTAAACACAAAATGATTCTTATCGGAAAGGAACCAGGCATCGGATACATTACTACGAATCTGCCGAGCTTGCAAACGGTTAGTAATAGCCCGTACCAACAAAGAACCAAGCTCTTTACGGTAGATGGTTCCAACTGTATTTCCCACTACGCAAGGATGAGGGATCATCAACTCCAGTTCAGAACTGCGTTTGAGATCATCTCCTATCTCATGAAGAGCTATTCCTTTTTCATAAGTGAGAGGATAAACACGATACCCTTTCACCTTCTTACGGGGAATGGAAGCGAACATTTCTTTGATCTTCTTCTCTATGGAAACCGGATCTACATCCCCTACCACCACAACAGTGGCCATTTGTGGAGAGTACCATTGCTGATAAAACTCAATCAGTGTTTTACGGTCAATGCTACGGATATCCTCCGAACTGCCCAACGGCATACGGTCGGTAAAACGGTTTTGACCGATCTTCAAGCTATAAAAGTCATCTCCTATGTCATAGCCGCGCAACTCTTCCAAAATCACTCCGCGTTCTTTCTTCGTCCGTTCTTCCTCAAAGGAGAGTCCGTCCAACCAATCTTTCAGTATCAACAGAACTTTATCACTTACGGCAGAATCAGTCTTATCCATCGGCACTGTCAGCATGAAAATAGTACGGTCATAGCCGGTCACAGCATTGATATCCCGCCCAAACTTCATTCCTAGACTTTCCAAATAGTCCACCATGCCGCGTCCGGGAAAGTGTTTGCTACCGGCAAAAGACATGTGTTCCAAAAAATGGGCAGCTCCCTTTTGCTTATCCGTCTCCTGTGCTGAGCCAAGACGCATCACCAGACGAAACTCCGTCGTATGAGCCGGTGTCCCGTTCGGGAGAATCAGATAGTGCAAACCATTCGGTAATACACCTTCAACGGTGTTGGGAGGTAAACCGATCTTCTTCTCTGAAACGGATTGTTGCGCAAGCATATCTACAGATATTACTCCTAAAAGAAATGCTAAGACTAGAATAGCTTTTGTTTTAATTTGTTGTAGCATAAATTAATTATAAGTCTGTTATTTATTTAAGGTATAAGTTACATAGATTTGGGTGTAACCACCTGAATTATAATGATCCCACGAAAATTGGAAAGTAAATGTATCCTCGTTAAAAGAGCCTTTCGGTTCAATAAAATCGGAAGGTTCATTTTCCCATCCATCTTCATCAATAGTTGATATAACCAAGTAAATACGAGGTTCTAATGTAGTACCCATTTCAATTAAATCAGATACATTGTACTCTGTATATATTGGATTTCCACTATCCCCTTCTCCATCCGGGACAGCTACTTTCTCACCATTATCAGCTTTTTGTTTCCAACGGTTCCATGCCGTAAAAGAATACTTAAAAGGAACTGAAGTTATCGATTCATCATAGTTATTTAACACTGTTCCCAAAAATGAAATAGAGCGTTCTTCCAATAATAATTCCAAATTATCAAGTGTCACCTCAAACTCTTCTTTATCACGATCAAACTCAATAGCAGTCAACATACATTGATTCCATTCATTAATAGCCCAACTTTCCTCCTCTATCGTTTCTTTTTGTAATATTTCCCATAAGAATGAGGTCAGTCCCATCGGATTATCAATCATCTTCAATATCGGTCGTTCAGCAGTAGCATTATCACTTAACATAATCACACTCTTACCTTCAAAAGAACGGGTTTCTTCATCATAGAATGTTCCAATATCGCCTTCCGGATAACGTATTTCCACATTACATTTCAGCACTCCAATAAACTGATTCAAGTCTAAACCATATTTTTCTTTATACCCTTTAATAAGTTCAAGCTGCTCTTCAGTCAAAGTAGGTGATTCCACACTTGGCTTCACAATCAGTTTTAAATCTCTCCAAGCTTGCATACGAGGATCAGTATAATCCTTTACCTTCAAAGTCATTGACCGTTGAGCTTTTATTAATCCTTTATGATTGGAAGCTATCTTAAAGCTCGCTTTTTTTTCGCCAGCCTTAATCAGCACACTCCCATCGTTCTCCATATTCAAAACTCCATCCTCATTGCCCGACAATTCAAAATGAATTGTAGCGTCCGTTTCTACAGCAGTAGCCAAAAGCACATCTACAGTAACAGGACGATCATCATTTTCCGCTATGGCAGGGTCATCCGCCGTACTGATCTGTATATAATTACTTCCTTTGTAAGTATAATCAATATCGTTACTACAACTTGTCACTAATCCCAACAAGAAAAGGACGTATAAACACAGATAATAATAGTTATATCTCATAATCTTCCTTTTTTATTGAATCAATTTTACCTATTCAAAGGCCATCCTTCATTCTGAGTTATATTCTCATTATATTTATATTCCGAACGAGGAATGGGAAAACACCAGCGATAATCATCCACCTTTATTTTGGTATCTTCTCTATCTCCCCACTGCGACAATCGGGACAAACCTCCCGAGTGCAAACGCTTCAAATCGAAGTAGAGCACGCCCTCACCGGCAAATTCCTTTTGTTTTTCTTTATGAATAGCCTCTATCAGATCCGTTCCTGTCAAATCATCCTCCATAGGAGTAGCTTGGCAAGCCTCCAGATATTCATTCATCTTTTCAACGACCCGGACAGGCACCTGGGTTCCGCCGGGGCCATCCAGGAAAATCGCCGGAAGACCGTTCACCGTTTTGTTCAGAGCATCACGTTGATATACTGTATACTTTTGGATTCCTTACTCCATTTATTATATTTCCCCATCAGATTTCGGGACTCTCCATCCATCTCGAAAGGATATACATTATAAGCTTGACGTATATCATCGTCTCCATAAGTGATAGCGGGATTCAATGCAAAGTAATCACCGTTCGTCGCATCAAACTGAATACCTGCATAAAAACTCTTCGATGTATAAAAAGCGAATATACGCTCTTTGCAGGAAGCCGTTTCCCAAAGTCTTCCGTAACCATTCTCCGTGAACATATCATCCGTCGCTTTTTCCAGCACCTTCTCCGCATAAGTTACGGCTTGCCCATACTGTCCGGCATACAGTTCCAACTCAGCCAACAGATAATAAACCGCAGTCTGAGACAGCCAGCCGTTCTTATCCGGATTATTCTCGACCGCAGCAGCTTCCGTCAGTAATGTACGGATAGTAGTCGTACAGGTTTCGATGGAAGAACGTTTCGGAAAAGCAAGTCCCAGTTCATCCTTCAATACAATCCCGTCCGCTTGCGGATTCTTGTCATAGGCAGGAGCAAACAGTCTCAACAGATTGAAATAGCAAAGCGCCTTTAATGCTTTCGCCTCACTAATGATAGCCGCTTTATCCTTCTCCTCCGAAGCATTCTCCAGCGTTATGTTATCCACGCGTTCCAATAAAGCGTTGCAGGAGGCGATCGTGTTATAATACTCTCCCCACAAACTTTCGGCAAGAGTCGTTATGGAATTATCCTGCCAAGCATAAAGGTTCTTCAGGCTCATATCTTTTCCCACAATGGAAGTCGGGCAAAAATCATCGCCCAAAATAGAAAGTTCATATTCGTAATGTGGATACAAGCTATAAACAGAAGACAAAAGAGAGCGTGCCGTTGAAATATCCACAATAGCATCCGGATCCGAATACTGATCGGAAGGGGGAATGTCCAATGAACAAGAAGACAATCCCGACAGACTCCCCACCATGACGGCACATATATAAATGAGTTTCTTTATCATAATCGTTATCCTTTAAAAAGTCAGATTCATATTGAATGTATAAATAGGCTGCATACTTCCTGCAAGTGTACCGCTTTCCGGGTCGGACTCTTTGTATGAAGTCCAGGTAAACAGATTGGAACCTTGAAAAGCAAAAGTAGCATACTTCACGAACGGTATCGTTTTCCGCAAGAAACGTTGGTCTACACGATATCGCAGAGAAACCATAGAGAGTTTCAGGTAATCACTCTTTCCCACAGTCAAGGAGTTGGGATACAAAGTAAGGTTCTCTTCCGCAGTAGCTGAAGTATAAAAAGGAGTAGGATATACTTTCCCTTCATCACCGGCTTTGAACCACATTCGTTCCGTCTGTCCTGCCACAGCGTTCCGGTTCACATTATCCTTATCACGCACATACGAATAATTGAATTGATGAATGCCGCCGTGTACATAATAGAAATCCACATCCAAGTCGAAGGCTTTGTAAGAAAGAGAGAGGCCGAAGCTTCCGGTATACGGTGGTGTAGAATGCCCCAAAGCTACCACATCATCCACTGTCAATGTTTCACTCGCCTGCTTCTCCTTATTATCTTTCACCAGAAATACCGGATAACCGGTCAAAGGATTAATGCCTAAAGACTGAGGACCATAGATCATATCGTATGACTTGCCCACTTCATAATCCGGAACCAATACATCCTCAGATGCATATATCTTGTCTGCATAATACAAGTCAATTACCTTGTTACGATTGTACGCCATATTCCATCTCAAATTCAAAATCCAATCTCTTGTATCCAGGACTTTCGCTTTCAGTCCGAATTCGATTCCCCGGTTTTCCAATATACCGATATTGCGCTTCAATGTGGTATAACCGGTGGAAGAAGGAATAGGCACATCAAGCAACGCTTGTTCCGTGCGGCGATTGTACCAGCTTGTCTCCAAAGTTACCCGATTGAACAACTCAATACTGACTCCCGCATCAATGGATTTCGTCTGTTCCGGTTTCAAGTCCTTATTATAAAGTCCCATCAACTCCAGAACACGCTGATCCTCATATGCATTATTGGAATAGGCGAAAGTAGCTACCGTAGAGGAAACGGAAACACCGTTCAGATTGGCTGTATATCCGTAAGACGCTTTCAGATTCAAGCGGGTCAGGACAGTATTGTCTGCCAGGAAAGGGTAATAGCTGGGAGTCCAACCGATACCGACTGCCCAAGCGCTATTCCAACGCTTGTCCGAAGGCAGGATAGAAGACGCGTCCGCTTTATAAGTCGCATAGAAATCGTAAATATTATCAAAGGTATAACCTAATACAGCTCCCAATCCCAACTGCGCATTTTTATCTTTCAGAGCGCCGACTTCCGCCTGACGGGTTCCCTGAATGGAGTGATTGATGGCAGCAGCCGAATTAATCGTTCCCACGCCATAACCGGTTATGGACACATTATCCAACTGAGTGAGGTAGTAGTCCATATTAGCTCCCAACGTAAGGTCATGCCTACCGGCAAATACATGATTATAAGTCGCACGAATGTTAGTAGAAATGTTCGTGGTCGTATTCTTTGATTTTGCGAAAATACCCCGTTTAAGTTCCGGAATACCACTTGTCATTTCCGAATAAGAAGTAGAGGGGGTAAACTGTTCCGTTTCATCCAACAGAAAGTCCAATCCCGCCACTGCGGCAATATCCAGTCCGGGCAAGGGATTCAAGGTCAGGCTACCACTGATTCCGGCAGTTTTCGCCGCACTCTCCTGGCTGAACTGATTCATCAAGTCCTTATAAGTACGTCCCGGATAAGAAATCAGTTCGCCACCGTCTTTCGTTTCATAAGGATTCAACTCATAAACCAACTGGGTCGGATCGGAAGTAGAGCCGTTCGGGGTATTCGTCTTCGCATATCCACCGTTCACACTCAGCAAAGCGTAACCGATATGTCCCAGTTTCTGATCCAGATTCATACGCAAACTCATACGCTGCTTGTCATTACCCGGCAAACGTCCTCCTTGCTTGGTATAATTGGCGGATATATAATAGGTAGTCTGTTCGCTTCCGCCCCGAATGCTTACATTATGTTTCTGATACAGATTGTTACGAATCAACTCTTTGAACCAATCTGTATTGATATTCCTCAATTCGTTCAACTTCTGTTCCCCCGACGCAATCAGTTGCGACAAGTTAGGATCGCCCGCATAGTATTTATTGTAGTAATCAGCACTGTAACGATATCCCGGAGTCTCCGGATTCTGCAGCAACCGTTCCAGTTCCAGTTTCTCCGCTGAGTCCATCATAGACACGCCGCGACGACCGCGCGTCGTGACTCCCATGTCCAACGTATAAGTAACCATTGTCTGCCCGCTGACACCTCGCTGGGAAGTAATTTCCAATACCCCGTTGGCAGCCTTGATTCCATACAAGGCACATGCAGCCGCATCCTTCAGCACCTTTATTTCCTTGATATCCATCGGGTTTAGATTGTAGAAAGTTTCCGGACTGATGACCTTACCGTCCATAATATACAACGGTTCATTCGTCGTATTCCCTTTACGTAAAGAAGAGTTTCCACGAATACGGATTTCAGGGGTCGAACCCAGTTCCCCGGTATTTTGGATAATCAATCCGGGAACAGAACCTTGCAATGCCAGCCCCATATCGATCATCGGCTTACTATTGATGCGTCGCATATCCACCTCTTGCACCACTCCGGAGCGGGCACGAATATCAATCTCATTAATATTAGCTTTGGCTGTGACAACAACCTCATCCATATTATTCACATCATCAAGCAAAGTCACATCCAGCCGTGTTTGTCCTTTATAGGTAACTACTTTCCGCTTCATACCGATAAAGGAAAACTCAATACTCACACCGGGCTCCCACTGTCCCTTCAACACATACTCTCCCTTTTCATTGGAAATAGCTCCATAAGGCGTATTTTTTACCTTAATATTAACTCCCGCTAACGGAAGATCCTGCGAATCGCGCACATGACCAGAAATTCGTTTTTCTTCTCTTTGCGCTTGCAAAATGACACAAAATGAAAGGAAAGCTAAAAACAGTATCCGTCTCTTTAAATAGTAGTTCATACATTTTGTCTTTTAACTATATGGCGTAAAAGAACAAAGAAAAGCTAATAAAGACAAATAATGCCTACAATAATTAAACTATTTTAAGGATTATACCTATCAATAGGTAGAGCGAGAACTGCCCATCTGTTTTACTTTTAACTACTTCCCCTCTTTTGCTTTGAATGCCAACGCATACATCCGTATTTGTTTTACCATCGACAGCAAACCGTTGCTACGGGTAGGTGACAAATGTTCCTTCAACCCGATTTTATCTATAAAATAAAGATCGGCATTCAATATTTCATCAGGAGTATGATCCGACAATACCTTAATCAGCAAAGCTATAATTCCTTTTACAATCAAAGCGTCACTTTCCGCCTTAAATACAATCTTGCCGTCTACATCGTCCGCCTGAAGCCATACCCGGCTCTGACAACCTTCAATCAGATTCTGTTCTGTTTTATATTTTTCATCCAGCGGTTCCTGCTCATTTCCCAAATCAATAAGTAGCTGGTAGCGGTCCATCCAATCATCGAAGTCACTGAACTCTGCAATTACTTCGTCTTGTAATTCATTAATTGACATACTATTTATTTTATTTCTCGTTATAGATTACCTCCAATACAGTCTGACCGACTGCTTTCAATGTATTCTTATCAATGTGATCCATATTATCCGTGAGGGTATGCCAGGTAGGAGTAAATCCACCTTCCGGATCAGAAGCAATGATATCAATTGTCTTGATACGCGCCAACCGGTTAATG
>ERZ772861.2265-NODE-2265-length-13444-cov-3.850848_pt1 | contig 13444 bp, 16 predicted proteins | sample MGYA00512135_ERZ772861 | MGnify/ENA primary metagenome ERZ772861 (study PRJEB29015, sample SAMEA2737700) | human gut metagenome | biome: human gut; feature: human-associated habitat; material: faeces | place: China | collected 2012 ...
GTTAGTAAAAGATGGAGTGTGGAGCAGTTGATGGAAGTGAGTCTGTTTTATGGAGACTGATGAGTAGCACTCGTTTGTGAAGGAGTCCATAGGAAGGATTCAGCAAGAGGGTTCTTCTGAACCACTCCTTGAATTGGTGAAAAGGCAGAGAATCAAGAGAATGAGTACTGAGTGTATGAAAACCTACAAAGATGGTGCCTATTTCACAGTATTGAATCACAATGCATTGGATTGCTATTACGAAGGAATAGTGGAGAAGTCTGCCTCTGTGCTGTTGGAATTGTATGTGAATCGAGTGATTGAAGTGGATATTCAGGCAAAGCAGTTGCTGCGCGTGAATGGAGAGGATGTGAGTGGAATCGAGCATGCTCAGGTGTTGAATTTGAGTGATGATGGAGAGAGATGGGAAGGTGACGTGTTGGATAACCAACCCTATGGTTGGGGTGTGTTGTACGACAGTGAGAACAGAAAGATGTATGAGGGATTCCGAGTAGGCAATGTGAATGTGTGCTACGGCACTCGGTACTACTCTGATATCCAAAAGGTGGAGTACGAAGGCGAGTGGTGTGAAGGCAATCGAATGGGTGCTGGTGTGTTGTATGATCGAGATGAGGTGGTGATTCATAAAGGGGAATGGGTGAACAATCGTCCGTTGTTGACGCGAGTGGAACTAACAGACAAGAACCCCGTTCTTCACAATCGTATTGAAGAACTGATCGTGAAGGACAACAGTTGTAATGGAAAGGAATGGAAATCACTTGACTTGTCTCTCTTATCGAGGCTGAAGAAGCTGAGAATTGGTGATGAGTGTTTCAATGAGGTGGAGAAGGTGAAGTTGAATGGACTGAATGAGTTGGAGAGTGTGGTTGTTGGAGATAACAGCTTTACAGCCCAGGGGGAGTTTGACCCCTTTACATTCATAACGTATGATGCTATGCCATTTGAAATGAAGGATTGCGAGAAGGTGAAGGAGTTGATCATTGGTGAAGAATCATTCGGCTTCTTTAATGTGTTTTCTCTCGAAAACACTCCTTCTATGGAGAGAATCATTATGAAGAGGGAGAACTTCTGCGCTGCATCATGTCGGTTTCATGGTTGTGGCTTGATGATAAACTGACTTCTAAACATACCAAAACTGAAACGCATGGCGTTTGGTCCGGAAGCCTTTGCTGGATGCATGAAAGCCACATTTGAGAGTGGGTTCAGTTCAGTGCTTTGAGCCGTAGATCTTCCCGAACTACGCTCAATCGTGTTTGCAATCGACTCATTTAAGTTCAATAAGCGCTGCTATGAAGATACTGAACTGACTATGCGAAGTCTCTGTTTTCTCCCACCGTCACAATTAGATTTACCAAAACTAAAGACTTGTAAAGTCATACCTCGGAGGAGTGCGACATTCGTATACCTGTATAGCGCAATCCTGGAGAGTACTAGTTCGTTCACTCTTTGATGATTAGATATCCCTTTGGCTGATGATGTGCTGTTCTTTTCCGAGGCTTTCAACTATGTCCAGAATTTCAGCCTTAAGAGTATTCAAAGCATGTTCAGGTTATTTATAGACATTTCTCAACCCTTATTGAAGTATTTTGTGAGGGAGTATTGTTGTTTGTCTGAATACGCAATTCCAAAGATGTCGTGCTTTCATTTTCATTCCCCTGTACTATCCCTTCCAGTTCATCTCCAATTTACTATAGATATAGACTAATAAAAGAATGAACGATTCACACAGAAACTGCCACCTACCATCCAATCCTCACTCACTCACACATTCCAACCCATAACAAAACTCTGTACATAGCTATCTTCCAACAAACACCCCATTCTACAACGTCCATCTCCTTCCACTGCTCCATGTAGCTCTGTCTCCTCACCTCGTACCACTGACTCACAATCTGCATCATGTGCGTCACGTCCTTCACCTACGCCTCACCCTCTCTCTCCTCACCCACCTCAAAGCTCTTCACCTCCTCCTCCTCCTTCCGCTCACACGGGTAGTACTCGTTCTCCACCAACGCCAGCTTCACCGGCTTCTCCAACAACACATCCATAATTGGCTTCAGCTCCGCACACTCGCGGAACAGGCTCGCACGGCAGAACACGTACAGGCCCAGCTTCGCGCGCGACACGCCCACCAGCAGGCGCCGCACGTCTCGCAGGTACCCCACCGAGCGCGTGCGCACCAGCGACAGAAGCACGATCTCGTTCTGCTGGCCCTGGTACTTGTCGATCGTCGTCACCTTCCTCGGCATGCCGAACAGCGGGTTCTTCTTGCACCGCTCCTTCAGCTTCGCCTGAATGCACTCACGCTGGCTCTTGTAGGCGGACAGAATCGTGATGACCTCCGCCGGGTACCCGCAGAGGCGCAAATACTCGAAGAACGCCACCACGTACTCCGCCTCACCCTCGTTATTCACGCTGTGGTCCGCCGTGGTCACCTCGCCTTGGTTCGCATAGTCCTCCACGTCCACCACTTGACACACATACCGCAAACAGGCATTCGCGCGCGTCGCCGTCGCCTGCAGCGCCGCGGGCAGGTTGCGCAGATGCTCGTACCGCCACGCGAACAGGCGCGCCAGCGCGGGGCGGCAACGGCCCTGCGCGTCCAGCTGCACCGTGGGCACCCTCAGGCGGATCAGCCGCGCGAACAGCGACTGGTCCAGCCCGCAGGCGTGCGCCAGCGTCGCGCTCTGCACGATGGGCGGCAGCTGGTGGACGTCGCCCAGCAGCACCACGCGCTTCAGCCGACAGCCCTCCATGTCCGGCTCCTACGCCTTACCTGCCTCCATCACACCCACCTGCAGCAGCAGCGGAATCAGCGTCTCCAGCTCCAGGATCTGCCCCGCCTCCTCCACGATCACCGTGTCCACCTTCAGCCCGCTCGCCGCCAGCTGTTGGCGCATCAGCGCCGCGTGCGTGCACGTCATCGCCACGACGCGCGCCTCCTGCGCCAGCACGAACTCCGTGCGGTGCCGGTTCGTGCGGAGCAGCTCGAACGCGCGGTACTCCTTCAGCTCCGCGAACAGCTCGCGCAGACTCGCCACACACCCACGCGCCCGCTCCGCCTGCGCCGCCTCGCTCAGGTTTTGAGGGAACAGCGGCTCCTCGCCCAGGAAGAACAGCTTGAATGGGAACAGCACGCCCAGTTCCGAGTCGTTCAGCGCCGCCCACCGCGCCGCCTGCGCCTTCTGCTCCTCCGACGCGTTCGCGTGCAGCGCGCGACACTGCGCCTTCTCCGCCTCGCTCGCCTCGCCCGCCAGCACGCGCTCCAGCGCTTCCAGCCGCGGCCGCACCGCCGACTGCTCGAAGAAGCCCGCCGTCTCGCACGAGTACGCCACGTCCTCCGCCGCGCCCAGACTCACCGCCAGCCGGCGCACCTCCTCCAGCAGTGTCTGGCAGCGCCGCAGACAGAAGTCGATGCGTCCGAGGCGCGTGAAGTCCTGCTGCAGCTCCAGCTCGCGCTCGCCCTGCCCCAGCCGCAGCAGGTGCCGCTTCGCCACGGCGCGGCTCGCGATCTTCTCGAAGAGGTCGTTGAGCGCGTGGTTGCTGCGCGCCACGAACAGCACGCGCTGCTCGGGGTGGCTGCGGTACAGCGTCGCGATCAGCTGCACCGCCACGTCCGTCTTGCCCGTGCCCGGCGGGCCCTCGATCACCGTCAGGCCCTCCTGCAGTCCCGACCGGATCGCCTCCACTTGCGTCGGCGTGAACCGCACGCCCGCGCGCCGCGTCGCGGGGTGCAGCGAGAAGGGCTCGTACTCCTCGCGCCGCCCGCCCGCCGACGGCGAGCACACGATTTCGTCTTCCTCGAACGTCAGCTTGTACGGCGGCGCCAGCGTCTCCACCGTCGCGCCGCTCTTGCTCTGGAAGCGCACGGTCATCTGCGGGAAGCTGGCGCGCACGTGCGCCGCGTCCTCGAAGGTGTCGCCGAAGTCCACGGTGCTGCTCTGCGCGAGGGCGCTGTAGTGTGCCGCCGCGGGGTTGCCGCGCCCCAGCAGCACGTTCCAGAGCCAGTGGGGCAGCGGCAATCTGGAGGACGGCTCGTTCAGCAGCGCTCGCGTCGTCTCCAGCACCGCCTTGAAGTTGTTCTTGGCGGGGTCGCGCCGCAGCAGCAGGTTGAAGGTCTCGTAGCGACGACGCTGTGGTTGGCGCGCCTCCTCCTCCATGTCCAGCTGGTACTGTCGCGGGTCGAACCGCACCGTCAGCTTGCGCAGCTTGCCCGCGCGCTTGAGTCGCGTGTCGGGGTGCGCCAGGTCGTTGAGCCGCACACCCTCCTCGTCCTCCATCGCCACCACCTCACACCCGCGCAGCGTCACCACGCCCTCCTCCGCCAGGAACGCGCTGCCCTGCGCCACGGCGTCGTCCTTCTCTCCCTCTCGCCCACTCTCCTTCTTCGCGCCGTACTCGTACTCGTCATCGTGCACGCGGCCCTCCACCTGCGCCACGAACACCACGTCGTGCTCGCGCAGCGCCTCCCACTCCTTGCGCGTCTCGCCCTTCAGCCCGTGCAGCGAGAACAGGATCTCGCCGCGCACCTCCGCCGGCAGCGCCTCGCCCACCTGCGCCTGCCGCACCTCCGTCAGGCGGAAGGAGTGGATCGCCACGCCCATGCGCGACTGTCCCGCGAACACCGTGTCGCCCTGCAGGTCCAGCCGGCAGCGCATCGCGTGGATCGCCTCGCCCAGCTCCGCGCGCACCTGCCCGTAGGCCTCCGCCTGGTACAGCAAAAAGTTGCGCTGGAAGAAGTCGCCGTAGGACAGGTACTGCAGGTTCAGCGTCGGCAGCAGCAGCGGCGAGTCCTCCGCGTCGCGCCACAGCCGCGTCTCCGTCGGCAGCAGCGGTAATGCGTTGATGGTGTCCAGCGTGGAGTGCGGCCGCGCATACTCTGTCGTGATGATTTCTGTTAGCAGCTCGGGGGAGTAGGTGGGTGTGGGTTGAGAGGTGGTGGGTTGCATGGTGGGTTGAGAGGTGGTGGGTTGATTGGTGACGGGCGGAACAAGACGCAGATGAACAGCAAGGTCACGGAGCTGTCCGCTCTCCAGCTTGCTCAGGTGCTGCGCGAGGAAGGCGCGGTCGCCGAGCTGCTGCACCGAGGCCATGCACAGCTCCTCCAGCTCCCTGCGGTAGTACCTACGCCTCACCGCCTCACCCCTCGCCCACTTGAACAGCACGCGCTGCAGCACCAGCACCTTGCGGTAGTACCGCTGCGCCGCCTGCTCCTCCGTCAGCACCTCGCCGCTCCACTCGTCCACCTCCGTGTCTGCCACCTCCTCCAGCCGACACAGCTGCTGCGCGAACACCGCCGAGGCCACGTGGGCGCAGCGACTGCGCGGCAGCAGCGCCGCGTCCTTCAGGAACACCAGCAGGTAGCGGCGTGTGGTGAACTGCGAGAGCAGCTCCGTGAACAGCTCCACCGCGCACTGGCAGACGGGGAGAGCGGTGGAGAACGCGGCGAAGTAGGTGCTCACCAGTGCGGGGAAGAAGCCGGAGGTGCGGGGCAGAGAGGGCGAGATGGCGCTCGCGGGAAGGGAAGCGAGGAGGGAGTGGGCCGCACGAATGGCCTCCACGGGGTCCTCACTGAGAGCATCGTCGTAGGTGGAGAGGAACTCCGAAACGGTAGATGGGCAATCCTTCAACGCGGCGTAGGAAGACAGCATGCGCTTCGTCTCCATCACTTCCCACGTCACTTTTAAACGCGCGTTTTGACTCAGCTCGTAATCGCGTCGGCGTTTGTGAACATGATACCACAGCTGCAGACTGCAAAGCGGCAGTACTTGCCGACGAATGCACTCCACTTCCAGCGACTAGCATTCAGACCAGAATGAGCAACACCCACGCGGAAGGCGTATTTGAAGAAGGAAATCACTGTGGGGTATTCCTCCATTGTCAGCTCCCCATTCAGCACAAAATCAATCACTCGGGTGAACAGGAGACCGAACTTGTCCTCGTCGTGGATGAACAGTTCCCAGCCTATTGCAATGAATGCAGCTACGTAATGACTTACCATTGATGCCCTCGTCCCACTTCCTCACGATCACTTGAACGAGAGAGAGAATTGCGGCCTTGTCGGACGTATCATCAAATGAACTCCACTGCTCCAATTCCATTCCGGTGAATTTGATGAAGGAAGGCAGTGAATGAGTGATTTGTGATAGGGATGCAAATCACCCTCTTTTCATAACCAGCATTGCATAGAAAGAGATTGGAGAGAAGGAGAGGGAAAGGAGGCGAGTATGACAATCAAACAGGAAACTCACTCAGATTTGAATGTTACATAAACAGAGAGATGGAATTACTGCTTCTCCTCGTGCTGCTTCTGGTATTCGGCTTCTCTGCGCTTATGACTACGATTCACTCCAATTCAGCACGCATACTCCTCGTACTGGCACTTCTCATACTCATGGCGCAATTCCTGGCACTTGTTCATGCGGTAGTAGTTCTCTCTTCTGCACTCGTTCAGCTTGATGAGTACGTGAGCACACACATCACGCCACGCGGGAGGAATGCGCGCAGCCTTCATCTCCTCTTCCGTGGCAATCATCTTGGCTATGGATTAAGGGGAAGAAGTAGAGAGGGATACAGGGCTCCATTGTGCTGTAGTTGCTGTAGATTGTGAGAAAACGGGAGAAGGGGTGTGAAATGGAATTGTTGGGATGTGTGGGATCGGAGGGAAATAAGAAGTAAGAGTGATGTCACGATACTTACACACAATGGAAGAGACAGGAATGAAAGAGAACGCAATTCGCAATCCCATCACATCTCACTCCCATTCCCTTCCAATCACTTCCTATCATTCCCCTATTCACTCTTGTTTGTTTCACCCCCACTTGTAAGGGGGTCCCTATTCTCCCCACCACCCTCTCCACGACACAATCGCACCCCCTGGGTTTGGATTTCATCCCAATTTCCTCCCTGTCTACAAACCCTACAGCAAAATGAAACGTATGTTCTCCAAGAAGGGACTCGTCGAGTCCTCCAAGGATGAAAAGATCGAGGATGTGGAGAGCGATGCTGATCTGCAAGAGTAAGTGTTGCATCTGATTTTATGTTCTTCGCCCATTTCAATTCCATGTCTCACTCTCGCGTAGCATCACGCCTCCCCCAGAAAAGGCCTTCGAGCTGCCCAAAGAGTGGTCTGCATATGCGGCCGAGGAGAAGGAAGGGAGCAAATCCAATCCCAAGGTTTGAATGGATAACGCTGCTAATCACACAGATCGTGAAGCAAATCTACAAACTGCACATCGACGATGAAATGCGAAAGAAGTAGGCATAATCAGACGAGGATAATGGCACTAGCGAGCCCGAATTCACGACGATCCGCGACTTGAAGCTGTGGCTGGGAACGTGGAACGTGAACGGCAAGAAGATCGACGAGAACATCAACATCTGGCTGACGGGATCCGTCACCGGCAAGCCCACGGTGATGCTCTTCCCCAACGCTCACTTCTAGGCGGACATCTACGTGGTGGGTCTGGAGGAGATGGTGGACCTCACGGCCACGACGGTGGTGCTGGAGTCGCAGAGCCAGAAGCGCGCGGCGGTGTGGGTGGAGATGGTGGAGAAGGCGTTGAACCGCACCGCCAAGTCGGAGGTGAGCACCTTCTCCCTCCCTCAGGCATAGGAGACGACGTACGTGCTGGTGGAGCAGCAGATCCTGGTGGGCGTGTTCCTGTGCGTGTACGTGCGCAAGTCGCTGCGTCCACGCGTGCAGGACGTGATGAGTGGGCGTGGTGGTTGGCTCTCCCCGTAGCGACCACCGTGGCGACGGGCCTGCTGGGCATGATGGGCAACAAGGGCGGCGCGGCGATCCGCTTCCGCCTGCTGGACAGCACCGTATGCTTCGTGTGCTCGCACCTGGCGGCGCACCGCGAGAACGTGGCGGGCCGCAACGCGGACTTCCACAAGTGGGTGCGGGCGTGTGGCATGAGCGACAGGATCTGCGACAACCTGCGGTTCAAGCCGGAGGGCGAGGAGGGCGAGGGCGTGGGCGTGATGGACCACGACCTGGTGTTCTGGGTAGGGTGAAGGTGGGCGTGCGAGCGTAGATCGGTGACCTGAACTACCGCATCACGTCAGACGTGCCGACGCTGAAGGTGTTCGACTACGCGCGCGGGGACCTGGCGTACCTGCTGAAGAAGGACCAGGTGGGGCAGGCGGCGTGGCGTGAGGCGTAGCTGAAGGTGTCGCAGCGCGCGGGACTGGCGTTCGAGGAGTTCACGGAGCCGGAGGTGAAGTTCCCTCCGACGTACAAGTACAAGAAGTACACGACGAGCTACGACAAGAAGGAGGGCAAGAAGTGCCGCGCGCCCGCGTGGTGCGACCGCATCCTGTACCACCAGACGGCGCGCGCCGTGCCGGACGCGGTGCGCGTGGAGAGCTACGACCACATCCTGAAGCTGAGCGGATCGGACCACAAGCCGGTGTTCGCGGTGATGACGGTGCGCGTGAAGGAGTACGACAGCGCGAAGATGAAGAAGACGCAGCTGCGCGTAGAGCGCGAGCTGAAGAAGAACGAGAACGCGGGCGCGGCAGTGTCGGTGGCGCTGAGCGCGGAGCAGATCGACTTCGGGTCGCTGAAGTACAAGATCCCCGCGGTGCGGTCGCTGACGATCACGAACACGGGCGACAGCAACGCGTACTTCCACTTCCTGCCGAAGCCGGAGGACTTCCACGTGTCCAAGCGCATGTTCTCCGTGTCGAAGGCCTACGACGTCATCGCGCCGCACGCCAGTGTGGAGGTGGCGGTGGAGGCGCTGATCGACGCCGAGGCGGCGCACGTGGGGCTGGCGCGCGGCGGTGAAGCGTAGGAGCTGAACGGGGGGCACGACGTGCTGGAGGACGTGCTGGTGCTGCGCGTGGAGAACGACAAGGACTACTTCGTGCAGCTGCGCGGCGACTACGTGATGTCCTGCTTCGGCCAGTCGCTGGAGAACCTGATCCGCATGACCGCTGCTGGTGGGCGTGGAGAGGCGGTGTGAGGCGTAGCGCGCGAGTCGGCGGAGGTGAGCGTGACCGCGCCTGTGGCGATGGCCGTGCCGAAGGAGCTGTGGCGCATGGTGGACTACCTGGTGAACCGTGGGAGCGCCGTGCCGGGCCTGTGGACGGACCGCGGCGTGGCGGGCGAGGACGTGAAGATCCGCGACTGTCTGGACGAGAACCGGCCGTTCGAGGACATCGAGTGGGGCATGGCGGCGGGCGTGAAGCGTAGCGTGCACTCGATGGCGGACTGCCTGCTGGACTGGTTCTGCGCGCTGCAGTCGCCGGTGATCCCCGAGAAGTGCACGTCGCGCATCGAGAAGGGCGAGAAGATCAACAGCGAGTTCGTGGAGGTGTTCCTGAACATGGTGCCATTGGAATGAGGATGTGAGGCGTAGATGTCGCCCGTGCGCAAGAACGTGTTCGTGTACATGATCATGTTCCTGCGCGAGCTGCTGAAGAAGAGCGAGCAGAACGAGCTGACGGCGGATTTCCTGGGCATGGTCTTCTCGCGGGCGTTCATCGTGAACGCGTCGAAGGAGCAGCAGCTGAGCAAGGCGTACCGCGTGGCGCAGGAGACGGTGACGGAGTTGCTGATCTTCCTGCTGAAGGCGACCTCCCAGCAGCTGTCCGGCGAGGCCGTGGCGGAGGAGTCCGATTCGGAGGGCTCGGACGAGGAGTAGGCGGGTTTTGCGAGTTGTTTGTTGGACGAAGCGTGCAGTGATTTGAGTTCTCTTGATCAAGAAGAGATCACTGTCTGTGCAACATCCCACCATATTTCCGTACTGAAGGAATGTAGGACTGTATGGAGGTATTCATTGTGCGTAGAGTGAAATGGAGCCCACTCCGGAATTGACTGCTGGTAGAAATAGAGGGTTTTGGATGAACGGGTAGAAGAAAAGGCGATTCTCGAAAAGAAACAGACGCTGGACGCTGCGGAGGGCGTTGTGGAGGCGGAGTTATCCCCGATCGACATTTCGAACGGAGTGTATCCCAAGTCCTACTTCAATCTGAACAAATACACCACCCACTGGAAGCTGGTAAGTATTAAAAGAGGATCAAATGACGTCCTAGGTGGATGACCCGATTAAGGACAGTGACGGATGGATCGGTCTGACGGGCGAGAATTTCAAGATCCGCGGTCCGAACTATTTGAAGGACCACAAGAAGATCATGTCGGAGGAGTGCGTGTTCAAGATGCGCTGCTGCGAGCTGGTGAACTCCAAGAATCGCACGGACAACTTCAGCAGCCGTCCGCAGTCGCTGGTGCAGAAGCTGCGCGCGCAGGGATACAAGGGCGAGTTCTACGTGTACAACATCATGGTGAGGGATTGGGCGAGGGAGTGAAGTGGAGGTGAAGTACAAGGGCAACTACGTGTGCCTTCTCGCCTACTTCGAGATTCCCGAGAATCTGGAGGCCATCTCGCCGCACGTGGCTGCGCTGTGGAAGAGATATCTGGAGGGCGACGAGAAGTTCCGCAACGACCGCCTGAAGATGATTGCGCGTTGTCCGGCAATATCCTAATGCAGTACTCCAATGCATTCGATTGCAGCAGGGGAAGAGTCTCCTTAACGACAGGGCCCGTGGGCGATCAAGAAGCTGGTGGGCAACGTGCCGACGATCATCGGTCACAAGCTGCCGCAGACGACCTACCGTGGTGAGGGTTACGTGGAACAGATGATCGACGTGACGGCGGACAAGTTCATCTCGAATGTGAGGATGAGAGGGGAGAGTGAGCGGTAGTGTGTGGAGATGGGTCTGAAGCAGGCGAAGAAGATCGTGATTGATCTGGGTCTGGTGATCGAGTGCAAGGAGGAGGAGCTGCTGCCGGAGCGTCTGCTGTGCGCGTGGAGAATGTGCCGTCCTGACCTGACGCAGACTGTGAACATTGACTGGCGTGTTTGTTGGAAGAAACAGGGCATTGGAGCAACGAAGCAAACGCGCCAATGTCTTGGAGTGAGGGGAGGAGAGAAAGGAGTACTTCCCGTGACGCTCACACGGTTCTTGTACTGAAAGGCCCACGGCATGTGAACGCGAGTGAGGGAGGGAAGATCTGCGGTTCATTTATGGGATAAAGAGGTACTCTCCACAGTAATCGTATGAACGAAGCGAAAGGAGCAAGTGCTCCACCCCTCAGATGTGAGGGTAGTGAGTTTGGGCAAATCTAGTCATCAGGACTGTTCGGGACGAATCACTGCGCAGCACCAAATCGTTGTGCGGTTCTTGAGCATTGAAGGTGAATGCTCGTTCGCCCATTTGAATGGAGGTCAATTCGGGTAGATCTACTCCATCACTCTCCTCTTCAGCCAACCACCCTCCAGCACAAGTCGATTGCATCGTTGAAACGCGTCCCCACCAAACCGAAGCGCCTTCAGCTTGGGGAGGTCTAATCGTCAATTCCTCCTTCTTCCCCTACTTCGCAGTTCCAAGTTCGCAAAGCAGAAAACGCAACTAAGCAAATCCACACAACCCAGGTCCATGCTCTCCAATGAAGGGAGATTCTCAATCTCACACACGGAAAAGTCCTTGAAGGAGCCACGACCGATCTTCACTTCCTTCAGCTTCTCACAATCCTTCAGAAAGAAGTGCCGATTCGGATCCTTGCCATCGATGATCAGATAGTTCAGCGTGCGGAAACTTCTCCCGCCCACCACGATGCGTTCCAGCTTCTTCAGCCCCACAATCACCACCCGAGTCACCCTCCTGCAGCAGCTGTCGCCCGCCCTCAGCTCCACCAGGTTCACGAACCGGCCCATGTCCAGCACGGTCAGGTCCGTGTCCACCGCAGGGTCGTCCTCCAGCAGGATGCTCTGCACCGTGGACTCCACGCGGTCCCAGTCCCGCTGGCACGTGATTCGCTCGGTGACTGCCACGTGGGGTTGTATCATGAGCGGAGGGTCCGTGTCTGGCTGTGTTGATGGATTTGGCAAGATCAGTCTCTTCGCTATGAGCTGCTCGACGCTCGCCTTCACGAAGGGATGCTACTCTTCAGTCCTTTGAGAAGCAACTCACTTCCATCAACTGTTCCACACTCCACCGCTCATTCACATCCCTCACCAAACACTTGTTCACAAAGTCCACGAACGCAGCAGACCACTTCTCGCTTGATAGAGAAGGAAGGGGCACATCAGAGCACACGATGTGTGTGATGGCGTAGGAAGTGAAACCCTCGAACGGATTCTTGCCTTCCGCTATCTCGATTAGTGAGATGCCGAGAGACCACACGTCACTCTTCAACTCCGTTCTCCCATAATACACTTCAGGCGCCATGTACCACGATGTACCACACTTCGACTTCCGCCTTGAACAGGAACTGTTTAACTTGGCGGCCAGACCAACCTCGCCAAGTTTGATTTCCTTATCCCTTGAAAGGAACAGATTGTCGGGCTTGATGTCCTAGCGGCTCATTGGTATCACGATAGCACTACCCGATGAATCGTGTTGTTGGAATGCAGATAATCCAATCCCAACAAGCAGTGACTCGTAATCTCGCGCAATTCAGGTTCTGTGAATCGGATACAATTTTCCAGAAGGGATGCCAACGAACCGTATGGACAGTACTCCATAACAATCTACTCCATGATCAAGTCTCGAATGGCTCACATAAATAAAGTCCTGCTCACAGAACGTGTCATAGTACCTTACAATGAAATCGGAATCACACTGCTTGAGAATATGAACTTCATCCTGAAGCCCTTCTTGTTCCTTGTAGGCTCTCGTTTTCTTGACTGCAACACGATTCCCATATTTGGAATCAAGCGCTAAATACACAATACCGAAGCTTCTACGAATTGAGCAAGATTCACAGTTCTCACCCCTTTCCGATCTCCTTTTCGTAGTGATAACGACTGTTGGGAATGGATGTCATGGATGAATGGATTTGAAATGGATACACTGAGAGTTAGATAAGCAGCGGGTCTTGATTCTAGCGTCTTTCTATTGTGTAGGTTGGTAATCGAATTATGGAGGATGATTTGGTTGTGTTTGGAGAAGGGATGCTTGAATGGGAAGAGTGCTTGTTATTGGTGGTGGAATGGTGAAAGGAGTGTAAAACAAAGATATCAATGGAAGTACTGGGCAAATGCGCCAATGTCTATTGATTAGGGGAATTGCAAGGAATGGGACTTCCAGTGATGGAAACGTGTTTCCTTAAGTTGAATACTTTATCCGAAAGAGTAATTTCTGTGAGAGATGGTATGTCTAGTAGTGATTCACAAGAACAGAAGGAACTCTCAAGAATAATGGAATGAAGATAGTAGAATGCACCGCCGTATACCCCTTCTGCAGTGATTGAAGTGAGTTTAGGTAAGTCTATTCATCATCTCATTTCATCATCACCACTTCGCATGATCAATTCAGTTGAATTGACGTCATCATTATCGAAATCTAATGCATATTGGCCGAGTTGAATGGAAACCAATTCAGGCAGATCTATTCATCATTCTCTTTCTAGTAGATTCACTTTCAAACACA
>ERZ772861.2270-NODE-2270-length-13418-cov-8.704408_pt1 | contig 13418 bp, 10 predicted proteins | sample MGYA00512135_ERZ772861 | MGnify/ENA primary metagenome ERZ772861 (study PRJEB29015, sample SAMEA2737700) | human gut metagenome | biome: human gut; feature: human-associated habitat; material: faeces | place: China | collected 2012 ...
TTCCGGCCGTTGCGACAGAAGCTCTCAGCAGCCCCTGATAGTCGTCCACCGCCTGAATGACAGCCGCCAGAAACAGCAGGAACTGGGCATTTTCGTGGGGGGTCTCGCCGGGAGAGAGCAGGTTGACGCCGGTATCGGTGGAAAGGGACCAGTTGTTATGTTTGCCGCTGCCGTTGACCCCGGCAAAGGGCTTTTCGTGGAGCAGGCACACCATGCCGTGCTTAGCCGCCACACGCTGCATGATCTCCATGGTCAGCTGATTCTGATCGGTCGCCAGGTTGACGGTGGTATAGATGGGAGCAAGCTCATGCTGGGCAGGCGCCACCTCATTGTGCTCCGTTTTGGCAAGGACTCCCAACTTCCACAGCTCGGTATTCAGCTCCTCCATGAACGCGGCCACGCGCGGCTTGATGGAGCCAAAGTAATGGTCGTCCAGTTCCTGACCCTTGGGGGGCTTAGCGCCGAATAGCGTCCTGCCGGTGTAGAGCAAGTCCATGCGCCGCTCGTACAACGCCCTGTCGATCAGGAAATATTCCTGCTCCGCACCGACGGCGGGCACCACGCGCCTGACCTCATCATGGCCGAACAGCTTCAACACCCGAAGGGCCTGACGGTTCAGCGCCTCCATGCTGCGCAGAAGGGGTGTTTTCTTATCCAGCGCCTCCCCGCCATAGGAGCAAAATGCGGTAGGGATACAAAGCGTTTTTCCCTTGATGAAGGCATAGCTGGTGGGATCCCAGGCGGTGTAACCGCGTGCCTCAAAGGTAGCGCGCAGGCCACCAGACGGAAAAGACGAAGCATCTGGCTCCCCTCGGATCAGTTCCTTTCCGGAGAATTCCATAATCACTCTGCCATCTGGCGCCGGGGTGATAAAGCTGTCATGCTTTTCCGCCGTGATCCCGGTCAGGGGCTGGAACCAGTGGGTGAAGTGGGTCGCGCCGTTTTCGACTGCCCAGTCCTTCATTGCGTCGGCCACCGCGTTGGCTACCGACAGGTCCAGCTTGGCCCCTTTTTGAATGGTGTGCTTCAGAGAGTGATATACCTCCCCGGACAGACGGGCTTTCATCACACGGCTGTCAAAGACCATGCTTCCAAATATTTCTGGTACAGTCGTCATAGTAGTGTCTTCCTTTCAAAGAAATAAAAAGAGACACTGACGCTGCGGAAGGCTTTGCCTCCGAGACGCCAATGTCTCTTAACATTGCAAAATATACAGCCATCAGTTCGGAAAGTCAATTGTCGATTTGTTGAAAATCATTTTTGTCGAAATATCATTTTTAGCAATTTTGATCTTACAAATCCGTGTTTTTCCCCGTTTTATCCGCGAAGCAGGAACGCTTTGTCGCATCGGTTCAACGGTCAGATCGCTTGGAGCTCCTAAAAATTTCACGTCAAAAGAATAATTCGGGATAGAAAATTGACAGAAGGTGTGGTATCATATTTCATGTTTTGTGAAAGATCGCGGTTGTTTCATGGTAATTTCCTTGCCGCGATCGCCCCAGATATGAAAAAGTTTGATCGGCAAACGTATGGTCTGAATGAAAGGAAGCAGGTGAAAACATGAAGTACACGCCAGAAGAAGTGATCCAGTTCGTTCAGGAGGAGAATGTCAGGTTTATCCGTCTGGCCTTCTGCAATGTCTATGGAAAGCAGCACAATGTGTCTATCATGCCCAGTGAGCTCAAGCGCGCTTTTGCGTATGGGATCGCCTTTGATGCCTCGGCGGTAGATGGCTTTGGTGGCGAGATTCGCTCCGACCTTCTGCTTCACCCGGATCCTTCCACCCTGATCCAGCTTCCCTGGAGGCCGGAGCAGGGCAAGGTCATGCAGATGTTCTGCGATATTTCCTACCCGGACGGCAGGGCTTTTGAACGGGATACCCGAAGCCTTCTGAAGCGAGCGGTGGCAGACGCCAGCGCCCGGGGCTTCCAGTTTGCGTTCGGTGCGGAAATGGAGTTCTATCTATTTCGCCTTGATGAATGCGGTGAGCCTACCAGAATCCCCTACGACCATGCCGGCTACATGGACATCGTACCAGATGACAAGGGAGAGGCGATCCGCCGGGAGATCTGCCTGATGCTGGAGCAGATGGGGATTCAGCCAGAGAGCTCTCACCACGAGAGCGGTCCGGGGCAGAACGAAATCGACTTTCGCTACTCAGCCCCCCTCACAGCCGCCGACAACGCCGTCACCTTTCACGCGGTGGTCCGCACTGCGGCAGCTCAGAACGGGCTCTGTGCCAGTTTCTCTCCTAAGCCGCTGGCGGATCGGGACGGAAACGGAATGCACATCAACGTCTCTGTCAAATGTGATGAGGTCGCCCAGCCGCTGCCCGGTATCATCGCAGGGATTCTGGCACATATCCGGGACATGACCCTGTTTATGAACCCCTGTGAGGAATCCTACCGCCGCCTCGGCCATAACAAAGCGCCGCTCTACGTGACGTGGTCTGCGGAAAACCGTTCCCAGCTGATCCGCATTCCGGCGGCAGTGGGCGAATACCGCCGGGCTGAGCTGCGCTCTGCCGATCCAATGGCAAATCCGTACATTGCCTATGCGCTCCTGATCTACGCCGGAATGCACGGGGTGGAGCATGACCTGCAGCTCTGTCCCGCCTCGGATTTCAATGTCTATACCGCACCCGCCGAGGTGCTCAATGGTCTAAAGAAGCTGCCCGGTTCATTGTATGAGGCTGCCGCATTGGCCGAAGCAAGCGCATTTATCCGCAAGCATCTCCCGGAAGCCGTGATCTCCGCCTACTGTCATCGATAAAGAGCCCTGATTGGATCAGGTGAAAGGAGGGGAGAACATGATCTTTCAGGAACGGACATACAGCGTACTGATTGTCACCGCCACGGACAGTTTTACCGAGAAGATCATGCCTCTGCTCCCTGTGACGGATTACTGGCCGGTAACGGTGGTACGCAGCATCGGAGAGGCGCGCCGAAAAATCTCGGAAACGGCATTTGATATTGTGCTGATCAACGCTCCTTTGCCGGACGACTTTGGAATGCGTCTGGCCGTAGATATCTGTACCGGAAGCGGTGCAGGGGTTTTGCTGTTGGTTCGGAACGATCAGTTTGATGATATCTATGCCAGAGTCGTCAGTTACGGCGTGCTCACACTGTCCAAGCCCACCAGCATGCAAATGGTGGCACAAAATCTGCGGATCCTTTGCGCCACCCGAGAGCGCATGCGTCAGATGGAAGCCAAACAGGCTACCGTAGAAGAAAAGATCGAGGAGATCCGGCTGGTCAACCGGGCCAAGTGGCTGCTGATTGAGTGCCTTGGCATGACGGAACCGGAAGCCCACCACTATATTGAAAAGCAGTCCATGGACCGGCGCATATCCAAACGGGAAGTGGCGGAAACTGTGATAAAAACATATCAATAGCACAAAGATCCCGCGGATCGCAATGTGCAGAATTGTGAAAACTCTGGTTGACAAATTGCCGTCAGCCGCAGTAGAATATGAATCGTTGAACGAAGGCGTTCGTCAGAGGACTTTTGTCCCCTGATGGACGCCTTCTCTTTTTTGAGTTTTCCACGGGAGGTCAACACATGACAAAGTATATTTTTGTGACAGGCGGCGTTGTTTCCGGGTTGGGGAAGGGTATCACCGCAGCCTCTTTGGGGCGACTGCTGAAGGCCCGGGGGCTGAAGGTAGCGGCGCAAAAGCTGGATCCCTATATCAATGTGGACCCCGGTACCATGAGCCCCTACCAGCACGGTGAGGTCTATGTTACCGAGGATGGCGCTGAGACAGATCTGGATCTGGGGCACTATGAGCGGTTCATTGACGAGGATCTGAACCAATATTCCAATCTGACCACCGGAAAGGTCTACTCCAACGTTATCTCCAAGGAGCGCCGGGGCGCGTATCTGGGGGCCACCGTGCAAACCATTCCCCACATCACAGATGAGATCAAGCGGTTTATCTATAATGTGGGCAGCAAGACAGAGGCTGATGTCGTAATCACCGAGGTTGGCGGAACCATCGGTGATATTGAGAGCCAGCCCTTTATCGAGGCCATTCGACAGGTGGGGCATGAGGTGGGGCCCGGAAACGCCCTGTATATTCATGTCACGCTGGTCCCCTATCTGAAGGCATCTGGAGAGCATAAGTCCAAGCCAACCCAGCACTCCGTAAAGGAGCTGCAGGGATTGGGCATCACGCCGGACATCATCGTCCTGCGCTGTGATGAACCCATCACCGATCCCAGTATTTTCCGCAAGATTGCAGGTTTCTGCAATGTGAAGCCCGACTGCGTCATTGAAAATCTGACGCTTCCCATTCTTTATGAGGCTCCTCTCTATTTGGAGCGGGCGAATCTGTCTGCGGTGGTCTGCCGAGAACTGCGGCTATCCACACCTGAGCCGGATTTGAGCCAGTGGCAGGCGATGGTCGCTGCCATCAAGAGCCGCAGCAAGTCGGTAAGCATCGGCCTTGTGGGAAAATACGTGCAGCTTCACGATGCCTATCTGTCTGTTGCGGAGGCCTTGCGGCACGCCGGGTTTGCCCTTGGTGCAAAGGTGGACATTCAATGGATCGACTCGGAGACGGTCACGGCAGACACGCAGGACGAGCTGCTCTCCCAGCTTGACGGGATTCTTGTCCCGGGCGGCTTCGGAAGCCGCGGCATCGAAGGCATGATTCTGGCGGCTCAATATGCCCGGGAGCATCGCATTCCCTATCTGGGTATTTGCCTCGGTATGCAGATTGCCGTCATCGAATTTGCCCGCCATGTACTCGGTCTTACAGGCGCCGATTCGGGTGAATTTGCCCCGGAGTGCCGCCATAAGGTCATCGACTTTATGCCTGGTCAAGGCGAGGACATCGACAAGGGAGGTACCCTCCGTCTGGGCAGTTATCCCTGTGTGATCGCCGAGGGAACGACCATGGCGCGATGCTATGGAGGCGCACAGATTTGGGAGCGTCACCGCCACCGCTATGAGTTCAATAACGACTATCGAGATGCTTTGCGGGCGGCGGGAATGACCATAAGCGGGCTCTCCCCTGACGGGAGATTGGTGGAGGCAGTGGAGCTGAGCAGCCAGCCCTTCTATGTTGGTGTGCAGTATCACCCCGAATTCAAAAGCCGCCCCACCCGGCCTCACCCGCTGTTTCAGGGTTTCCTCGCTGCCGCATTGGAAAGTGGGAAATGAGCGATTTGGGGTTCAGCAGCGACACAACGATCCCTGCTGCCAACAGAACTGGGCACTGCCGGCAGCAGGGAGATCGTCCTTTCTGCTGAAGCAAAAAGGACACAATAAGAGGAAAAATGCGCAAAGAGCATCGGGGAGGCGGCACTGCAATACCTTAGCGTACAAAGCAGCCCTGCCGCTAAATGATTTTCGCATTGCAAGAATATAATACGGGTGGTAGAACAAAACGCCGGAGAAGGAGGCATTTTTCCTTCTCCAACGATTCTTAGTTCGGAGTCTGCATCTCATGCTGCATAGTGCCTTCGAGCGGGCAGTCAAGGAGCGCCTGATTCCGCGCAATCCGACCGAGGACTGCATCGCGCCGAAGGTACAAAAAATCGAAATGCAGATTCTTCCACCGGAGCATATTAAGGATTATCTGGATACCGCAGACAGGAGAGGACTCCTCCCGATGTTCTATTTGGAACTCGTCAGCGGACTGCGCAAGGGCGAGATCACGGCGCTTCTCTGGAGCGACCTCGACGCAAGGAATAACACCATCTCTGTCAGCAAGCAGTCTGTAAAGAATCCCAATGGAGAACTGAATAGCGTGGATGTCAAAACCGTCAGCAGTAACCCAAGCCTCTGCGCTCTATCCCGCTCATAGGTGACGCGAGTCACTTCTTCAATAAAGCTTTTCTCCTTCGGCGTGGCGCTTGCCCAACGCACACTGTACTTGCGGCACAGTTGAAAGAATATCTCATAAAAACGTTTTTCCTCTGCATCCTTGTCGTTCTACAGAGCTCCTTGTCGAGCCGTGTGATTATACAGGAAGGTTACGATCTGGGCGCGGTTGATGGCGACGTTGGGGTCCGCGCCGTCGGAAATGCCCTTGTCCTTGGCCCAATTCTGTGCCTTTTCGTACCAGATGCTGCCGCCGGTCAGGTCCGCGTCATTCTGCCGTGCGAGGATCGTCCAAAGCTGCGCCCGAGTGGTGGAGTTGTTGGGCACGTAGATCGTGTCGCTTATGCCGTTCACGAGGCCACGGGCGCTGACGAAGTCGATGGCGTCCTTGGCCCAGTGAGCGCGGGTGTCGATAAAGTCCTTGGAGTTGTCCATGATCTTCACGGTCGCGCCGCCGTTGATGGTGAGCCGGATGCCGTCCTCGGTGGGCAGGGAGTTCTTGACGATCTCCTCCGTGCCGTCGGGGTGGACGAGAACCGCCACCGTGCCGGGTCTCACGTTGGAAACGGGAATTTCCTCCTCCGTCTCGCCCGCGTTCTTCGGCAGCTCGACCTTGACGGTGGGAGCGGTGTTGGAATTGTGGGAAGCCTCAACCTCAACGGGAGCCTTGACGGCCTCGCCGTTCTTCTTGGCATCCTCAACGGCCTTGCTGCTGAGGGTGGTCTCCGCCGTGGTCTGGCCGTGCTTGTCGGTCTTCACCGTGCCGGTGGAGCCGGAAGCGTCCTTGACCTCGGTCTTGCTGCTGCCGTCCGGCTTGGTTTCGCTCTTGGTGGTGCTGCCGTCCTTGTTGGTGGTAATTTCGGTCACCGTGCCGTCGGGCTTGGTGGTGGTAGTCGTATCGGTCTTGCCGGTGCTGGTGGAGGGTCTGCCGGAGCTGCTGGAACCGCCACCGCCGGAGAACAGACGGGAGGTAACAGTCAGCTTGCCGTCCACATAAGTGATTTCATAATTCTCGCCCGCGCTTGCGCCGCTCGCCACGATCTTCGCCGCGTCGCCGGTCCTGGTCATGTCGGGCGTGGCCGGGTCGTAGGCCAGTGTGGGCGCGGTGGTCAGCTTGTCCTCACCGATCAGGCCGGAAACCGTGTAATTCTTGTCCAGCTCCGGCTTGGAGAGGTCGGGCGCCGTGTCATAGATGTAGGCACTCTTGTCCTTGACGGTGACGGTGATCGGCGCCTTGGCGATCAAAAAATCAAAGGTCTTCGCCGTAGCCGTGTTGTCGCTCCAGACATAGTTTCCGGTGTCCTTCAGCGTCACGGTCACGGTGTGCGTGCCCGCGTTCTTCTGGACATTGCCCGCAGCGGTGTAAAGGCCGCTCGCCGCAAGGGTGTAGATCTGCTCTTCGCCGCTGTAGGTGAACTGTGTCGGGTCTGCTGCGGGGATCTCAACTTTTGCCTTGGCAATGGTCACGCCGACGCTCTCTGGCGTGGTGTCGCTGTGGTTGCCGTCGCCCGCGACCTTGTACCAGACGGTGTAGTTGCCATTAGCATTGTCCGTGATGGTCACGGTAGCGGTGTTTTCGCCCGCGTTGACGTTGTTATCGTAGGACACTGTGTACTCGCTCGGGTCAATGGTATTCTCGCCGTCCTTGACGGTGACGTTGGGTGTCTTTGCGTTGCCGTCGTAGACACTGCCGGAAGCAATTTCAATGGTCGGGTCAGTGAGTTCCTTTGTTGCGATGGTATACTCCACGCTGGCGATCACAGCCCCTTCGCCCTCGCCCACCGTGATGCCGGCGGTGTAGGTACCCGCGTTGGTGGGGGCGGCAGAAAGCGTCGTTTCGCCCTGCTTGTAGGTAATACGGATGTTGTCTGCACTTGCACCCAGCCAATCATTGCTGACCGTCATCGCTGCCGCCATGAAAATCCGTATTGTTGTTCTCAGCGCAGTTTATGCACGTTGCGGTGATGGTTGCGCCGCTGGCGGTATACGTCCAGCTATGCGTGTGAGGATTGCTCAGCTTCAACTCGCCGTTTTCTAGCGCCACCGTAGAACTGCTATCGTCTGCGGTGAAATAGGAAGAAAACGTCTTGTCGCTCATGTTCGTGCTCCAGCCGGAAGTAAAAACGCGGCTGCTATACAGCGACACGCCGATTCGCGAGCCTTCTGCCAAGGGGCCGTCGATGGTAATGGTTGTTCTGCCAATCAGACAGACATTGCTGGCCGTGCCGCCGGTGTAAAATCCGTCATTGCCTTTCGAGCCGCCGTTGACGTTGTCTGTGATCCGCACGCTGCCGCTGACGGTCATGGTGCCGTACACGCACACGCCCCCCGCCGGATCTGGCGGCGCTATTTCCGGTGATGCTGCCGCCGTACATGATGAAATTGCAGCTTTGATGAAGACTCACGCCGTTGCCAAGGAACGATGGATCGTGGGTGATCTTGCCGCCGCCCTGACAGTCGGTTAGGGTGAGGGTAGAACTGGGGGTGCTGACAGATTTTGTGATCTTGAATGCCTCTCTATTAGCTTTAACGGTAATGGTGTGACCGTTCAGACAGAGGGTGACATTTCCCATGATTTGGATACAACCGACCTGGGTGTTCGATGGGGCCTCCAGAACGAGGTCAGTGGCAAGGTAGTAGGTGCCTTTGGACAGTGCGCAACAATAGACTTTCTCCTGCTTTTCATTGCCGACCCACACTTTACCGTTATTGTCCTGCCTGATCGCCGTCGCAAAGGTGGTCTTGTCGGTCTCATTATGGCCGCCCACATGGCTGCACGCTTCTCCATTGCCGCAGGAGGTAGTGGGTGTGCGGTGCAGACGTTTCAGACTTACCACTCGCGAATGCCGCCGCAGGCAGCAGCGTCAGGCACAGGGCCAGCGCCAGAAACAGGCCCAATCCTCTTTTTTCATATTCTCCTGCCTTTTCTGTCAAAATTTTCTTGCTGGCAAAGCAAGGCAAACTCTGGCTTTTGATTTGCGTTGAAAGCATCTTGCTGTTTTCTCTCGAGCGGGGCGGTCTTCCCACGGACCACCCCGCGAAGCCGTTACGGTTCGATGATGTTGAAGGGGTTGGACCCAATGATCGGGAACTGGTTCATATTCTCCATCATGAGCATCAGCAGCTCTGCGCTGCCCTCGACCTTGACGGCATTTGCAACCGTTTCCTGATTGTTGGTCAGGATCGCAAACAGCGCATTCTTCGGGCAGGTAATAGACACGTCCGCATCATCAGACAATGTATCCGCATAGACCAGCAGCACACCATTCTTCACGCGGAGCATGTGCTGTTCGCCCACGTCAGGCAGGATCACGTTCATGGTGAAGTCGCGGTCAGCCAGCGCCTGCTTGTCCATGACAATGGCCATATAGTCAAACAGCATGGGCGCGGAGAGGGCCTTGACCATGTCGCCGGTAGATTTGGTGGAAGCGGTGAAATTGGCGTTTCCATGGCGCAGCTCCTGCGCGGCGGTCAGATATTCGTTGCGCCACGGACCGGACTCCGCCTGATACCCCAGCTGCTCCAGTGCATCGGCGCACAGAAGCCGTGCATCGGTGTTCGTCGGGTCGGCAAAGACGATGGTGTTTGTGACCTCGGCGACCCACTGATATTCACCCTTGTCAAAATCCGCCTTTGCCATTTGCAGGACCTTGTCAACATCCCCCAGGTACTCCACCCATTTTTTTGCGCTGTCGCTTGGCATGAGGGGGTTCAGGTTGACAGGGTTGCTGTCATACCAGCCCATGAACTTCTGGTAGACCGCCTTGGCGTTGTGGGCGACCGTCCCGTAGTACTGGCGGGTGTACCAGATTTTATTGAGCGCCTCCGGCAGCTCGATCATGTTGGAGATCTCGTCGCTGGTGTAGCCCTGATTGATATAGGTCAGAGTCTGGTCGTTGATGAACTTATACACGGCAGCCGTGTTGACCATGTAGTCGTTCACCACGTTGTTTCCCCAGTGCGGCCAGTTGTGGGACTGGAAGGTGACCTCCGCGTCCTTGCCGTAAAGGGAAATGGCCTCGGTGATATAGCTTGCCCATGCCGCGCCGTCGCGCACCTCCGCGCCGCGCAGCGTGTAGAGATTGTGGAGCGTGCCGGTGCAGTTTTCCGCCATCCAAAGCGCCTTGTACTGGGGCAGCCACGTGTTCATTTCGGCGGGCGCTTCCGTACCCGGCGTGAGCTGGAACTCCAGCTCCACACCGTCGATCGTCAGCTTTTCGCCAGACTGCGTGATTTCATAGCTGGGCGTCATGAACGAGACCGTTCCGGTGGACTGTCCCATGCCGATGCCCTGCGCCAGCTTGCCGGTCACGCCGGGGGTCAGAAGGATACCATACTGATAATTGCTGCGGCGGCCCATGCCCTTACCGGCGTAGACATTTTCCTTCACGGAGTGCTCCGTGAAGCCCACAGGCGTGATCACGGGGATCTTGCCGCTGGCGAGCTGATCTTCAATAGAAAGTGTCTCGTCTGCCTTATCCTCTTTCGCCATCACGCCGGCGATGCCGCCAAAATGGTCGGCGTGGGAATGAGAGATGATGACGGCCTTGACCGGGAATTTACCAAGATTCTTTTCGATCAGCTGCATGGCAGCCTGACTGCACTCCACGCTCATCAGCGTATCAAAGACGATCCAGCCGGTATCGCCCTTGACAACGGTGAGGTTTGCCATGTCATAGCCGCGGACCTGATAGATGCCATCCGTCACTTCAAAAAGGCCATAAGCGTGGTTATTTTTCGTGTTCTCCCAGAGACTTGGATTTACGCTGTCAGGCGCTTTTTCGTAATCGTCCAGGAACGCATAGGCTTCCTGACTCCAGAGGATCTTCCCATCCTCGTCCTTTAGTTCCAGTGTTTCCGGCGCGTCGATCAGTCCACGGGTGGCGAATTCATATTCCTGCTTATCATCGAAGTCAAGTTCATCGTAGACGGCGGCATTTGCCTTTGCCGTAAAGTCTGTGGCGGGCTTGACCTCGGCAGTCAGACCCAGGTCTGCCTTTTCCGCGCCCGGCTCTTTGCGCCCATCCTGCGCACAGCCGACGCAGGACAGCAATAGTACCGATGTAAGAAGCATTGCTGCAATACGTTTCATAGCCATTCTTTTCCGTCTCCTTATTGTTCGCGGATAACAGGTGGCTGCCAGCTATCCAGTGCTGTCATATCCGGTACATAGATCCGCATGAACAGATGAAATTCCCCGTCGGAAACAGGCAGCCAGTTAGAGGTGTCTTCCGGTGCATCCTTGGACAGGATAATATCCAATGTGCCGTCCGCATTCAGCTTGAAGTCGGAGCGGTCGTTGATGCAGTAGCGGTCGATGGAATTGTCAATGAGGAAATCATCTTCTCCGTAGGCGGTCACGGACCAGAAGCCGCCCTCCAGCGTGGGAGGAAGGGTTTCAAAGTGGAGCGTATACTTCTTTTCTCCGGTCAGCGCTGCGCCGGTCTCATCCACCGTTGTCTTGGGATAGATCGCCACGTCCACGGTGTTGGCGCCAAGCCCCACCAGCGCTACCATCGCGCGGTAGGTATACTCCGTGCCGAAGTCGCCGATGGGCTTGCCGTAATAGATCCACTGACCGAGTTTCTGCGCATACTTCGCGCCGTCGGCGGCAAGCGTGGCGCGAAGCCCCTGAAGCATCTGCGTCCAGCGCTCGGCAGCTCCTTCGCCCAGGAGAGCGGCGTCGAAGGTCTTACCCGCGCCCACGTTGATGGCGGAGAGTTTCTTCAGCAGTTCCTCATCCGCATCGGCGGGCGGGTTGACCTGCATCAGAGCGTTCGCCGTATTGAAAAACTCTGCTGGCGTCATGGAAAGCACCTTGTTCACGGGAACAAAGTCATTTTCCTCTTTATAAGCTCCCTGCGGTGCGGCATACTCGCCTCCCTGTACATAAGCCGAAAGCGGCAGGAGCTGCATCTGCTCCTGAATGGCATAGACATTGGGCAGATCCTCGTTCCCGGACAGCACCGTGCGGGTGATCGACCACACCGTTGCGGTGGGCACGTCCACGCGCGTCACACCGTCGGGCAGCTCGCCCTCCCAGCCGGGAAGCGCGATGGCATAAGCACCCGCCTTGTCCAGCACGGCGGCGGTGTTCGTCCACGCATCCAGAAGCTGCACATTGCAGAAGCGATCCGTTTCCGGCAGGACGTAGACCATAGGCTCTGTGCTGATGTCAAGCCATGCCTGCGAATAGACGGTATCGACGTTCGGCGTCACGACGGTGCGGAAAGAGGCGTCTGCCAGCTTTTTTGCATGGTTGAACTGATTGATGGGCGCACGGCCAGTCATGGTCCCGTCCGTATTGGTCGATAATGTTTTGGTTGCGTCGGTCAGCACCAGCGGGAACGCATAGATGTATGCCTCGCTGACCGTTTCCCACACGGTTTCAGTATCCGATGTATCCGGCTGCGTTTTTTCGGCAGAGCAGGCGGAAAGAAGCCCGCAGGAAAGCAGCGTAAGCAGCGATAGTAGAATTGCAAGTATCTTTTTCATGTTGTCCTCCTATGATTCTTTTCTGCTTTGGTCATCTCCACGGAACGGTTTGTGCGTATGGATTGACTATGAAGTCGTTTGTGATTTTCTCTTTATGGTAAACTATCGATTATTCCGCTCCTTTCTTTCTGCAAGCCTTGAAAGCTCTTTTTTGACCGCTTCGATTTGTGGGTCAAACAGCGCTCGCTCGGCAAAGATCATATAATTGTTGATGGCAAGGATCGACAGATGAACGAACGGCGCAACCTCTTTGTCGGTGCAGCCGAGGATCTCCGCAATCCTGCCCGTGTAATAAGGGTATCTTGCCGCAAGCCGCACAAGGGAAGGCTTTACCTTTTCTCCGTATTCGCGCGACACACATACGCTGACCAGAAAGCGCATGGTAGGCGACATTTTATCCGCCAGCTCACCGAGATGATCCATCATGCTTTTGATGTCACTAATATCTTCAAACACGATGGCAAACGCAGCTTTTTCAATTCGACTGATCGCTTCCTCGGCGCAGGCAAGAACGATTTCCTCTTTGGTGGAGAAGTAATAGTAGATGCCGCCGTTTTGCAGCTTTGCCGCCTTGCAGAGATCCTTTGTGGTGGTAACGGTCAGCCCCTTTTCGACAAAGCAGTCAAGGCAGACGCTTACAAGCTCCTGTCTCTTTTCAGCTTTCTTTTCTTCCCTCAAAACACAACCCCCCATTTCTGTGCATTATCCAGTGTTTCTTAATAAGAAGATATCAGACTTCACAAAATAAATCAAGTGATTGCTTGAATTAAGATTGTAATTTTTTAGGATCACAATGCTTGATCAAACATCACAACAGCCTCTTTCTATTATATTTACCCTGCGAACCTACACCCACGCCACGCGGCAGATGCAGCAAAAGGCCGCGGAGAAAATGGGTAGCTTCATGGCGCAGGTCATGTAAGTAGAAAAAAGGCGCAAAAATACCGGAGAGAAGGCAAAGCCTCCTCTCCGGTGCTCTTTGGCTCTTTCCGCACATTTCGTTGTGTGGGTCAGGCGGTTTGCCCACATTTTGACCCACACCATTTTCAGCGTTTTTACAACAAAAAAGCACCGAAAACCGAAGTTTTCGGTGC
>ERZ772861.2271-NODE-2271-length-13417-cov-6.372549_pt1 | contig 13417 bp, 14 predicted proteins | sample MGYA00512135_ERZ772861 | MGnify/ENA primary metagenome ERZ772861 (study PRJEB29015, sample SAMEA2737700) | human gut metagenome | biome: human gut; feature: human-associated habitat; material: faeces | place: China | collected 2012 ...
CATAATTTTAACACAATATTATATATTAGTCAAACTATTTTATTGCTATTTTATGCATTTTCTGTCAGATAAATTCATTTGCCTAATCGCTAAAAATGTACAATAAAATCACCCCCTATGATAATAAAGAAATTACCATAGGAGGCTGTAGTCTGATGATGTACCATATTTGCTTTCAAGTGAACCGTCAAATGTGCGTCAAATATGAAGTAATAATATGAAATTTCTTAGTTTGAACATTTTTTGAGATATGGAGGTTCAAACGGACTTCACTATTCTATTTTAATATAAAATAGACAACAATATATTATCCACGATATTGTCAACAAAATTGATTCTCATCACAGGAAGAAGTAGCAATGATAACAAGTTGCTAACAGTTGAGATAGTCAGTAATATTATTTTTTTGCTTTTTGGTAACTCCAGATTTTTATACACTATGAACTTGTGAAAACAATATATTAATATTGCAGTAACAACAAATCGAACAATTAAAATAATAAGCTCATCCAAGTCATTTGAACTTCCGATTGCAACATTACTAATAAATCCAATGCTAAAACTTAGTGTAATTCTACTAAAAATATCAGGATTACTATTTGACTGAAAAAGCCACGCTGTAAAAAGAATCGTGGAAAATATAACCGTTATAAATATAGCTAATATAGAAAATAAGCTTGATTTCATCAATATAGATTTTTTGTTTTGTAAACTATGTAGTGACCTAACAATTATTGAATTTGTAATAATAAGTCTTATAAAATCAAGCAAAAACAATATAAAAAAAGTAATAATACATACATACAGCTTTGAATTGACATATAAACGCCTCCCTATCCAAAACGAATAAAATCAAACGCATTATTAGGCCATTTACCACCAATTGAGCCTAATAAATCTCTCATTCTGTCTTCATATATCATATAATTCTCGTAAAAAGTACCTTTAAGCAAAACTTTCATTGATACTTGAACGCAATTATTTGATAATCCATCATAAACCAATGGCTTAATTCCAGGAGCTTGATTGTCTTTTCCTGATTTAAGCTCTATATTCTGATAATAATATCCTAAAGGATAATATGATGGCGCTTCGTCTGGAACTAAAACTTTATCTGGTACCTTTTTGACTGCCTTTTTGACACATACATGATACATAGTATATTTTTTACCATTTTCATATATGGTTTGAAGTAGTTGTGTCGCATTTGATTTAACTTTTAACCACTCTAAAATATCCATGGCATACTTAAAAGAATTATTGAATTTTCCTTTTAGTTCAAACATATGCGAAGCAGCCTCATCAAACAGTTTCAAATAACGATCAGAATTTTTTGCAGAATTTATATATTCTTTTTCAGACATTGTATTAGTTGCATATACATAATAATTGTGACGTTTTCTTGGATCAAAACCGGATAAATAGCTATTTAATTCCGCCAAAGAAAAACTATCCTTACCACAAGGTCTTAGATAAGCATGCTTCGGTCCCCAATAGAAGTACCACCAATTATTAGAATCATCTTGTAAAAGCAACGATGTATGCCCAGCACCTCCAGCACCATTTTCAAACTGACCCCACTTTGCATCCGTACCCTCGGGATCAATTTGATTTATGGGATCGTTATTGCAGTATGTGAACATATTTGTTCCAAAAATGTCAGTATTAGTATCGCAATAGACATCTGCGTTAATAAATCTACCTGTAACAGGGTCGTAGTAACGGCTTTGGAGATAGTACAAGCCTGTTTCATCATCATAAACATATCCACGATAACGGAACGGATTTAATTTTGCTATTCCGTAGGTTGTTGTGTCCGTCCGTTTTGTGATTTTACCGAGAGCATCATATGTATATGTTACAACTGTATTGCCGTCCTGATTTACTATTTTCACGATATCTCCCTGCAAATTCTTTATGTAATAATACATAGTATCATCAAAAGACATTGCAGTCGGAGTACCGTCTGTATCGTAGTAAAAATAAACAGCATTACCCTCGTAGCTTAGTCCGGTCATCACAGACTTGCTGTCATAAAAATATCTGATATCTCTGTCCTCTGAACTTTTCGAAGTTCTCATACCGTTAATATCATATTTCATATTGATAAAGCTGTCATTTTGCATCATAACAGTCTTTAAGTTTCTTCCGTTCTCCCACGAAAAGCTCATTCAGTCACGATATACTAATGGATTTCCGTTTTTATCATATGATATATTATAACCGTTAAATTTATTCATCTGGTCTTTCCAACCACTTGTCCTATAACTATAAGTTTTTTCCTTTTTCAAAGAAATCGGTGACCAGCCGGAAGTTGACAGACAGTATTCTTTTATATCAGTAATATTTCCGGCGTTATCATATTCATATTGAGTGTATAAACCGGTATTTGAATCAGCAGACCAAACCAACCTGCCTAACTCATCATATGAATACCTTACAACAAGTTTATTGTCTAAACTAACCCCGGTAATGTTGCCATTATTATCGTAGGTATAGCTATATTTAGCCAGGACAATATTATTACGCTTTTGCGTCATTGTACCGACAAGGTTAGTTGTTGCATTTTTTAAATTTTTGACATTAGAATACTCATAATTTCCACAGAAAGACCTATTATTCCTGTGAAAACTTGATTTCTAGAGCCTCTAATGTTGACATTATTTCAAGTTTTTTCACAATTGTTTTATGTTTTAAAAATTCAGATTTCACACAACAGGTATCCCAATAAGTGTAATGTAGCTTACTTTGTTTCATAACTATTGGATTAAACTTTAATGCAATTTGCCATCCGTTATCCATATACTGCCACATTGCTACACTGTTCTATGGTAACTATTCTAGTCAGAAATATTCCTTCACTGATAACCGAATCAGTTTTAATTATCGTTTTTATATTTCTCTAAATAAACCGCATTAGTAATTTGGGTGACAAATTTCTTCATTAAATCTGTTACCACATCATATATTTCTTTAAAACGTTTCTCATCTAAATCTATACTTTCAATTCTCTCTCCATGTGCAATTTCATTTCTCATCTTTAGTAAAACCTCATCTATCATAACAAAACTTGGTTCATATTCGGCATAATCCAAACCAATAGTTTCCATTATTTCGATAAAAACTGCTGAATTTAAATTACTACCTGTTTTGATCACATCTTCATAAGGAATTTTTGCTTTACAACTACCTTCAGTTCTTATTTTATTAACTACTTGATTATGTATAGAAGCCTTTTTACTTTCTTTAAACAACTTAATTTCCTTATTTATCGATAACGCCATAAAATTACATTTCAGTTCATCATATTTACAATTTTGAAATGCCACATAACATAAATAATATGTGGCAAGATTCTTTATCAATCCTTCCCAATGAGCATACAATAAAGCAACCCCAGCTCGTAAAGCTGTTATTTTAGCAACTTTCTTTGAAGTAGCAATATTAGATGAAATCGATGTAAGTTCTTTCTTTCTCCATGCGGTTTCACTATCCACTGCATCTTGGAATTCATTCTCAGTTCTTATCTTCATCCTTTAAAATATTCTCTCCCCCAAATTGATAATTCCTTATACCTAGGTATAGCTCTGACTCCTGGAACAGTATTTCTAATATACGTTTCCTCTAAATAGATTGCTTTAACCTTTTTCTGCAACCATTTATTTTTATCTTCTATTTTAAGAATTGCTTCAATATTAGTCATTACCCCAAATGCAATTGTTTGAAATGCAGACGCTAAAAATGGACCTGTGTATTTTCCATTCTCAAATTTTCTAAATACATCTTCTCCAAATAAACCAGATAACAAATCAAATGTCTTTTCAAACCTATCTGTTATATCTTCTATATTATAGTTTGTATCATCACATATTTTAAGGACTTCTTTATCAAGCAACTCAGAAAAGTCTTTATATTTAGATATACAATTCCAATCAATATGATCTGCGACCAATAACCTAACTACCATTTCTTGATCATATTGTTCGCCTGATTTTCTTTCACTAATTTTCAAACATTTTTTATAAGATGTATTATTTGATAATTTTTCTATACGTTCATATATATCTCTATTACTCATAATCACCAGGCAATTTCGCACTTCTTGATCACTTAACAATGATCCACCCGTATTCAATCTTTGAAACAACTCGTATTTTGTATTTGAATCACTTTCCTTTTTTATTATAATAACATCTAACCTAGCTCTTTTAAGTGTTAATTGTTGTTCTTTTGTAAAAGACAGCTCTCCATTCCCCTGCCACTTCATACCAGCGAAAGATGGTAAATCATCTGTAGCTTCCAAAACTAAAGGAGGAATATTTTTACCATCCTCATCTTTTAGAATACCTACAAATTGAAATATCGTTGACAGTCTCTGTACCCCATCAATTACGTCCCATGTTCCATCCTCTCTTTGACTAACAAAAATTTGAGGTATAGGTATATTTAACATAATTGACTCTATTAATTTTGTTTTTTGATAATCGCTCCAACGAAATACTCTTTGAAATTCTGGATGAATATCTAGCTCTTCATCTCTATATAAATTTATAAGTTCACCTATAGACATTTGATATGCCTCTCTATAAATCTCACTAGATTTCTTTGAAATTTCCTCTTGTAATGACATAAATTTAACCTCTCTTCAATCTTCTTGTCTGCAACTTTTTCCAAATAGTTCTTGTGTCTTTACACAATGCTTCTTCAATTCCGATACTATTAATTAATATTTCCTTGTCGACAATATCCAGGGCATTTTCTATCGGTTTATTATCCCTTACAATTCGATCAACTTTTTTTAGCACCTGTCTCACAATTTCAATAGGTATATCATCTAGTTTAGGCACTAATATATTTCCTACTTCTCCAGGAAGTATTTCTAGCACACCTCCACCATAGCTTCTGCCACACAATTCTGTAAAAGCAAAAGATATACTATTGTAGTAAGACAATAAAATTCTTTCTGGCTCAACACCATCATTAAATTTGATTCTATGCATTGTATCCGTTGATACAGCATTGCAACAATTCAGAACAAACTTAGGATAAAGATTATTTCTTCTTAGGAAAAACGCATCTGGTACCCATACAGATGGAATTCTATACCATCTATCTCGAATAGAACACTTATACCCTTTATTCTCTCCATTTGCTTCTCCCAAATGAATGTATTCCTTATGCTTATCTGGATATCTCTCATATCCAACTTCTGGAAAATCAATCAAGTAAGCAGCTTTACCAGCATCAACATTTTTTTTCCAATCATCTTCATTAAAATACACGCTATGCGCATGTGCACTTCTCCCTATTAATGGGCGAACAACCTTCTCTAATTCATATTGTTTAACTGTCTTATCATTAATGGAAAAATACTTATTGTTTCCAGTTGTTATACCGACATTTATCAATGCTGTATCTGATAACATCTGAAAACGATTATCTCTACGAATCTTTGATATCACCTCATTTTCTTCGTTATTTGTGAAATATTTTGTCCACTTCTCATGTACATGCTGTAATTTTTGAAATCCATTTGTATCAACATCAAAATCATTCAAGTCATCTAGATTATTTAATTCTATAATCCTAATACCTTTCTCTTCAGTCCCTTTTTCCCCAACAAAAACAACTATTTCCTGCTCTATATCTGGAAATACCAGTTCTTCAAAAGTTATAAGAGTAATCTTTGATAAATGATTTGCCAAAAACAATCTTAAATCTTTTGCATATGCAACCTGAAAAATTTCTGTTGGAATTACAAATGCTATTTTCCCATTATCCGAAAGAAGATTTACACAAGCCACCATAAATCCAACCCAAGTATTTACAAGCTTATTAGATTTCATTCCCTGAGATACCAAAATTTCCGACATAAGTATTCTTTGATTTTCTTCAAGATACTGATATCTTATATATGGTGGATTTCCTAGAATTAAATCAAATTTCTTTTCATATGTTTTTTCATAATAATCAAAGAAATCTTGATTGGTTATCTTTATCTTTTTTGATTTGGTAAATCTATGTTTTAACTTTTCTACCTCATCTTGTTCAATCTCAATTGCTGTAATATCATTAAGTTGATCTAGCATTTTCATATCATCAAGAGCATCTATAAACACACCATCTCCACAGCTAGGTTCTAAAACTGTTTTTATTGATTCATCACTTGAAAACAATTTCACCATCATCTCCGCAAGCGGTAATGGTGTATAATATGCCCCTCTTAATTTCTGAGCAGAATTATTTTCTTTTAGTTTCATCTGATCACCTTATATTTCCTGTCGATATACTTTTCCTATCAAGTCTTGTATCTCAACAATTATTCTGTTCTTTTCCTTTTCTAATACTCTAACAGATGCCTTATCGGGACGTTTTATCATTTGCTCATTTAAAGCATATATTTTTCTTGTTTTTAGTACCACATCATCATATAGCTTTTTTTGTTTCGCATCTGAAAAATTCAATTTGATAAATGGCAACTTCTTAATCAAAAATGTTCCTCTGGCGGTAAATCCATTTTCAAAATCGCTTCCTTGCATTTGAAAATATTTTTCTGTATATGGATGTGCTAACCATGCCTGGATGTATTCCAAATCATACTCTTTATCTTCTAGTTCACTAATAGCACAATATCCTGCTGTTCCACCAGATGCAATTAACATATCATCTTTATCATATGCATACATTGGCTCTTTACTTAATATTCTAACAATCAGTTTAGGTGTATTAATAAATGCTGTTAAAGCCTGAGTCCTTCCATATTTATACCATGTATCTGTTGTGGCATCTGGAACATCTCTGCCTACTCCATTATTCAAACATCTCGGAACTAGTCTGTCATAACAATCCAGCAAATATTTCAATGCTCCTGGGTACTTTTTCTGCATAGTATCCATATCAATTAATTTTCCTTTTGTATCATATGGAAAAATAATTTTTTTATCAGTCGATAATACAGAATATGTATTCATTCCCTTTTCACTTGCTTTTGTCGGCTTAAAATATGGCTTCAAGATATCTTTTTCAATACTGTAATGTTCTCCGAATCTTTCAATATTAATACACTTTTCATCTTCTGATTCTATGCAAGAATAATCGAACCAGTATACTTCCTTTTTATCCGAAAATTTTTCAGGTCTTTCTGCACTTGTCTGAATACCATTAAATATATTAACCACCTTAGAAAGAGGCACCGCCTTATCCCGAATATCACTTATAAGCTGCATAAAGTTCGTATCAGTCGTAAGACTCCATGGATTTTTCGTTAAATCTGTATTTTTTACTTCTACACTATTAACATTATATCCTGTCCACAAATCAGTTACAGATTTAACATATGAGTACTTTACATTTGAATTAGCTCTTTTTCCAATGGTAACAATTGAACTATAAATTGTCTTATCCGGAAATAACTGTGTATCTCCAAAATCTACAATTTCAGATATGTTGCCACAAATAAGATTTCTTAGTTCTTGTCCCGATGCAATTTTATAAAACTTATTTGGGATTATGTAGCACAATACCCCTGAATCTTTCAGCAGTTCAAATGCTTGCTCTACAAACAAATAATACTTATCAAATTGTTTAAATGCTGTTTTGTACTTATTCTTATATATCGAAAATTCAGCTTCACCTGACAACACATTCATATCCTCAGTCTTTACATAAGGTGGATTTCCAAGAATCGCATCAAACTTTACACCATTATTAATACTGCTCCAATCAAATGGCGACATCTTTACCAATTCATCAACTGATAATTCAATCTTTTCAACATCTTTATCAGATATGAGAGAATTTCCTGATAGAATATTCTCGTCAAGATTTGGCAAAATAGGAGCTACCTCTTTAACTGATGGTTCTGTCTCATTCTCCAATAACTTAAGCAACAAAGAAAATTTACTAACTTCTACTGCATGAATATCAATATCAACACCATAAATACACTTCTTTAAAATTTCGCGCTTATCAACAATTGGCAGTTTTTTCTTACCATTTTCCATTTCAAGAAGATAATCAGGATTATTTTCCAAATACCACTTTTCACAGTAATCAATAATAAACTGGTATGCCTCTTCTAAAAAGACACCTGAACCACACGCAATATCTGCTATTCTTAGTTCAGCAATATCTTTTGGACTCTTTCCTTTACATATTGGATCTAAGGTATTTTTTACCATATATTTAACAATTTCAACTGGGGTACTAACAACAGAGCTATTTTTATATTCATTTTTCTTAGCTAATAAAACCTCTCCGCCAGATATTGTTAAACTTTCAGCCAAAAATGATTCATATATTTTTCCTAAAACGCTTGGTTCTATTATGTTAAATAAGTATGGTATCTTAGGATAATATAACATTTCAATCATATCAAATATAACATCTGCGCTTAGGTCGAATATAGGATTTTCTCCCTTAAAAAGGCCTGAATTATACTTTTTATCAGCTTTCCTAAATGTTTCTGTTAATATCCTCTGTAGCTCTGTTTTATCGCTTGTCATTTCATATAATTTCTTGTACAGTGGGAGTTTTCTATCTTCACATATACGTAAAAAAATAATCTGATTGATAAATTCCTGAACCACATCGTTTAATACACGTTCATCATGATACCTAACATTATTGGAATACAAATACCTTCCTATCTCTAACCGCCACGAATTAATCTGCTCTAAAAAAATGTTATCGATCTTTGTATGATATTTTTCACTTTCTTGAAAATTCTTGGCTACAAAATCATCATATACTCCACTATAGACACTTTCTTTAGAAACGAGTGCATTGATCTCATCAAATTTTTTAGCATATTCTTCAAAATAATATTTTCGGTACAAAGCTGTTCTTGCATTATCCCCAGGTGCTGGTTTTATTGTTGCATCATATATCAGCATATCTTCAAAATTGGTTAGTATCACCATAGCATGATTTGCATTCCAACCATATTTTCTTGCCTGAATAGCAGGTTCTGTTTCCACAACTATATCCACACTCGGTTTTTTGGCTTCTACAAATAATTTAGATACTCCATTCAATGTTAATGTATAATCTGGTCTTTCAGAATAATTAGAAAATCTTTCCACAACTACCTCTTTATATTGAGGTAATTTTCCTTGTACATTTTGTACATCCCACCCAAAACACTCCAACAATGGATTTATATATTCATCTCTACATTCGGTTTCATTATAGGCATTTTTTGTATCGTGATAATATTTCATATTTTCGCGATATTTCTTTATCAAATCCTTCAATCTATCTAAATCCATCTTGTCCTCCTATTTTCTACTCGAATCGTCAATCATCCAGTTTTTCTATTGTTTTTATTATACTCTCTGCAGTGTCCGTTAAAATGTACTTACCACGTGTTTTTTGTTCAACAAATCCTTCCTTTTGAAGCATACCAAACATGCTATTAACTTTCATCTTACTATAATCCAATGTTTTTGCTATCTGCTGCTGTGTCAAAGGTATTACCTTTTCGTCTAATATAATGGCTTCATTATCATGCATCAATTTAAGCAAATCATAATAGTCATTCAATAATAATTTAATACCCATTTAACTGGTCTCCTGTACTTTCAAACTCTAATCACTACATAAATTATATCACACATATTTAGGTATTCAAGTATTATTTTTTTGTTATCTATTTCACTTATTTTTATTCTTACCAATCACCTTTTCTCCTTGCATCATCTTCTCCACACTGACGAAATATATCATATACGCTCTTCGCAATCTTTGTTCTCTCTATCAGTTCATTTTACTTAGAAGAAATCAGTCCTAGATTATTCTTTTTATTAGTAATCATATCCACATATTTTTGTATATTCCGTTTCTGTTACATTAATATTATTCCTTACTGTTTCTAATCTGTCATCATCATTAGCTATAATGTTCAGCTTTCTGATATGACGTTGTTCCTGAACAGCATACTTGTATTATTGCTACTCAATTGTGAAATTAAACAGTATGTCAGTTTACGACGCTACATTGAATTACACTATCATTCCTCAATTTAATTATTTTCAGTCTTCTGCCTTCTACTAAAAAATGACAGTTCTACAATTGATAAAAAATTATGACGGCTATATTTATTTTAGAGAAATCCAGGAAGATAAAATCATAAAACTGCCTGCAATTCGTACATGTTTACATTATTACAATACACAAAAACAAATGAAACATAATCAATTTTTGTTTCACTATCGTTAATTGGGATACAGTCATACAAATACTCTGTTCTGATGTTGTATCAACATTAAACTGATGATAATGTGTTTCAGAAACTCGAGAATTTGTATAGTAAATATTGAAAACTATAGCCAAATGTTCTGCTACTGTTTGTTAAAGAAGCGGAATCTGCTTTAGCTTTACCGGACAAATAAAATGCTGCACATGCTCTGTTGATTTTAACATCCTTTTTTATGTATTTATTATTCAGTACTGTTTTTTCGCTGTCAATTTTTGTATTAGTATCATTAATATTTTCTGATGCAGAAGTATTATCAATTGCAGAACTGTCTGTCTCCATTTCGTTCAGGTAATATTTTTTGATTTTTTTAGTAGCCGTGCCGTGAAACTCATCAATGGCATTTCCGTAATCATCATACTTGAAGATGTATGAATTAGGAACATCTTTTACCTCTGTTTTCACTGAAGTCGGAAGCTCTTCCTTTATATTTTCAAAGCTTGTTACATTCTCTGTTGCAGTTATGTTCTCAATAAAAAAACTGACGCATCCCCGAGAGTTACTATGCCGTTTACTGCTGAAATAGATTGATTATCTTGGTTATACCAATAATCATTGCTTGAAAAAGCACCGTTAAAAAGAGCGTTATAATCATTTTCACAACCACCATCTTCCAATTGTAAACAATCTAACCAAGCTGTTCCTGAGGCATAACGAATCATGCAACATACTGTAAATGTAGCTGTATTTTCAGGGACATCAACACTTATACTTAATCTTTGCTAATCCTAATTGAGATTTCACTTAAACATTTTCTTATGTTATATCATTCCCTATGGGCTTACGAACTTTGATAAGAACAAAATGAAGAAAAGAAAATCCTATAAAACGGTATAACACAAGATAAAAATGACATAATGAACTGATTGAAATGATTCTAATTTTGTAACTGATGATTAATTGAACGATATTTTCTGAATATAATCCACATCGAAATAGTATTGATGTTTACACCTCTTAGAGATATATGTCCCTCATTGACTGTTGGAAAGTGGAAAATGATTTAAAAACCACACCTGTGCCAGACTGTGCATTGAACGTACTTACTATTGATGAACCACTTGAAAATGCAGGTCAACACAGAAGATTCATTAAATATCAGCACCTACTTTATAACTTTAGTTACACCGAACACCTCCGCCGTCAAAATCTTTTCAGGCATATCATCTATTTTTACTTTCTCTGGTGTCGGTACTCTTTGTAAATGAAAATAACAGTTTCATAACAGCAATGGCGACATTCCTGTTTGCGGCTCAGAAAATATTTAATCCGATGAAGCTAAAAAAATCACCCATCTCAAACACAAACTCTGTGATGCCTTGATGTATAAAAAAACCATCGCATTCTAAAAAAATTAACAAAAGCTATCTGTACAGTAGTTCCAGCAAAAGTTACCAGACAACGTGTCCATGCTTCTGGAATACAGGAATTTTAGGTATATCACGTTACGGATATTCTTCTTTTCTTAATCGTAAATTATTAGCTACAAAGCAAAGAAAGGATGTATTAAAAAGAAAATTCAAAACATAATTATGATGCTCCTAAAATTGCGAAGAAACTCCGTAAATCTGGTGAAACAATTGCAGAACGCACTGTAGGTAAATACATGAGTGAAATGTGTAAAATGCTCAATGAAATAAGCCCTGAGCCCTACAACAACGCAGTGCACAGTTACTCCCTTAGCGGTTATTCATCAAAACCACCCGTCCAACGGGTGGTTTGCTCTAGGGCTATAAGCCCATGCTACCGGCCAGCGCCTCAAGACGCTGGCTTTCACTTTGTTCAAGCCTATTGCCTTTGCCTCTTTCGCCACCCCTTAAAGGGTGTTTGTATTACTCGCCACCCTTAAAAGGGTCTTCATATTCTCGTACACTTAATTTATCTAGTACTATATCATGCTTTTCTTGGTCTTCTATGTATTTTCTTATGGTTGCTTCATTTAGACCTACTGTACTCACATAATATCCTTCTGCCCAAAAGTGCCTATTTCCAAACTTATACTTCAGATTTGCGTGTTTCTCAAACATCATTAACGCACTTTTTCCTTTTAAATATCCCATAAAACTTGACACTCATCTTCGGTGGTATACTTAATAGCAAGTGTACATGATCTATCATCATATGCCCCTCTAGTATCTCCACTCCTTTGTACTGACATAACAATCTTATTATGTCTTGCAAACTCTGTCGATACTGTGCATATATTATTTTTCTCCTATACTTTGGTACAAACACTACATGGTATTTACACATCCATTTTGTGTGGGATAAACTATTTGTTTTATTTGCCATTAAAATCGCCTTTCTTTTTTACAATAGACTTGAACATTCTTATTGTAATACGATTGGTGATTTTTTTGTATAACTTTTTATGCACACCCGCATAGCGGGTGGTTGTTTGTACCACGCAAGCGTGGCACTGGGTAAACCCATTAATACGATAATGCTCGCGTATTACCAAGCGAGCATTTCATGATTCTGTAGATTAATATTCAGGACTTAACAGAAATTCTGCTATATACATCCTCTTTATGTCCTCGTAGTTTTCTCATGAAAATTCATCAGTTATAAGTATATATTTGTGGTAGTTATCGTGGATTTTCAGTAATTGGTATATTCTCTTTTTTATGTTTTCTTAGAACGAAGTTCCTGAGTCACCTGCACATATAGAGCTTTTCGTTTTGCCGAACAGCCACAAAATCAATCTCTCAGCTAGCTGACTTGCCGACATTTACAGTGTATCCTCTGCGGCAAAGCTCCAAGCAACCGACATTTTATGAATCGTTGACTTACCACAGCGACGAACTCCCGTAAAATTTTTGGCAAATGGTGTGTCTACATATAGAGGTCTATAAATCATTGTGATACCTCCATCTATTCCACCGTTTTCGGCAACCATTCTTGCAACACGAAGAAAATGAGTTTACAGGAATTTTAGGCATAAAAAAAGAGCTCAATGGCTCAGATGTTAAAAATATTAAATAAGTAATTGTTATTGATTATTTCTAATTCTGCGATAATTCCTTACTTTTTAAGATTTACAAGAAGGTATCGTTTTATTCACTCCATGCTGTGGAGGGAAGTCAATTACTTGCTCTTTTAATGATACTTTCTTTGAAATTTTGTCGATGAACGGAATTTTTACATGCAAGCCTGTTGACC
>ERZ772861.2277-NODE-2277-length-13394-cov-2.964240_pt1 | contig 13394 bp, 8 predicted proteins | sample MGYA00512135_ERZ772861 | MGnify/ENA primary metagenome ERZ772861 (study PRJEB29015, sample SAMEA2737700) | human gut metagenome | biome: human gut; feature: human-associated habitat; material: faeces | place: China | collected 2012 ...
CGACCGGGCGGACAGTGGACTTTCACCACACAATCACACGTGCGCTGCCGGGCGCACCACATTAAAACGGGCAGCCTTGCGGCTGCCCGTTTATTGCTTATTCAACTGCTCCTTAATGAACAGTCAAGCACAACGTGATTGAGGCCTATTTCAAGGCTGCCACACGCTGACCGATGATGTATCCCTGCGTGATGCAGCGCCCGAGACCGTGCTGCGAAGAACCGCCGGCGGATTCGCCGCCGCACCAGAGACCCGCAATGGGCTTCCCAGAGAGGTCAACCACACGGCAGTCCTTATCGATGCGCAGACCCGCGTAAGAATCATGGACGGCGAAAGTAGCCCAAGCTGCATAGAAGGGCCCCGTTTCAATTGCATACTGCGGCGCGGGCTTATCGAAATCCTCGTCTTTGCCTGCCTTCACAAAGGTGTTGTAGCGAGCAACACTTTCGGCAAGCACCTTGCCGTCCATCTTCCACTTCTGCCAAGGCGACGTATTGATCTTGGCGGCCAAGGCTTCAAGCGTATCCGCTTCAAAGAAAAGTTCCGGATCACAGATTCCCGGCGTCAGCGTAATGTTTTCGCGTTCAAGCGCTTTTGCGTCGAAGATCGCCCACTGCGGACCCGCGGAGAAATCGGGTTCAGCGGAACCCTCATTGAGGGCTAGCGCAGCATCAATGTAGTTGCGCGGACGGAATGGTTTACGCGTGGTATTGCGCCAATCGCCGTGCACATACGGTTTCCCGTCCTTAAAGAAGCCTTCATGGGAACCATTCGGATAGCCGCTCTCGAGTTCGTTATAAAAGCGCTTTCCGACCTGGTTGACAATAATCGCATCCTGCCAGTCACGAATGTTGAGCCCTGAGTGCTTAATGAGCGGATAGAGCGGAGACTTTGGGGTCCAGCGAATATAGTTGGTGCGGACACCCACCAGCGGGCGCTTTCTGAGTGAGCCGTTGCGATCCATCGCCTGATTTGCAGTTCCCCAAAGCGATGCGCCGATGGCCATTGCCGCCAATTCGCCCGAAGCATCCTGCGGCGAATATTCTTCCGCGGCATTAGCATATTCGGCCGTCAGACGCGGATCAAAAATACGCCGGAACTCGACGTTGCCAGCATTGCCGCCCGTCGCGATGACAAGCGCTTTCTTAGCGTGAACGACGATAGTTTCAGAGGTTTCCGAAATATTCCCTTCACTCTTAAAGCTTGAGAGCGGCTTTCCGGTTTCCGGATTGACTTTAGGCGAATAATGCGCCTTCAATCCAACCACTCGGCGGTCGCCCTCAGCCTCTCTGTAGAGTTCATCCATGTGATAGTTGAGCAGGAACTGAACTCCCTTCTTTCTTGCCGAAGCCTCAAGGCTGCGCATAAGGAGTGTTCCGCCGGCGCCGGCAGGGCTTTCTGCGGACTGACCTTTGAACCAAAGCGTATGGTGCTCGCGCCGAGCGCTGAGCCCAACGGCATGTGCACCGCTGTTGTCGGGCGCTTGATCCACAAAAGGCACGCCATTGGCAAGCAGGAATTCGAACGCCGGGGCCATATTAAAAGCGAGCGCGTGCTGCACAGCACGGTCGTTATAGCGATAGTCCGGCATGCCGCCCGACTCGACGATTGACCAGTCTGTCAAATCCTTAAAAACCAATTCCGGCGAATCTTTAATACCGTACTTTTTCTGGAAAGAAGTGCCTCCGCCCAACGGCACATTGCCGCCAGACGTAATGGCATGACCGCCGATATCGTAATTAGCGTCAACAACAAGCACCGAAAGACCTGCATCACGTGCGCCGATTGCAGCGGGAAGTCCTACAGCCCCCGCCCCGATGATTACAACGTCGGCTTCGTAATTCCATTTTTTCGGCATCGCAGCACTGCACGGAGCAGCCGCTGCGGAAGCGGTGCCGGACAATCCTGTCATTCCGGCAAAAGCCGTGCTAATCAATACGTTGCGGCGTGAAATATTGACCATAATGAATCCTCCTAAACGCTCGGCGATACTCCTGATCACCTTTGAGCTTGATTTCAGAATACTCCTGAAATCAGTAAAGTGGACATGCGAATGAATCCCAATATCAATCACGCAGTGAAAAAGCGCCGCAGCGATATAACCCGCTGCGGCGCGTGTGGAAAAACTTAAATGATTGTTTTCATTTGTACGTTTTAAAAAGCTTTATTCCACCCATTCCGCTTCGTAAAACTCCATCCCCGTATCGGGCAGCGCATTGAAATTTTTCAGATGCACATTAGAGGCCGTCGTGCTGTCTTCGAAAACCAAGAACGCTACAGGCACCTCATCCCACAAGATTTCCTGAACTTCACGGTAAATAGCGTCACGCTTCTTTTGATCGGGCTCGTTGACAGCCTTGTCGAAAAGTTCATCGACCTTAGGATTGTTGTAGTAACCCTCGTTGGAAAGCTTGGGCGGCATTTCGCGAGAGTCAAAAATCGGACGCATCCCCCAATCCGGCTCTACCGTAGAATTCGACCAGCCAATGTAATAAAGACGATTAGGCGACTCCGACGGCACCTTGTTCGCCTCTACCAGCGACACGCGCTGCCCTGCCTCAAGAATACGGGTTTCCGTCTTGATGCCAACCTGTGCGAGCTGCTGCTGGATGAACTGGATCACCTTGCTGGAGGTGGAGTTGTTGTAGCCCGACCAAAGCTTCGTCGAGAAGCCGTTGGGGAACCCCGCCTCAGCCAAGAGACGCTTGGCTTCCTGCGGATCATATTTCGGCACGCCGAGGTCAACCGCAGACGGAATGGGGAGAGGCAGAACCCCCGTAGCCGGCCGAGCATAGCCTGAGAAGGCCACTTTGCAGAGTGCTTCGCGATTGATGGCCAGACTGATGGCCTTTCTCACACGCACATCGTCAAAGGGCTTATGAGCATTATTGATTGAGAGATACCTCATCATGATCGACGGGACCACATTGAGCTTGAGCTCGGGATCATTCTCAATGTCTTTGACCTGTTCGACAGGCATCGGCTGAATGAAAGCCGCCTCCTTTGTGCGCAGCATCGCAGCGCGGGAAGCGTTTTCAGCGACAGGGAGCCAAGTGATGGAATCCAGTTTAGGGAGCCCTTTTACTCGATAATTCGGATTCTTGACCACCACCAAGCGCTCACTCGGGTTGTAATCCTTGAGAAGATAAGGCCCGGTGCCGCAGGGATTAAAAGCGATCCCTCGGCCATCCATGGTTTTGATCGTGTTCGGGCAAATCATCTGTCCGGAGCCGTTGGCCAAACGCTGCAAAAATCCGGGCGTACGGCGGCTAAGGACAAACTTCACATGAAGACGATCAACAACTTCGATCCGTCCGATGAAATTAAAGAACGACCGGCGTGAAAGGTGATTGTCCGGATTGAGCACTCGCTCGAAATTGAGCTTCACCGCTTCCGCCGTAAAGTCCGTACCGTCATGAAACTTCACGCCGTCACGAAGTTTGAAGGTATAAACCAGCCCATCCTCGCTCACTTCATACGATTCAGCCAGCTGAGGCACCGGTTTGAGATTTTTGTCGAAACTATAAAGCCCTTCGTAGAACGACTTGGCGACAGTGCGCGACAAGAGGTCGGTCGCTTGATAAGGATCTAGCGTCGTGAATGACGAACCAACCGCTACCGTAATGCCGCGGGCTTGACTGCCGGAAGGAAGTGTGGCAGCGGCAGCGAGGGAAACGGCGCAGACGGCTGAGAGAAGACTTTTGCGCATGGCGTGCGGATTCCTTCAAGGAAAACTGGCCGCACGGCCGTTCAACCGTCCATACGGCGAGATTTGCTGCAGTTTTGACTACAGCTCCTGACACGTACCGAACTGCATAAGGAGCGTTTTTATAGAAACAGGAGCCGATTAAAGCCTAGCGCTCCTTATATCTGCCTCGCCTCGGCGCTATGTCTTATCCCTTTGAATCGATCCGCAAGCATTTCGGGTTGACCAATTGTCAACACGCAAACGTTCGCACTAGTGCCCGCAATGTGCCCGCTTCCGTCGATCTTTTGGAGTATTCAAGCGTCCAGAACAAGCTTTGACGCAAAAAAGAGAAACAGACTTCCCAGTGCCGTATTGCCGAGCTTTCTCAAGCTCGGTACACGTGCGAGGCTGCGAAGCAGTGCCGCTCCCAGCGTAATAAGCACCGCAAACCACATCACACTGAAGCTCTCAAGAATCATCGCGAGAATAAAGTATGAAATCCCCGGATGAGCATATGAGCTGTCGATGAATTGAACGAAAAAGGAAACGTAAAAAAGAATCGACTTGGGATTGGTAAGTGACAAGCCGAGCGCTGTGCGGAAAGCACGCAGTGCCGTACCCTTGGTCGGTTTCGTCTGTTCGGAGACACTGAGCTCGGCAGCAGTTCCTGCGGGCTTTGCTCGCTTGACGAAGAAGGTGTTCCAAATCACCTTTGCCCCAATCCACGCAAGGTAAATGCCGCCGCCGATTTTCACCATTGAGAACGCGAGCGGATGGCTCTTAATCATTGCCGCTACGCCCAGATAGGCGAGGAAGATCAGAACCGCATCGCCAATCAGTACGGCAAGGAGACCCGCGCAGCCGGCACGCCGGCCATCCAAAACACTCGTCTTCAAAACATAGAGTGAATTAGGACCCGGCGCGATCACGATCATGAAAGCGCCGGCGATGTAGATCCACGGATTAATGATGCCGAACTGCTCGAACATAGCAAAGCTCAAATCTGCGCACTGACAACGGATTCGTCAGAAGCCTCAACAAAAAAGGTTCGCGATTTTAGCGCCGAATAAAGTCAGCTTCAACCCAGTCTTGAAGTGTGTATTCTTATTTATTTCGCCTCTGCAGTCATTCCAGCTCCTTCTTCAGAAGTGCGGTATGGATGCCGCGTGAAATAAACGTTCAGCAGAATTGGAATTAAAAAGATCGTAAAAAGCGTCGACGCGGTCGTACCAAATATGAAAGTGATGGCCAAACCGCCGAACACGGGGTCGGGAATCAGAATCACGCTTCCCAAAATAATCGCCAAAGTCGTGAGCAAAATGGGACGCAGACGAACAGCTCCGGCATCAATGAGCGCATCCTTGAGCGGCAGTCCGGCCTTCAAGTAATCAAGCACAAAATCGATGATGAGGAGCGAGCTTCTTACCACAACACCAGCCAAAGCCGTCACGCCGACCAAAGAGGACGCAGAGAACTGTGTGCCGAAGAGCCAATGGCCCGGGATCAGTCCGATAAAGCAGAGCGGGACAGCCGAGAGCGCAATCAAAGCGAGCGCAAAAGAGCGGTAGTACGCGACAAAAATGAGAAAGATAGAACCCAGCGACAGGCAGAGTGACACAGCTAGATCACGGTAGCTGTCGAGCATCATGCGCATTTCGCCTTGCCACAGGAGAACGGCCGGCGACTGGGTTAGATCGGGGCGTTCATCGCTCCAGGTCAGATTGCCGGTAGCAAGCTTGCCGCCTTCGGGCAGCGCCATACCCTTTAAACGATTATTCAGATCCAGCACGGCATAGGTCGGTGTCGTCGAGCCCATTTCGCCGCCCACCGCCGCCATACGAACGCCGTCCTTCTTTTCAATGCGTCTTGCGACTGTCGTTTTTTCGACCTTGATGATGGACGAGAGCGGCACACGCACACCAGCAGCGCCGGCAATGGTGATGCCCGAGAGCAAAGTCGGATCGAACTCCTCAGCGTACGGAATTTCAAGACGAATGGGCTGCGGCGAACGTTCACCGTCCGCATGTGCCCAGCCGATGATGCTGCCCGACGCAAGATTTTTCAATTCAAATGCGGCGGCAGCCGGGAGCACGCCGGCGGCAGCCGCCTTCTCCCGATCAATGCTGAGCCGCCATTCGGTCTGATCCGCTTTCTGAGTATTAGTAACCTCTACCACATCATAAGTTTTCCGAAACTCTTTCTGGGTACGGTCAGCAAGCCAACGAAGTTCCTCCGGATCATTGGCATATATCTCTGCGTAGATGGTTCCGCGAAGCGGCGGTCCCGGCGGATCTTCCACCACCTGAATCGTGCTGCCTGGATAAGCATCGGACACGCTTCGGAGTGCAGTCCGCAGTTCTCGTGCAATCTCGATGGATGAACGCCGACCGGAATTTTTATCCGTGAGATTGACTCGCACAGCGCCAATTTCACTGCCCTTGGCAGGCGTCATACGCATCATGGAATTGAAATCTGCAACTCCCGACAGTCCGGCCCAGCTTTGCCAATTGACAACTTCGGGAATTTTGGCGACTTCAGCCGCCGTATCTCGGACAGCACGATCCAGCGCCTCCACAGGGGTGCCCACGGGCAGCTCAATGGTGACGTTGAAAGTGTTTTTATTGTCCTTGGGCAGGAATCCCATCTCGACGCCCCATGCGGGCGTTGGGCTGTTCAATCCGCCGGGAATGAGACATTGCCCGAAAGGCATGATGAAAACTGCTATACAGAGAAAAGCAGTTGCACACACAAAGACAATTTCTCGTCTGGGATGACCGATCAACAAGCGTGCCGGTATGCTGTAAAGCTTGCCGAAACGGCCTCCGGGAAGCGTTCGGCCGCCGGCCGATGAACTGTCAATCGGCGGCTGCGGGATCCACCGTCTTGCCGCCCAGGGAGCGACGGTATAAGCGATCAGAAAGCTTGCCGCCAGAGCCACCGGCACAGTGAAACCCACCGGGTAAAAATACTGTTTAGGCATGCCCGTCAAAGCCGGAATCAACGAAGCAAAAACCACCATCACGGTGATCGTGGCCAACAGCGTTGCACTGCCGATTTCACCCGCAGCTTCAATGGCTCGGTTTGAACGGTCCTGCCGTCCCGACAATTTTGAGAGCCCGTAATGACGCACAATGTTCTCAATCACCACGATCGAATCGTCAACCAAAAGGCCGAGCGCAATGATGAGTGCATAAAGCGTCAGGCGATTGATCGTGAAGCCCGAAAGGCCCACAACACCTAAAGTAATAGCCAGAATGAGCGGTACCGTGACGGCGACGATGACTGCAGCCCGCCATCCCAGAAAAACCAGCGTCACCGTCACCACGGCGATAACAGCAATTGCCAGATGCTCAATCAAAGTATTGACGGCATCGTTGGCCTTCGCGCCGTCGTCGCGTGTGACGACAACATCAACATCGGCCGGAATGACGGTGCCCTTCATTCGCTCAATACGGGCGATCGCCTCGTCGGCCACAACAACAGCGTTAGCATTTTTGCGTTTGGCAATGGCAAGCGAAACACTTGGATGCTCGACAATGCCGCCGGCAGCAGATTCATACTGCGATGAAGCTCGTCCCCAGCCGAAACGGCTGGAGGCAGCCGCCTGCTGAGTAGCGCCGTCTCGGATTTCTGCCACGTCTTCCAGATGCACCGGGTTTCCTGCCGGTGAAAAACCAACCACCAAGCGCTTGAGATCAGCAGCAGACTTAATCGCGTTGGCCAGGCGCACTCGGGCTTCAGAGCCCTTTGTCACCGTTGTTCCTAAAGGTCCGGCAGAGCCTGCAGCGCGCACGGCAGCGGTCACGCTCGCAAACGAAAGTCCAAAACTCTCAAGCCTTGCCGGATCGATTTCAACAATCAGTTCGCGATCACGTCCGCCGATGACGTCAACGGTAGAGATGTCCTCCAGTCCCATCAATCGATCGAGAACGTCCCAGGCAATCCGCCTCAGCCCTTCATCGCCGTATTTTTCTGAAACGAGAGAAACTGCCAAGATGGGCACATCATCGACATCGGCGCTCTTCACCCACGGCCCAAGCATATCGGCCGGCAGTTCGGCACGCCCGCCGACGATACGGTCGGCAAGCTTGACCAGAGACTCTTCTTTGTTCTCTCCGACTTTGAACTGCACCACCACGACAGCAGCGGAATCCACAGCGGTTGACCAATAGTGGTCAACGCCGGGAATCTGGTTGATGATGGCTTCCAAAGGCCTGATGACCTTAGCCTCCATCTCGTCGGGCTCTGCGCCTGGCAGCACAGCCTGCACTGCCGCCGCAGGCATGGAAATCTGCGGATTTTCCTCGCGCGGCGTCGAAAGCACCGCCCAAATACCAAAAATCAAAGCCGCAATCATCAGAACAAGCGTGAGCTTGCTCTCAATAAACCCGCCCGCCAATTGCCCGGTCAGCGTGTGCCGCGGATTCATTGCTGATCTCCAGTTTGTGCTCTTGAATCCGCCTCTGTCACACGATCGCCGTCAGTGAGCTGATGTTTCGGTCGATCAACAAAGCGAACGGGTGAATTACCAAGGTCTTCCAAACCTGCAAGTACTTCTGCAAGACCGTTTTCACGAGTGCCGAGACGCAGCCAATGAAAATAGGCGCATTGATTTTGGCCTGCGTCCGCATGGCGACAAGTTTGCAAAACAAATGCACCCTCCAATCCGCCCAGCCGCGTAAGCGCCGATTCAGGTACAAAACGTCTTGACGCCTTACCGGCAATGATCTCAATACGGCCGAACATGCCTGGCCGAACGGAAGCTGCTTCGCGGGATGCAAGCGCCTTAAAGCCGGCTCGAACAAAATAGGTTCGCGCCAGCGGATCCGCTGAAGCCGAAGCGTTCTCAATGACGACTTCAAGGGGCTCATTAATGCCGTCGAGCTTCACTCGGCCGATCACACCCGGTTTTGCATACTGAGCGGCACTCTGGGGTACGCGAAACTCAAATTTAGGAGTCTCCTCGGAATCGAGCACCACTATCGGCAGCCCGGGAACCGCCATGTCGCCGGCACGGCGCAGCACCCGCACAACACGGCCCTCACGAGGCGACTTTCCAATAATGTATTCAAGCTCCCCATGCGCAGCGCTGGCAAATCCCTGGGCCTGCGCCAAATCTGCCCGTGCCCCATCACGCTTAAGCGTTGCTTTGCGCCAATCGTTGTTAGACACCAGTCCCTCACGATAAAGCGCATCTATCTTCTCACGGTCAAGCTCCGCATCCTTTAGGGCTGCTTGGGCCGCCTTTAACTTGCCGTCTGCGGCGTGAATCGCAGCAAGCACATCTTTGGAGTCAAGCTTAAAAAGCACGTCGCCTTTTTGGAGTAAATCCCCTTCTTTTACCGGAATATCTTCAATATAAGCAGCAAGGCGGCTGGCCGCTTCAATGCGCGCAGATGCCGCCACGGAACCCGCTGCCTGAATAAGCTGAGGCTGATAGGCCGGCTCAAGGATCACTGACACCGTTATCGGCGCCTGACGCTCGTTATTGGCTGCAGACGTTGTTTGTGATTCGCTGCAGCCTGACAGAATCAAAACCGCCGCAGCTGTCCAAGCAGCAAAGACATATTCTCGCGACAAGATCTTCATCGGCCAAGCCGCAATTAATGCTGCAAGCTGCATAGTTCTTTTCCCAAAAAATCTGCATGGAACACTTCGGTTCCTGAAGCTTATGCTGAATTTTTTAATTTTAGACAATAGTTCTCATTTAAAGCTGCAAACTGCTCTGCTAACAGCTGTATTCACAAAATCCACAGAGCCGCATCATCACTGCTGATGCCCCAGCCACTTTATTAACAATTTTTTACTATTATCGACTACTTTCACATGCGAATGATTCGCTTTAAAACTCCCATCCCGAATTCTCCGATATGCATTGTTTTTTCTAAACATATTCTGAAGCATCCGCGCATGCAATACGATTGATTTGCATCTCACCCCACGACAGTTCACCTAAGGGACAACCCGAATTGCGAATTATTTTTAATAATGAATCTCTAAGAAATTCAAAAGTATTTTGAAGGTGTAATATTCAAGCGTCGCCGGAACACGAGTACACGGAAACGTTGAAACAGTAGCGCTCCGAGCACCCGGACTCTTGAAGCATCAAGGGGCGCGGCACAAAGACTTCCGGCGGAAGGATTGAGCCTTTCGACGCATGGTCAGAGGAATCCAATAAGATCCCTCAGGATCTAAACAAAAAAACTCAAATTGAATAAAAGAGGAACAAAAAATGGCACTCAATCAGGCTACTAAATACGGTCTTTTCTTTGTTGGCGGCATCGCTGTCGGTGCTCTTGGCATGGCGCTCGTTTCTCGCGGCAAGCTCAACATTAAGCCGCTCGCCACGGATCTCCTCGCCTCCGGCATTGACCTTCGCGACAAGGCACTTGCTGCCGTGGACGGCGTCAAGGAAGACCTCGCCGACGTGGTTGCCGAAGCTCAGGTGAAGCAGCAGGAAAAGAAAGAAGCTCAGGAAAAGAAGGAAGCTGTTCCGGCTGCCGCCGACTGCTGATTTTCTCTGCGGCCGCACCCCACTTTGGCCTGATCGGGCTATAAATAAGTGCGGCGGCGCGGAAGCAAACATTCTGAAGCGGCCCGGAGGGAAACTCCGGGCCATCGTTTTGCGGCGCACGCCGTACGGGTCTCGGCCTTTTGGGAAACGTCGAAGACTCGACAAAAAGGAATAAGAGAAGAGAGGCTTTCCTCATGCATTTCTATTTGAAGCATGCCGTCGGCAACCGTGAACGCTGGAAGACAGACGACACGCTCTCGCACGCAAGTGCGGTCATCATCGCCAATGAAGTGGCGACCATTCCAGGCGTTACCGGTCTTGTCGTCAATCCGCGTATCGGCAGCGTGACGCTGACCGTCGCCGACGCAGCTGCCAAGGCTCGGACCCTCGCCTATTTTGAAAGCCTTGCAGTCAATCCGCCGATTCTGCGCCCTGACCGTGCAGTCATTGCAGCTGAAGATCTTGAAGCCGCCAAACGGTGCGGTGAAATGGCACTTCAGCCGCTGCGCCGGGAAGATCTGCCGCCGGGCATCGTACCGCGCACCATTTATGAAATTGAGCGCGGCTTCACAACCATGCCGCTGCTCAATGTCTTCTCACGGTTGCGGGACCTTCTCGGGAAGATTTTCCCGGGACTCTTTATGATCGGCCGCACTGCCGCCAAAGCCGCGCAGGTTGGTCAGGCAATGGGCAAAGCCGCACTCACCCGCCGTACGGGAGAGGCGCCGGCGCCGATCGAAGATGACGCTGAACTCGACTTCTCGAGCCTTGCGCGCTACATCTTCCTGCGTCCGTTCCTGCCGATGGTCGTGAATATCGGCAACGCGGTGCTCGATTCCATTCCCTACCTCATTGAAGGCGTGAAAAATGCCTTCCGCGGGAAACTCAACGTTTCGGTACTTGATGCCTCAGCGATCTTTGTGTCGCTCCTGCGTCTTGATTTCGGAACCGTGGGTCTGCTCACGCTGCTTCTCGGCTTGGGCGATATGCTCGAACGCTATACCCGCAAGAAGTCACTGGCGTCGCTTGCCGATCAGCTGGCTATTAAGGTTGATCAGGTCTGGGTTCGCCTTCCTGACGGCCAACTTGCGCAAAAGCAGCTCAAAGACCTTTCGAAGGAAGATCTGGTCGTCGTGCGCTCGGGCTCGGTGATCCCTGTTGATGGCGTGGTTGTTTCCGGTGATGCGGCAGTCAATCAGGCGACGATGACGGGTGAACCTCTTCCCGTACACCGTACCGTGGGCGGCAGCGTCTTTGCCGGCACTGTCGTTGAGGACGGTGAAATCGACATTCGTCCGACAGCATTGGGCGACGCCTCACGCCTTTCACAGATTGTGAGCTTCATTCAGAACAGCGAAGCGGCCAAGGCCGGCATTCAGGGCAAAGCTGAACGCCTTGCCGACGCCATCGTCCCCTACAACTTCCTGCTCGCCGGTCTCGTCTTCTTCTTTACGCGTGATCTCACCCGTACGGCTTCCGTACTGATGGTTGACTACTCGTGCGCCTTGCGTCTGGCAACGCCGCTTGCCATTCTCACTGCAATGCGAAACGGCACCGAAAAAGGTGTGCTGGTGAAAGGCGGCCGTTATCTGGAAGCGCTCTCCGAAGTTGACACCGTTGTCTTCGACAAGACGGGCACGCTGACGCAGTCCACTCCGGTGCTCTCCGACGTCATCCCTGTCGACGGCGTTACGAGTGAAGAAGAACTGCTGCGCTTGGCTTCCTGCCTTGAAGAACATTTCCCGCACCCGGTTTCGCGTGCGATCGTTCGTCAGGCGCAGGAACGCGGCGTCATTCACGAAAACGAAGTGCACGACACCGAAGTCCGCTACATCGTTGCGCACGGCATCTGTTCTTCTGTAGCCGGCCGCAAGTGCTTCCTCGGCAGCCGCCACTTTGTGCAGGACGACGAAGGCATTGATATTTCCCCGGCCAAGGATGCGATTGCACGTCTTTCTTCCGAAGGCAAATCAATCCTCTACCTTGCCGTGGGCAATCAGCTTGCCGGCGTTCTCGGCATCGAAGATCCGCTGCGTCCGGAAGCCAAAGAAGCCATTGCGGCTCTGCGTGAACGCGGCATCACCAAGATCATGATGCTCACGGGCGACGACACTCGCACGGCAGCTCACGTAGCCGCCAAGCTCGGACTCGACGGGTTCCATGCACAGGTGCTCCCGCAGGACAAAGCCAAGCATGTGCTCGAACTCAAAGCACAGGGCCGTAAGGTTCTGATGGTGGGCGACGGCATCAATGACTCCCCGGCGCTCTCAGCAGCTCATGTCGGCGCAACGCTTCGCGACGGCACCGATATCGCTCAGGAAGTGGCTGATGTGGTTCTGACGCGCAACAATCTCGCGGACCTTCCGACTGCAATCGAACTGGGCCGTGCGACGATGGGCCGCATTCATGAAAACTTCGCCGTTTCCGTTTCGCTCAACACCTGCTTCCTCGCAGGCGGCTTGACGGGCATGCTCATGCCGGCAATTGGCGCACTTTTGCATAACGCCACCACCATCGGTGTCTGTCTGAATGCTATGCGTCCGACGCTCGGCAAGTCGAAGAGCTTTACCGAAGCCGTGAGCGAAATCCAGGCGAATCTTCATGGTACGCTATCGAAGATTGAAAACAGCGCTCCGGAAAGTGAAAAGCCGATCAACCTGCCTTTCACGCAGGCCTGATGCCTAACGTATAAGAGAACAATAATGCTAGATCCCAAAGAATTCGTGCGCTCCATCTGTCACGGGCGTGCCCGTATCCGCCACGCCTCTCTGCGCGGACTTTCACCTGAAGAGGTTGAAAGTCTGACGACGATGATTGCTGGATTCGACGGCATCACTTCTGTGAAGCTCAATCCGCGAGTCGGCAGTCTTCTCGTCACATGGGATGAGACCAAAACGAATGCAGAATCGCTGCTTGCCGCTGCTCAGTTCTTCCTCCCCGACGAACCTGCAGCGGAAGAAGCCGCCGAAGTCTTTGAAGGTGCGCAAGACCAAGATGCACAGCCTGAAGCAGCAAAGACCCCCTGCTGCGCAGGCGCCTGCTAACCGATTATCCAGAACAATAAACACACAACAGATATGGCTTTTAAATTAGATGCTAAAATCCCTGCCGGCGCTCTCGCAGAAAAATGGAGCAACCACAAGGCAGCTATCAAGGTCGTAAGCCCCGCCAACAAGCGCAAGCTCGACATCA
>ERZ772861.2279-NODE-2279-length-13370-cov-3.589561_pt1 | contig 13370 bp, 9 predicted proteins | sample MGYA00512135_ERZ772861 | MGnify/ENA primary metagenome ERZ772861 (study PRJEB29015, sample SAMEA2737700) | human gut metagenome | biome: human gut; feature: human-associated habitat; material: faeces | place: China | collected 2012 ...
AGGTTGTCATAGTCCCCGGAGCGGGTGTTGGTATTGCGGATGACGGCAGCAATGGGGGCGCCGCAGGTGAACCCATCCACGATTCCGGCGAGGATCTCCGGTGCGTCCGCCTCCTTCCGCGGCGTAGAGTAGGCATTGCGTCCGGGTGCCCGGCGGACAAGGAAAGCGGCTAGGGCATCCATATTCACAGGAAGTCCAGCGGGAATGCCGTCGAGACAGGCCCCGATGGCCGCCCCGTGGGATTGACCGAAGATAGATAATTTTAAATATTCACCGTAGGTACTGCACATAGCTGCCTCCTAAATGGGTGTATTCTTCGAAGAACTTTGGGTAGGATTTTTCTACGCATTCTGCTCCTAAGATCGTTACATTTTTCTTGCAGATCGTGGCGGCGATGGCAGCGGACATAGCAATGCGGTGGTCATTCCGGCTGTCTACAGTGCCGCCCAAAAGGCCCGTCCCGTAAACCGTCAGAGAGCTTTCGTCTGCCACCGCTCTGCCGCCCAGGGCAGTGATCATATCGATCACCGCGGCAACCCGGTCTGATTCTTTCAGACGTAGCCGTTGGATATCCGTAAAGGTTGCCCCGTGGCTGGCAGCGGCAGTAACAGCCAGAATGGGCACCAGGTCTGGGATATCCGCAGCGGAAATAACCAACTGGCCGGATATCAGCTCCGGCAGAAGGGAAGCACAGGCCCGATCCCCTTGGGAAGATGCCGGATCCAGGTTTTCGACCGTTACCGAGGATCCAAGAGCCTTTGCCGCCAGAAAGAAAGCCGCGTTGCTCCAGTCACCTTCCACATTTACCCTGCCAGGGGAGCGGAGTCCGCCGCCGGTGACAGTGAAGGCATCCGTATTTTTCCCGAATAAGGCACAGGCCCGCTGGGTCATGGTCACATAAGGAGCGGATTGAAGGGTCCCCAGGATGTGCAATCGGCTCTCTCCATCCATCAGGCAAAATGCCAGCAGCAGCCCCGTAAGAAACTGGCTGGAAATGCCGCCGTCTACGTAGTAATTTCCGCTGTTAAGTTTCCCGGTACAAAGGATGGTGTCTGCTGTAGGCCTGGAGAGCTTGCAGCCCATTCGCTCCATTTCCTCCCACAGCGGGCTCAATGGACGCTGGGGGAGTCGGCCGGTCATGTGGAAGGTTGCCTCGATGCCCAGAGCCCCTACCACCGGCAGAAGGAAGCGCAATGTAGAGCCGCTGTCCTGGCAGGGGAGGGAAGCGGCTTCTGGAAGGGCCGTAACCGGGCGGACCCGGTATCCGGAGTCCATCTTTTGAATGTCCGCATCTAGCGCACACAGGCACTGTGCGGTGGCATCCATATCCCGGTTGGTTTCCGGGCAGAGAATCTGTGTTTCCCGGTCAGCAAAGGCTGCCAGGATCAGCAGTCTGTGGGCCTGAGACTTGGATGGGATAGCCCGGACGGTGCCATTTAAATACTTTGGCGTGATGGTTATATCCATATTTTACAACCCCGCAGAGATGAATTCTTCCAGCTGTTCCACTGGCGTGGGCAGAATTTCACACCGACCGATGGCTCGGGGGATGATCAGACTGACCGTGCCGCCGGCTCGTTTTTTGTCCGAAAGGGCGTATTCCGCCAGAGCTTTTGCTGTCTGCTCCGTCCGGGTCGGAAGATGGAAAGCGTACAATATATTTTCGATTTTTTCTGCGTTTTCAGGAGAAAGCAACCGGCAGTTGACAGCACTGCGGGCTATAATTGCCATACCGATAGATACGCCTTTTCCGTGGGACAGGCTGAAATTGCTCCCAGCCTCCACTCCGTGGCCTACGGTGTGGCCAAGATTCAGCAGCCGCCGCTCTCCAGTGTCGAACTCATCTCGGGCTACCACATCTCGCTTCATTTCCACGCAGCGTTGGATCACATAGGCCTTGTCAAAATTCTCGCCGTGCTGCTCCAGATAACGGAAGAAATCAGCATCGAAGAGAATGGCGTACTTGATAACCTCAGCGCAGCCATCCCGGAAAATTTCCCTTGGGAGAGTGTTCAATGTGTCCGTGTCACACAGAACCAGACTGGGCTGCCAGAAGGCTCCAACCAGATTTTTGCCCACGCTCAGGTCAATGGCCGTCTTGCCGCCTACGGAGGAATCTACAGCAGCCAGTAATGTTGTAGGCACCTGGACAAAGGAGACTCCCCGCAGATAAGTGGCCGCGGCGAAGCCTGTCAGGTCCCCCACCACCCCTCCGCCCAGAGCAACAAGCGCATCGGTCCGAGTCAGACGGTTTTCCGCCAGAAAATTCACCAGGTTCAGGTAGGTCTCGGAGTTTTTGCTCTGTTCTCCAGCAGGGAATACAAAGGTGACCACCTCCAGTCCGGCTTTTTTCAAAGAGCTTTCCGCCTTTGCTCCAAACAGGGGGTACACCGTGCTTTCGCTGACCAGGACAACCTTTTGAATGTTACCCAGGTCCTTTACCCGGCTGCCCAACTGGGAAAGCAGACCAGGACCGATCAGAATGTCGTAGTCTTTGGAAGCAGATACCGTTACAGTTTTCATCCGTCTACCTCCTCTTTTCTCTGTTTGCCCGCTTCCAGCAGGGCTGTCAGGGCCTTCTCATCTTTTGCCTCCAGAGCATCCCGATACTCTGTCAGGCTGTCAATGTAGGTGTTCAACTCAAAAAGCAGATTTTCCCGGTTTTCCAGGAACAATTCACTCCACATAGGGGCATTGAGCCAGGCAACTCTTGTCAGGTCTTTGTAGCTGCCTGCGGAGAAGCCTTTGTGATTCAGGGCGGTTGGAGATTTAATGAAGGCATTGCTGAGTATATGAGGCATCTGAGATGTAAAGGCAATCATCTTATCGTGATCCTGGGCGGTGGTGACAGAAAACATTCCGAAGCCGCAGGGAGCCAGCAGGTCTTTTACCCGCTGTAAAAGCTCAATATCGTCGTATCTGGGAGGAACCAACACCATAGGGGCACCCTGGTATAGGTTTGCCCGGCTGTATTTGAAACCGGAGAACTGAGATCCCGCCATGGGGTGGCCGCCTACATAGGTAAATCCGTACATTTCTGCCAAGGGAAAGCATCGGGCGCAAACCTCCTGCTTGATGCCGCACAGGTCAATGACAAGGGCCTCTTTTTTTACAAATTGGCCGTTTTCTGCAAGCCATTGCGCGCAGCCTCCGGGGTAGATGGAAAGAAGGATCAGGTCACACTGAGGAATGGTATTCTCTTCCAGCAGTCCATGGACCGCTCCGGAGAGCATGGCAAAGGACAAGGTGGATTCGTCCTTGTCATAGGCCAGCACCGTGTGGCCTGCCAGGGCGTAGGCCCGGGCCATGGAACCGCCGATAAGGCCTAAACCCAAAATTCCGACAGTCATACCAATGCCTCCCGAATAGCGTTGACCTTTCGGCTGACCTCGTCAAACTGGACAGGAGTCAGGGACTGAGCGCCATCGCACAGGGCGTGCTCCGGGTCATTGTGAACTTCGATCATCAGTCCGTCGGCGCCGGCAGCGACAGCAGCGCAGGCCATGGCAGAAACATAGCGGGACTTACCTGTGGCGTGACTGGGATCGGCCACCACCGGCAGGTGGCTCAGCTCATGGAGCACAGGAATGGCAGAGATATCCATGGTGTTTCTGGTGCAGGTTTCAAAAGTTCGGATGCCTCGCTCGCAGAGGACCACATTCTCATTGCCCTCACTCATAATATATTCCACGCTCATCAGCAGCTCCTGGAGGGTGTTGGCTAGGCCACGCTTTAGGAGAATGGGCTTCCGGGTCTTACCCAGTTCCTTGAGAAGATCAAAGTTCTGCATATTCCTGGCACCAACCTGGATCACATCTACGTTTTCAAAGAGGTCCAGGGCATTGATGTTCATGATTTCCGTGACAATGGGCAGCCCGGTTTCCTGTTTTGCGATTTCCAGCAGCTTCAGCCCCTGAGCACCCATCCCCTGGAATGCATAGGGAGAAGTGCGGGGCTTGAAGGCACCGCCCCGGAGCAGGGTAGCCCCGCTCTTTTGGACCTCTTTGGCGATGGAAACGATCTGCTCTTCGGACTCTACAGAGCAGGGGCCGGCAATCATGGCGAAGTAGCCGCCGCCGATCCGTGCAGGACCAGCCTCCACAATGGTGTCCTGGGGATGGAATTTCCGGTTTGCCTGCTTGAAAGGCTCCGTCACCCGCTTAACGGATTCTACGATTTCCAGGCTGTTCAATAGCTCCATGTCTATCCGGCTGGTGTCGCCAACCAGTCCCAGGATGGTTACTTCTTTGCCTTCGGATACGTGCACGTCCAGATTCTGCTTGTGCAGCCACTGGATCAGATGGTTTTTTTGCTCCGGGGTAGTTCCATTTTTCAAAATTGCGATCATTTTTTCTCCAGCTCCTTACAAAAAAGCGCCGCACGGAAATTCGTGCGGCGCCAATACTGACATGAATTGGACTCCCAAAAGGAGGACAGCACAAATTTCTATTACCTTTTCTTCTCAAAAAAGTAATAGTAATAAAAGCTGTAAGCGAAGAAGGACTTCATCTTTTGCTCCTCCAAAGAGTTGTTGACTGGATTATACCACTACAGAGTGCTCATTGCAAGAGGTTTCGAAAAAAATGTTTCTCCATAACGAAAAAATGTAGCTCTCAAAAAGACAGTGGACATTTGCAAACATATGCTTTATAATGAGGAAAACGGCCAGGGAGGCAGACTATGGACTATCTACAGCAGCTGAACCCGGAACAGCGGGAGGCGGCCACAACCACGGAAGGATACATTCGGGTGGTGGCTGGCGCAGGCTCCGGAAAAACAAAAACATTGGCGGCCCGGTATTTGTATCTGGTGGACGTCTTGGGCATCTCCACTGCCAATATTCTCTGTGTCACCTTTACCAATAAAGCCGCTGCCGAGATGAAAAAGCGGATCCGGGCCCAGCTGCCGGACCAGGATTTGGCTAGGATCACCACCTTTCACGGCTTCTGCGTAGGGCTGCTGAAAGAGGACTGCCATGTAGTAGGCTACCCCAAAACCTTTCTCATCCTGGACGAGGAGGACAAGAAGGCTATGCTGAGCGTAGTCTTTGAGGATTTGGGCATCACAGGCCGGGACATCACCATCCAGGAAGCGGTAGATCACATCGGCTGGCGCAAGGGCGGCCGGGGGTATGTGAAAACCCTCATCCATGCTGACATGGAAGAGCTTCTGGACCTGGTAAAAAGCGCGTCCACGCTAAAAGATAAAATTCTTTATCGCTATTTCTATGAGCAGCGCAAGTGCTTCGCTCTGGATTTTGATGATCTTGTTTACTTCGCCATCTATATTCTGGAGCACAGTCGGGAGGCTAGGGAGAAATGGCAGCAGCGGCTGGAATACGTTATGGTGGACGAATTCCAGGACATCGATAAGGACCAGTATACTCTGACGGATATTTTAAGTGGCTACCATCACAATCTTTTTGTGGTAGGGGATCCGGACCAGACGATTTACACCTGGCGCGGAGCAGATGTAAAATTCATTCTGGAGTTTCCAACCCGGCATCCGGGAGCCAAAACCATCTACTTAAACCGGAACTATCGGTCCACCCCTCAGATTTTGGCGGCCTCCAATGCCCTGATCGACAAAAACCGGGAGCGGCTGAAGAAAGAACTGATCCCGGACCGGCCGGGCAACCGGAAGCCCCTGTATTTCCATGCCAAGACCAGTGCGTTGGAGGCGGATTGGGTCACTGCCAATATGCGGGCTCTCCATGAGGGGGAGGAGGGGGTCTCCTATTCCTCTATGGGGGTCCTCTACCGGGCCCACTATGTATCCCGGGCTCTGGAGGAATCCCTGATCCGCAATAAGATCCCCTATGTGCTCTATTCCGGTGTGGAGTTCTACAAGCGGAAAGAAATCAAGGATGTGCTGAGCTACCTGCGGATGATCTACAACCCGGATGATATCAGTTTCTTGAGGACCGTCAACGAGCCAAGGCGGGGAGTGGGCCGGACCCGGATCGCCGCCATAAAAGCATATGCCGCCGCCAGAGGCTGCACACTGTATCAGGCTCTTATGGACAACCTGGAAACCGACTCTTTCCGGCGCTGCAAAGCAAAGGATTATGTGCGGCTTATCGAAAAATACCGGGCCATATTCGATCAAATGGATCTGACGGACCTGCTGGCCGGGGTCCTCCATGAAAGCGGTTACGAGCAGATGCTTCGCACCGCCGGGGAGGAGGAAAGGCTGGATAATCTGGCGGAATTAAAACAGGCCATCTTCGACTTTACTAGGAAAGCAGGGGAGACCGTTACCCTGGGCAATTACCTGGACCATGCTGCCCTGTTCACCAACATGGATACCGGCGAAAAGGCCCAGGCGGTAAAGCTCATGACCGTCCATTCTGCCAAAGGCCTGGAGTTCCCCGTGGTCTTCGCCTGCGGCCTTTCCGAGGGGATATTCCCCGGCAAGCGAGCCAATACCCGGGAGAAGCTGGAGGAAGAACGGAGGCTGTGCTATGTTGCCTTCACCCGGGCCAGGGACCGGTTGTTTCTCTCCGATGCCGCAGGCACTGGCTACGATGGCTCCTTTCGTTACCCCAGCCGGTTTCTATTCAACGCAGAGAAGGAGAATGTGGACTATGTGATGCCTCTGAATCCAGATCTGGAAGAGAAAACCCTGCGATCCATCCAAGAAACAGAGGATTGGGCCTCTGATACTCCAAAACAAAGCGACCTGGTAGGCAAACGGGTCACCCACCAGGTCTTCGGCCCCGGCACCGTCATCGGTATTCCCCGAGACGGCCAGGGTATCATTGTTCAGTTTGACACTATTGTGACGCCCAGGACCTTTGCCGATGCCGGAAAAGTGCAGTTTCTTTAATGCTCTGGGCAGAGGACTTTCCATTCCTCGTTGACGGTTTCTTCGCAGGAACGCATGGCGAGGATGGTCTTCTCCATCAACTCCTCAATGGTCCAACCCAGTCTCTCGGCACCCTGACGGATCACGTCCCGGGAGCAGCCAGCGGCGAATTTCTTATCCTTAAACTTCTTTTTCAGGCTGGAAACCTCCATATCGCAGACGCTTTTGCTGGGACGCATCTTGGCAGCGGCGCCGATGAGGCCCGTGAGCTCGTCAGCGGCGAAGAGAATTTTTTCCATCTGCTCCGTGGGCTCTACATCGCAGCAGATGCCGTAGCCGTGGGAACAGATGGCGTGGACCATCTCCGGCTCCGCGTTGATCTCTGCCAGAAGCCGGGGAGCCTCCAGGCAGTGCTTTTCCGGCCACCGCTCAAAATCCACATCGTGAAGCAATCCGACTATGCCCCAAAAGTCTGGATCTTCTCCAGTTTCCTGAGCGAAGTGGCGCATGACACCCTCAACGGTAAGGCCGTGGAGAATGTGAAAGGGTTCCTGATTGTATTTTTGCAGCAGGGCCAAGGCCTGACTGCGGGTGATGGCTGTTTTCATGAGAAAGCCTCCTTACAAATTTATCCATTATTTTACGGTGTTCTTGTGGGATTGTCAATCTTGAAATCTTCATAAAAACAGGCTATCATACCCATAAGAGGTGATACCATGGCAAACATTTTGGATTACGTGGCCTGGCGGGGAGACCTGCCCTTTTCTCTGGACGGCCCCAACGAGGTGGATGCGCTGATTTTCTCTGCCCTGAGCTATATTCCTTTCCGGGGGAGGGTATTGGAAAATCCAACTGCGCCCATCTCCCTGAAGGAAGCGGCGGCAGACTTCTTTGCTTCGCCGGAGCCCATTGGCTATGTACGGCCGGACTATGACCTGGCCCTGCTGCGTGCCGCCGGAGAGAGCCGCCGGTTCGGCTCTGTAGACGTTTGGAACTACCGGGAGATTTTCAATCCCGCACGGGATACCCAATTTGCCGCGGTAACTTTTTTACTGTCGGATGGCAGCCTCTTTGTCTCTTTCCGAGGTACAGACAATACATTGGTGGGATGGAAAGAGGATTTCAGTATGTGTTTCCGCCAGGAGATCCCATCCCAGCGCCTTGCCAAGGAATACCTGCTGGAAATGATGATGACCCATAGGGGAATGGTCCGGGTCAGCGGTCATTCTAAGGGCGGCAATGTGGCGGTATACGCTGTGTCTCAGCTGCCGCCAGTACTCCGGAGCAGGGTGCAGGAAGTTTATAACCAGGACGGCCCCGGTTTTCCGGAGGAATTCCTGGAAGATCCAGGGTACAACGCAATCCTGCCCATACTTCATACCCAGGTGCCCCAGGGCAGCATGATCGGCATGATCCTCTATCACCTGGAGCCCCTGACAGTGGTGCAAAGTGTTGGCTCCGGCATTATGCAGCATGATGCCTTCACCTGGGAAGTAATGGGCACCAGACTCACTCCGGCAAAAACATTAAGCGGGAACGCAATATTCCTGAGGCAAACCGTTGATATCTGGCTGAAGGGAACCGACGTGGATACCCGGGTGCGGATGGTCAATATGCTCTTTGATCTGCTGACCTCCAATGACGCGGAGTTGACAGGGGATATTTTCCAGCCTAAAAATCTGGTTTCCTATATCAGCCGTCTGCGTTCCTCTGAGCTGTTCCGCAAATATCTGGCAGAGGACCTTTCCAGTCTCTTCCAGGCGGCGAAAAAAGCCAGACTGCAGATGAGCAGGGAAGAGAAGGGCCAAAAGCCGCTGACGAAATAGACAAAACGGTAACAGAAATCGAACCGATTTTGCACAGATTCGCCCCTTGCTTTTTCTTGCCCGTTGGCATAAAATCAGCTGTAGAATTGCGTAAATATGTATTTGAAAGGAATGTTTCCAATGGCCCTATTGAATGTCCCGGAAATCTTTGGCAGCGATGTATTTAACGAGGCGGTCATGAAGCAGCGGCTTCCCGTGGAAATCTATAAAGCCTGGGAGACCTGTATCCAGACCGGTTCCAGTCTGCCGCTGGATGTAGCCAACGAAATTGCGGAAGCTATGAAGATCTGGGCCCTGGAGAAGGGGGCTACCCACTATACTCACTGGTTCCAGCCCATGACGGGAATCACCGCCGAAAAGCACGACTCCTTTATTTCTCCCACCGGCGATGGGCGCGTCATCATGGAGTTTTCCGGCAAGGAACTGGTTCGTGGCGAGCCAGACGCCAGTTCCTTTCCTTCCGGCGGCCTGAGGGCAACCTTCGAGGCACGGGGCTACACCGCCTGGGACCCTACGGCCTGTGCCTTTGTCAAGGATAGCAGCCTATACATCCCTACCATGTTCTTCTCCTACACCGGGGACTCCCTGGATAAGAAAACCCCTCTGCTGCGGTCTTTAGAGGAGATCTCTCGGGAGGCCATCCGCATTTTGCGGCTCTTCGGCGACACCGAGACTCAGCGGATCATCACCTGCGTAGGCGCGGAGCAGGAATATTTTCTGCTGCCTAAGGACCTGTACGCCCAACGGGAGGATCTGCGGCTTACAGGCCGGACCCTCTTCGGTGCGTCCGCTCCCAAGGGTCAGGAGCTGGACGACCATTACTTTGCCGCTATCCGGACCAGAGTCTCTGAGTTTATGCAGGATTTGGACGAGCAGCTGTGGCGGCTGGGCATCCTCTCCAAAACCAAACACAATGAGGGGGCCCCCTGTCAGCACGAGTTAGCCCCCATTTACACCGATGCCAACAAGGCCTGCGACGATAACCAGCTCATCATGCGCACCATGAAAAAATGCGCTGCCAAGCACAACCTGGTGTGCCTGCTTCACGAGAAGCCTTTTGCCGGTGTCAATGGCTCCGGCAAGCACAACAACTGGTCCCTCTCTACGGACACTGGCAAAAACCTCTTCAGCCCAGGCAAAACTCCCCGGCAGAACGCCCAATTTTTGGTGTTCCTGGCGGCCTTTATTCAGGGCATTGATGAGTATCAGGAGTTCCTGCGCTGCACGGTTGCGTCTGCCAGCAACGACACCCGGCTGGGTGCCAACGAGGCACCTCCCGCCATTGTCTCTATCTTCCTGGGAGAAGAGCTGGACGGGGTGGTCCGGTCCATTATCGATGGCACCAACTATACAGAGCCCGAGAAGAGTCTGCTTCGTATCGGCGTGGATGTGATGCCCGCTATCCCAAAGGATACCACAGATCGGAACCGGACCAGTCCTCTGGCCTTTACCGGCAACAAGTTCGAACTGCGAATGCTCGGCTCCTCTCAGTCCATCGCCGGGCCCAACATCGCGCTGAATACCATAATGGCCGAAGAACTGGGCCGCTTTGCCGATGAATTGGAAAAGGCAGAGGATTTTGACTCCGCCTTGCAAAAGCTGGTGAGCAAGGCGCTGAAAGACCACAGACGCATTATCTTCGACGGAAACGGCTACTCTGAGGAGTGGAAGCAGGAGGCCGCAAGAAGGGGACTGAGCAATCTGTCTTCTACGGCAGAGGCCATGCGGGCTTATCTGAGCCAGAAAAATATTGATCTTGTCACCCGTCATGGGGTCTTTACGGAAACTGAGTTCCGGGCCCGCCACGCCATCTACCTGGATGACTACCGGAAGAAGGTCAATATCGAGGCCCGGACCATGGTCGATATGGCCATTCAGCAGATCCTGCCTGCCGCTATGGGCTACACAGATGCCCTCTGCGGTGGCGTGGCCTCCAAGAAGTCTCTGGGGGTCTCCTGTCGGGGAGAAATGGCCCTGATTCAGAAGCTCTCTGCCGCCTGCGATGTCGCTTATGATACCGTGGAACGGCTGAAGGATGCCTTGGCCCACACCCCAACCGACGAAGAATCCGCTGCCGATCACTGCCACAGCGTCATTGTCCCCTTGATGGCCGAGCTTCGGACTCAGGCGGACATTCTGGAGAAAAATACGGCCAAGGCCTATTGGCCTTACCCGACGTATTCCGATTTGCTGTTCTACTGATCGTAAAATACCGCCGTCTCCTGTGATGGGGAGACGGCGGTATTGCTATAGGCTATAGACTATCTCTTTCTGCCCTTCTTATGGTTCTGTACCGGTGGCAGCGTCCGGATGGGACCTTCTTTCAGCACCACAGCGGTACGGGCAGGAAGGTACAAGGAGATGTGGGAGTTTCCCTTTTTGTCTACAATAGCAGGGTAGGGGGCAGAACCGATGAGGCCGCTGCCGCCGTATTTGGGGTCGTCGGTGTTCAGGGCGATGGTGTAATCGGCAATATGGGGCAGACTCACCTTCACCCCGGTGAAGGACTGGGTAGGATTGAAGTTGAAGGCGAACATAAGTCCCTGGCGGTAGAAGACCAGAACCTTCTTGGCGCTGTCGTTTAAGCGCAGGTCTCCGAAGCGCATCTGGAAGAGGTTCACGCTCTTGGCCAGATCGATCATATCCTGATCGAATTCGCCCAGCCACTGATACTTTAGGTATCCATTGTCCCGTAGGCTCCACTGACGGCGGCAATAGTGGAAACTCCAGCCGTTGCCCTCCCGGGGGAAGTCGATCCATTCAGGGTGGCCGAACTCATTGCCCATAAAGTTCAGGTAGGCCTCGCCGCCACCTCCCAGGGTGAAGAGTCGCGCCATCTTGTGCAGGGCAATGGCCCGGTCGATAACAGGATTGTGCGTGGCCTTATCCATGTCCGTATACATGGCGGCATCCGCCAGACGGAAAATCAGGGTTTTGTCGCCCACCAGCGCCTGGTCGTGGCTTTCCACATAGGCCACTGTATTCTCTCCGGGGCGGCGCATACACATGCTGCACCACATACCAAAGATGTCCCAGTCTTCGTCACGCAGGTCCCTTACGGCGTGAACCCACATATCCGGCAGCCCCATACCCAGCCGATAGTCAAATCCGATGCCGCCATCAGCAATGGGCAAGCACATACCGGGCATGCCGGACATATCTTCGGCAATGGTCACGGCCATAGGATTCACCTGACGGACCATCTGGTTGGCCAGCTGCAGATAGGTGATGGCCTCTGTATGGGTATTGTAGGAGAAATACTTGTCGTTGGTGTTGAAGTCCGTGCCCAGGCCGTGGTCGTGGTAGAGCATGGAGGTGACACCATCGAAGCGGAAGCCGTCAAAGTGGTACTCGGTCATCCAGAATTTCAGATTGCTCAGCAGGAAGTGGATGACGCCGGTCTTGCCGTAATCAAAGCACTTGGTGTCCCAGGCCGGGTGATCGCCTTTAGGGCCGTCGTGGAAGAACTGCCAAGTGGTGCCGTCGAACATATTGATGCCCTCGGTGGTGTTCTTTACGGCGTGGGAGTGCACAACGTCCAGCAGGACAGCCAGGCCCATCTCATGGGCCTTATTCACCAGGTATTTCAGATCATCAGGCTTTCCGAACCAGCTGGAGGCAGCGTAGAAATTGGCCACCTGATAGCCAAAACTACCATAATAGGGATGCTCCATAATGGCCATGAGCTGGACGGTGTTGTAACCCGCTCGCTTGATCCGGGGCAGCACCAAGTCTGCAAACTCCCGATAAGTGCCCACCTTTCCTTCCTCTTGAGCCATGCCCACGTGAGCCTCGTAAATAAACAGGGAATCCTCCCGGCGGAAATTGCGGTCTGTCCAATGGAAAATCTTTCGGTCGTCTGTGACCTGGCAGACCCATTCCACGCTACCCTCCTCCTGAACAACGCGGCGGGCGTAGAGGGGAATGTGCCAGGTGCGCTGCATGAAGGCATCTACCACAGTCTTTACCTTGCAGCCCTCCCACAGAGCGTCGTCACCTGGCAGAAAAATCTCCCAGTTGCCGTTGCCAATGGGGGTCAGGGGATGGGAGGTGGGATCCCAATTGTTGAATTCTCCGCTTAAGTACAGCTGGTAGGCGCTGGGGGCCCACTCCCGGTAGTACCATCCACCGTCCACATGATGGAAGCCAAAGTATTCGGCACCGCTGGCAAAATCGCTGAGACTCTGCCCCTTTGAAAGGATCCTGTTTTGCGTGTCCTGGTACAGTCGCATCCGCAGATCAATGTCTCCGGCGAAGTCCTTTAGTTGGGGATTCAGCTCCAGAATTCGATACATAGTGAATAGCTCCTCTCAAAAGCCAGGGCAATTTTGCATAGTCCGAGCCTTTTCTTTATGCGTCAATTGTAGAATATAGACAGCATTCTGTCAACTGTCAAATTGAAGGGTTTGTTTAATATTCCCACAGTCGCTTTTTTATTTCTCTGTCCCGGTTGAATATTCTATCCGTCTGGTGTATAATGAACCAAAACACAAACAATGGGGGGCAGGACTTGAAAAGAAACAACATTTGGCAGAAAATCGGTGCCGGCGCTCTGGTCCTGTTGGCCGCAGTTTTGGCAATCCGATCCCTATATGGCTTCTGCTGGTCAGATGAGAGCTTCTACCTGACCTTCGCCCAGCGGCTGTGGAACGGGCAGAAACTCATTCTGGACGAGTGGCACCCGGTGCAATTCTACAGTGTGATCTTCTACCCGGTGCTGTCTGCTTATCGGGCCGT
>ERZ772861.2280-NODE-2280-length-13369-cov-3.754694_pt1 | contig 13369 bp, 10 predicted proteins | sample MGYA00512135_ERZ772861 | MGnify/ENA primary metagenome ERZ772861 (study PRJEB29015, sample SAMEA2737700) | human gut metagenome | biome: human gut; feature: human-associated habitat; material: faeces | place: China | collected 2012 ...
GTTACAAACGGTCAACGGGCTGAGGTAAAGCGGGCCTGCACTGCGAAGGAATATCCCTGATTTCCGCGTCCGCTTCGCCATAAAGAAGTCTTTTTCTTTACAAGCGTATCACCCCAACAACTACAAATTTCACTCCATAAATTTCATCGGATCTACCGGCTCTCCATCTTTCATTACCTTAAAATAGAGATTCGGTCCTTCCACGCTATAGTATTTTGTAGGTTCATTCAACAGACCGATCGGCTCACCTGTTGCAACAGTATCTCCTTCTGATACGGACAGGTCTTTTAACTGGCCGTAAACAGCCGCATATCCATTTCCCATATCCAGTGTAACGGTTGTTCCCGTCTGTGCTGTCTCTTCAATACTGCTCACTGTTCCTGTCGCTGATGCCTTGATGCTTTCCCCGACTTCACCACCGATGATCATTGCCGGATTGTACTTATACTCTTCTAAAGTAGGAAAATAAACGGTCTGATCCATACTGTACCCGATCAGCGTTGCCCCGCTTGCCGGCCACTCCAGTATGCTTGCTTCCGTAAACCATGCACCGGAACCTCCCTGTGCCGCAGTTTCATTCGTCTCCTGCCCCTGCTGCTGTCCATTTTCTGCCTCTGTTCCGTCTGTGGAGGATGCTCCTTCTTGTTCCTGACGATCCGCATGATCTGTCTGTGACGGTGTTGCATCTTCCTCTCCCTCCATTGGAAGTACATCTTTTGAATTTGCCGCTGCATCATTTTCTTTTGTCAGTTTTTCTGTCTCCTGCTGAACCTTTGCAATCTGCTCATTCATATTCTTTTTGTAATTTCTGAATGTAACTGTCCCCACCATTGCAATGACTGCCACGAAGCAAAGTACGATTCCAACAGAAGCTCCTTTTCCCTTTAAAAAGGAAAACTTCTCTTTCTTATTCATTCATCATCACCTCTGACTATAGCATTGCCAGAATATGTGACTTCTATTCGGAAAGAATTCTATTTTAATTCCCTGTCGCTTCTTTTTCGTCAAATTCTTTATTTAATGTTGTTCCTTCAAAAAAGAACTGCAGGATTTCTTCATAATTTTTCTTTTCCTTTGCCATTTCATTTGCTGTCCACTGACTCATTCCCAGTCCATGTCCTTTTCCGATGGTCGTGATCTTCAAACCTTTTATACTCTCGTAAAATGAAAATGCACTGGAAGACAGGGACAATGCATCCCGAAACTGATCCCCGGTACAGACTGTATCTCCCATCCTCATCTGTCGCACATAACCGGAAGAATCCATTTCCAGTATTTCAAAGTCAGCAAAGTTATAGCCTTTTTCTGCACTCTCCGAATTTTCTTCTGCCACCAGAAAATCTCTGCATAACTGTTGTATTTCCTGATAGTCAAAAACTGTTACCTGAATTTCATCCTCAGCCGCTTTGTCCAACGGGCATTCTCTCTTACAGATATAAGGATAATCTTCTGTTCCAAGAACTTCTGATGCGTTCCGTGTCTCACCGTTACTGGACTGATGATATGGTGTCCATGCACAAGCCTCATTATACCAGACCACTGTTCCTTCTGTATCTTCCACTGCTTTGGTATATTTTCCGATCTGTATCAAAATTGGCCGCTCCCCATTTCCGTTTCATTTCTGCATGAGTCAGATATTTCTCTGTTGCCGTCTTCTCCTCGTTTTCTGCCAGTTCTCTGCACAGGCTTGTACGCAGCACCACGGCCTGTGCTTTCAACGCTTCCAATTCGTAAGACTCCGGCATTTCATATGCAAGAACCCCGATCAGATACTCTTCCCAGTCCAGATCAAGATCCAGTTCCGTTCCATCTGGGTCTGTTCTTGCAACTTTTATTGTAAAATGACCGCTCCCATTTTGTAGATTCACATCTTTTCCATTTACAAAAATAGAGACAACATATGGAAGAAATATGAGGATGATCAGAAATGCAGCTATATTTTTTATTTTCTTTTTTGCTGAATAAAAGCTCATAAAGACAGCCCTCCATACTTTATTATATGAAGGGCTGTCTTATTTTAGAACCTGTATTAAATTTTATCTTTACGCTTTATTTTTCTGCACTATTTTCTGTCGGTTCTGCTTCTGTACTCTGTGCATCTTTTGCCAGGTTTTCTGTTCCCTGAACCTGCATCGGATTCACATACGGATTCTGTGCCGATGACTCTGTCGGAGTTACCGGAACCTGCTGTACCGGTGCTTCTGCTGGCATCGGAGATACAGATTCTGCCGGAGTTTCTGATGCTGCCGGTGATACAGGCATCGTCGGAGGAATCGGATTACCACCGAAATTTGGTGCCTGCGGTGGAAGATTTGGCTCCATTCCCGGGTTATACGGCTTCTTGCTCATAATAAATAAGCAGATTGCTTCGTACATTGGAATAAATATACCAAGAACACTATGGATAATCGCCATATTATGGGATGTCAGTCTATGGTAAATATGAAAGTTCACCAGTACATCCAGCACCGCTTCAATCGCCTGAAGTGCTACTACTGCAATAATCAGCAGGAAAACTATCACCCAGATCAGTGTCAGACTTCCTGCACCCATTCCGGCGGAATAGCTCAATGCAGTTTCAATTCCTGCCACAACAATGAAAATGAAATAAAGTCCTGCGATTACAGCCGTTCCGATCAACGGAATAAGGACTTTCCAAAGTCCCGGACTCTGAAGTCTTCTTTTCTTTAAAGGCATACTTCCTGCAAGTTCTCCCTGAAGATAAGATCTCGCAAACGGTACCCAGGCCATCCACGGATTTGCATTTCCTGTTCTCTGTGCCAGACGGTAAAGTGCCATGGATTTAAATACATATTTCACAATACCAATCATCACGGCTGCCACGATCACCAACAGATAAACGGTCATAATCACTGAAAAGATATCTGATCCACTGCTGCTCATTGTCGGACCATCCGGAACTCCGTACGAAAAATCAAAATCATTTCCATATTCCATCTGTCATTCCTCCCTGTCTTAATCAAAAAGATCCTGTCCTGAAGGTACTTCTACTTTTTCAAGATGCCAGATATCCTGTACATACTCTTCAATCGTTCTGTCTGATGTAAATTTACCACTGCATGCAGTGTTGAGCATTGCCATCTTAGACCATTTCTGCTGATCTCTGTAAGCTTCCTCAACTCTCTTCTGTGCATCTGCATAAGAACGGAAATCTTTCAGAATGAAGTAAGTGTCTGCTCTGTCTGTACACTGTGTATTTAACAGTGAGTTGTACAGATTGATATACATATTATGGTCACCGTTGGAGTAAGTTCCATCCATAAGCTGGTCTACTACACGCTTGATCTCCCAGTCATTGAAATAAATGTCAACCGGATTGTATCCACCATTGTTCTCGTAGTTGATAACCTCCTGTGAGCTTAATCCGAAGATAAATGCATTCTCCTCACCAACTTCCTGAACGATCTCTACATTCGCTCCATCCATTGTTCCGAGCGTCGGTGCACCATTAAGCATAAACTTCATATTACCTGTTCCTGAAGCTTCTTTAGAAGCTGTAGAAATCTGCTCGCTGACATCTGCTGCCGCAAAAAGGATCTCTGCATTGGATACTCTGTAATCTTCAATAAATACCACTTTCAGCTTACCATTGATACTTCTGTCGTTATTTACAACATCCGCTACGGAGTTGATCAGTTTGATCGTCTCTTTTGCACGAAGATAACCTGCTGCTGCCTTAGCTCCGAAAATAAATGTTCTCGGATAGAAAGACATCTCAGGATGCTCTTTGATCTGATTATACAGATACATAATATGCAGTACGTTCAGAAGCTGACGCTTGTACTCATGCAGACGTTTTACCTGAATATCAAAGATCGAACGCGGATCTACATCAATTCCATTATGCTCCTTGATATACTTTGCAAGGCGTACTTTATTCTGGTATTTGATCTCCATGAACTCGCGTCTTGCCTCTCCATCCTCAACCAGTGGTTTCAGCTTGGAGATCTGAGCGAGATCTGTGATCCAGCCATCACCAATCTTACTGGTGATCCAGTCTGCAAGCAGCGGATTTCCATGAGCCAGGAAACGTCTCTGCGTGATACCATTCGTCTTATTGTTGAACTTCTCCGGCATCATCTGATAGAAATCTTTCAGTTCCTGCTTCTCAAGGATCTCCGTATGAAGCCTTGCAACACCATTAACAGAGAATCCTGCAATGATCGCCATATTTGCCATACGAACCTGTCCATCCATAAGGATTGCCATTTTCTGTACTTTTTCTTCATTTCCCGGATACATCTCACGAACCTGAATCACGAAGCGGCGGTCGATCTCCTGTACAATCTGATAAATACGTGGGAGCAGTTTTGAAAACAGGTCGATCGGCCATTTCTCAAGTGCTTCTGCCATGATCGTATGGTTTGTATAAGCACAGGTCTTGCTTGTTACTTCCCATGCCTCATCCCAGCTAAGTCCTTCCACATCAATCAGAAGACGCATCAGCTCCGGTACAGCAACTGTCGGGTGCGTATCGTTCATCTGAATGACAACTTTCTCATACAGCTTTCTGATGTCTCCATGCTTCTTTTTATATTTTGCGATCAGTGCCTGAAGACTTGCAGAAATGAAGAAGTACTGCTGCTTCAGACGAAGCTCTTTTCCTGAATAATGATTATCATTCGGATAAAGAACATCTACGATCAGTTTCGCAAGATTTTCCTGCTCTACTGCCTTATGATAATTTCCTCTGTCGAACTCATCCAGTTTGAAATCCGTGATCGGCTTTGCATCCCATACACGCAGTGTATTTACTACGTGGTTGCCATATCCAACAATCGGCATATCATACGGAACTGCCATGACAGACTCATAGTTCTCCTGAATAAATTTATCTTTTCCTGTAACAGGATCTTTCTCGAAACGGATATTTCCTCCGAAACGTACTTCCTTTGCATACTCTTCACGACGGATCTCGAACGGATTTCCTTCTTTCAGCCAGTTATCCGGTACTTCTACCTGATATCCATTTTTAATTTTCTGCTTGAACATACCGTAACGGTAACGGATTCCACAGCCATATGCCGGATAATTCAATGTTGCCAGAGAATCCATGAAACATGCTGCAAGACGACCGAGTCCTCCATTTCCTAGAGCCGCATCCGGCTCTTCATCTTCGATCACGTTGAGATCAATATTCATCTCTTCCAATGCTTCTTTTACATCTTTATATGCTGTCATATTGATGAGGTTGTTACCTAATGCACGTCCCATCAGGAACTCCATGGACATATAATAAACTGTCTTTGCATCTGTCTCATCGTAACGCTTCTGTGTCTCGATCCAGTCATCAATAATAACATCCTTAACTGCATAGGAAACCGCCTGAAATAACTGCTGAGGTGTAGCCTCATCAATCGTCTTTCTATAAAGTGTCTTTACATTTTCCTTCACCGCTGTCTTAAATGCAGTCTTCTCAAATCTTTTACTGAACATCCTTTTATTCTCCTTTTTTCTCGACACCCATCGTAACTGCTTCGCCGTTGATCTTCCACTCTTTTACATAGCCTGCAGGCTCTGCCTTTACAACTTCTGTGGCAAGTACTTCTCCACCGATCATGGTGCTGTTCTTTTCAAAAACAGCTTCTGCTTTTCCGCTGCCTTCATACGTAACACGGATCTTATCCATCACCTCGAAATCAGCTTCTTTTCTCATCGTCTGGATCTTGCTGATGATCTCTCTTACAAATCCTTCTTCCAGAAGTTCCGGTGTAAGATTCGTATCCAGTACAACTGTGATTCCATTATCATTGACAGATTCATATCCTTCAATCTGTGCTGTATCAATCAGAAGATCTTCTTTGAAAAGTTCGATCTCCTGGCCATTTACATCCAGTTTGAGTACGCCGGTAGCATTCAGCTCATCCATTGCTGCATTTCCATCGATGTCATTGAGTGCTGCTTTGATACCACCTAACATTTTACCATACTTTGGTCCGACTGTCTTCAACTGTGGTTTAAAACTATAAGAAGTAAAGTCTCTTACATCCTCTGTAAATTTAATATTCTTAACATTCAGCTCGTCTGCTACGATTTCCTGATAAAATTCAGAAAGCTCAAAGTCTGCTTTTACAAACATCTGACCAATCGGCTGACGGTTCTTGATGTTGGATGCGTTACGGCATGCACGTCCCATTACTACAAGGTCAAGTACGTGTTCCATATTATTCTCAAGCTCTTTGTCAATCTGCTCTTCATGAACTTCCGGAAAACTACACAGGTGGATACTCTCCGGAGCATCCTTGTCAATGCTGCGAACCAGGTTCTGATAGATCTGCTCTGTCATGAACGGAATCATCGGAGCTGCTGCCTTTGATACCGTAACAAGGGCTGTATACAGAGTCATGTAAGCATTGATCTTATCCTGCTCCATTCCCTTTGCCCAGAAACGCTCGCGGCTTCTTCTTACATACCAGTTACTTAAATCATCTACGAAATCCTGAAGCACACGTGCTGCCTCCGGGATTCTGTAATTACCAAGGTTGTTGTCCACATCTTTTACCATGGTATTCATCTTGGAAAGAATCCATTTATCCATAACCGGAAGTTTATCATATTCCAGTGTATACTTTGTAGCATCAAAATTGTCGATATTTGCATACAGTACAAAGAATGCATAAGTATTCCACAGAGTTCCCATGAACTTACGCTGTCCTTCCTGTACTGCTTTTCCGTGGAAACGGTTCGGCAGCCACGGTGCACTGTTGATGTAGAAGTACCAGCGGATCGCATCTGCTCCGTATTTCTCCAGTGCATCAAACGGATCAACCGCATTTCCTTTGGACTTACTCATCTTCTGTCCATTCTCATCCTGTACGTGTCCAAGCACGATAACGTTCTTATACGGTGCTTTATTGAACAGCAGCGTTGAGATGGCAAGCAGGGAGTAGAACCATCCTCTTGTCTGGTCAACAGCCTCGGAAATAAAGTCTGCCGGGAACTGCTTCTCGAACAGCTCCTGATTTTCAAACGGATAATGGTGCTGTGCAAACGGCATAGATCCACTGTCAAACCAGCAGTCGATAACTTCCGGCACTCTGTGCATTTCTTTACCACAATCCGGGCAGTTGATTGTTACTGCGTCAATGTATGGGCGGTGCAGCTCAATATCATCCGGGCAGTTATCGGACATAGATTTCAGTTCTTCAATACTTCCGACAGAATGCATACATCCACACTCACACTGCCAGATATTCAGCGGAGTTCCCCAGTAACGGTTACGACTGATTCCCCAGTCCTGAACGTTCTCAATCCAGTCACCGAAACGTCCCTTACCGATACTCTCCGGAATCCAGTTAATTGTATTATTATTTGCAATCAGGTCATCACGAACTGCTGTCATCTTGATGAACCAGGACTCACGTGCATAATAAATCAGCGGAGTATCACATCTCCAGCAGTGAGGATAGCTATGCTCAAACTTCGGTGCATCGTAGAGAAGTCCCCTTGCATCCAGATCTTTTAATACTTCCGGGTCTGCTTTCTTTACGAACAGTCCTGCAAACGGTGTAGACTCTGCCATGTTACCCTTTTCATCTACAAGCTGTACAAATGGAAGATCATACTTTCTTCCTACGTTGGCATCGTCTTCACCAAATGCCGGTGCGATATGAACAACTCCGGTACCATCTGTCAGAGTTACATACTCATCACATACAACGTAAAATGCTTTCTTACGCTGCTTTGCAGCCTCATCTGCCGCACACTGGTACAGTGGCTCGTATTCTTTGCCCTCCAGTTCTGTTCCCTTATACGTTGCAAGTACTTCGTAAGCGTCTTTTCCTTCTTCTGCAAGTCTTCCAAGAACGGTATCAAGCAATGCACATGCCATATAATAAACTCTTCCGTCTGCTGCCTTTACCTTTGCATAATCCTCTTTTGGATTTACGCAGAGTGCAAGGTTGGATGGAAGTGTCCATGGTGTTGTTGTCCATGCAAGAATATACGCATCCTCATCTTTGACTTTAAAGCGGACGATTGCAGAACGCTCCTTGACATCCTTATATCCCTGTGCAACTTCCTGTGCAGAAAGAGGTGTTCCACAACGAGGGCAGTAAGGAACAATCTTGAATCCTTTGTAAAGGAGTCCTTTATCCCAAATTTTCTTCAAAGCCCACCACTCAGACTCGATGAAATTGTTGTCATACGTTACATATGGATGCTCCATATCAGCCCAGAATCCAACTGTGCCGGAGAAGTCTTCCCACATTCCTTTGTATTTCCATACACTTTCTTTACATTTCTTGATGAATGGTTCAAGACCGTATTTCTCGATCTGATCCTTTCCGTCCAGTCCGAGCATCTTCTCAACTTCCAGCTCTACCGGAAGACCATGCGTATCCCATCCTGCCTTTCTCGGAACCATATAACCTTTCATTGTGCGGTATCTCGGAATCATATCCTTGATAACACGGGTCAGAACGTGTCCGATATGCGGCTTGCCATTGGCTGTCGGAGGTCCGTCATAGAAAATATAATCCGGGCATCCTTCTTTTTCATCCATACTCTTCTGGAAGATATTTTCGTCATCCCAGAATTTTTCAACTTCTTTTTCACGCTCAACAAAATTCATGTCTGTTGAAACTTTCTTATACATAGCTTTGATCCTTTCTTAAAATATATTTTGGAAAAGGAATCTTCTAAAATAAAGAAAGACCTCCGTCCGTAATAGGACGAAGGTCTGAAATTCCTTTCGTTGTACCACCTGTTACAGCATACTTGGATCTTCCCGATCCGCATATGGTATTCTTTAACGCAGAACTCACGTCAACCCTTACTCCTCGAAATCTGTCTCACCGGAATCACCGGTATGCCTGTTAAATGCTTCCGTTTCAGGGGTTGCTGCTCTGGAGTGATCTTCAGAAATCTCTTACTGATACCGGGCTTACACCTTCCCCGGCTCGCTGGGATGTTCAGATAAATCCTACTCTCTCCGTCATCGCTTTAACCTGTAGTCTTCCATACAGAATTATTATAAAGAGATTCTGCCTGCTAGTCAAGGTTTTTTCTTTTTCTGCGATGTCTTTCTGCGATGTCTTTTCCGCCTGTGCCGTCTGCTTTTTGCCTGCTTATATTTTATCCATGCAACCGCTCCCGTCACAAGTACCAAAACCACTGCGACCACAGCGATAAGCACCACCGGCCTGCTCTCTTTCTCCTTCCTGTCTGTCGTTGTGCCAGTCTTTTCTGTTCCTTTTGTTATTGTCGGTTTCTCTACCGACTTTTTATTATCCAGCGTTACATCTGCCTTCCCTGCGATCTGTCCTTCATAGGTATATGTAACGGTTCCCTCATTGACGGAACCATCCTTTGCTTTAACTTCCGCTTTCAGATCTGAAAACTTCACGTTGGGGGGCAGTACTACATAAGCATTTTCCTCATCTTTATATGACCGTACTCCGTCTGCTTTTTCCAGATCTTTCAGCATCACTTTCGAGAAATTATTAAATCCATAATCAAAGATGGCTCTGGTATCCGTATACGCATCTGACCCGAAATCATATAGCACCACTGCAACCAACTGCAGCTCTCCGTTATCTGCCATCGTCACCAGGGTCGTTCTTGCCTGATCTGTATAACCGGTCTTTCCACCTTTGCAATACTCATAATAATTTGCATTCTGTGGCCAGAGCATCTTATGCTTCTGATTGACCGTTCTCACCTCATTTACCAGATTGGTCGGTGGAATCTGATGTGTCAGTGACTGTGCGATCGTCCGAAATGCTTCTTTCTGATATACTGCTGCCCCAATCAGAGCCATATCATGAGCTGTCGTATAATGTTGCTCATCATGAAGTCCATTTGCATTCGTCCAGTGTGAGCCGGTACATCCCAGTGCATCTGACTCTTCATTCATCGCCTCTATAAAGGTATTGTAGTCTCCGCCCATCTGCTTTCCAACGCTCTCTGCAACTGCATACGACACTTCATTGGCAGATGCAAGCAACACGGCATATAAAGAATCTTCCAGCGTCAATTCCTCTCCTGCACGCATCCCAATATGAGCATCTCCGTACTGCAGGAAAGAAATACTGTCCTGTGAAAATTCTACTTTATCTGTCAGTTTCGCATGATCCAGTGCAACAAGTGTAGTCAGAAGCTTTGTAATACTTGCCGGATAATGCTGCTTATCGATCTGCTTTCCATATAGGATCGCTCCACTGTTCATATCCATCACAATCGCTGAATCAGCATAAACTGCCGGTCCCTGCGGCCAGTTCGTCAGTCCATTTGAATCCGTCGGCTCTGCATAGCAAGTCTGCCGCTGGGTTTCACGATCCGCTGCTGTATCCCCCTCCTCAGCAAATATCTTTACTGCCGGGGTCAAAACAAACGCTGCTGCCAGTATTGCGGACAGACAGAGCGTGCCATATCTTTTTATATTTATCATAAAAGAGTTCCTCCGATAATCTTCTTTATTATAAATCTCGGCTCTTACTTTTTCAACTCTTTCTGACTACGATGTTTTTATCATTCAGATAATTTCAGACACCTGGATCCGTGTCTGAAACAGATTCTTCCTCTGTCAGCGTCTGTCGGCAAATCAATTGATATTCTCTATCTCCAATCCACTCTATTTCTCTTTTTTATGATGATTTTACGCAGTTCCAAAATAGTTTTAAGCTATATCAAACCAGTAGTTTTAAATATTATACAGAAATTTCTTTTTGTGTCATAATAAAGGCACAATATCAACCAACACAATTTTTTAAATGTAAATTCACAAAGTATAATTTCAGGAGGTACAAATGCATGATAAATTTAACATATGACATTGTAGGGTCTTTTCTCCGTCCGGAAGAAATCAAAGAGGCACGTAAAAATTTTAAAGGAGGACAAATTTCCCGTGAACAACTGACACAAATTGAAGATCACGCAATCGAACAACTGGTAGAAAAAGAAGTTGCTCACGGTCTGAAATATGTTACGGACGGTGAATTTCGTCGCAGATGGTGGCATCTTGACTGGCTGAAGGAATTTGATGGTTTTGATACCCTGCATTTTACAAAAGAAATTAACGGAACTCCCAACGAAATCGAGCTTGGAACTGTTACCGGAAAGATTTTCTATGACAAAGAAAAGGTTCACCCGGAGCTTCGTGCATGGGATTTTCTTCATTCTCTTGCACAAAAATATGACGGTGTCATTGCCAAAAAATGCATTTCCGGTCCAAATATGATCTTTATTGATCATTTTCTTCAGCTCGGAAATAAAGAAACTCCTTATTACGGAACTGATATTACAACTCTGATCGATGATGTTGCCGAAGCTTATCAGGATGCCATCCGTGATTTTTATGACCATGGATGCCGCTATATCCAGATTGACGATACTTCATGGACTTACCTGATCGATGATAATTTCCTTGCAAAAGTAGCGTCTCTCGGCTATACAAAGGGACAGGTTCTTAACTGGTTCCAGACCGTCTCTACAAAAGCTCTGCAGAACAAACCGGAAGACTGCTTCATAGCCACACATTTCTGCAAAGGAAATTTCAAGGGAAATCCTCTGTTCCATGGTTTCTATGACTCGGTTGCACCGGTCATTGCAGAAATCCCTTATGATGCATTTTTCGTAGAATATGATGATGCCCGCTCCGGTTCTTTTGAGCCATGGAAAGTTCTTCGCAATAAAGATGCTGTTTTTGTTGCCGGACTTATTTCCACAAAGAACCCGGTTCTTGAAGATCATGATGAATTGAAAACCCGTTACAATGAAGCCAAGAAAATCGTGGGGGATCAGATTGCCCTCTCCCCACAGTGTGGATTTGCTTCTGTCGAAGAAGGGAACTGCATTGATGATGAAACGCAGTGGAAAAAGATTGATCTGCTCGTTTCCTGTGCTGATTTTATTTAAAAGCCTGTAATGGTTCATGTGATTTAAATTGTTTATTTTATATGTATTTAATTTGCTTTATGCAAAAAGGTGACGGAAATCTCTGTTGATCTCCGTCACCTTTTTATCTTCATATTTTCTATTTTTTACTGATTGTTTTTTTAGATTTTCATTCATATTTCCATGTGATCTGATATTCTGTTCCTGTCGTTTCTCCGAGCTGCATGATATAATTCTCAATCATCTTTTTTGCCCGCTCCTGTGCATTTACAAGAAGTGCTGTATTCTTTTCTGCTGTTTTTATCATTTCATTTCTGGCATTTTCCACCGCACCGGTTGCATCTTCCGCAGTAATCTCATTTTTATTAATCCCATCTTCACTAAAAATATAAGAGTCAGAATTATATGAATCATCATCTACATCTACCTGTTGTACTTCAGCTTCAGGAATTGTAACCGTTACATTGGTTCTATCTACTTTCATCTGCACTTTCGACATATCAATACCAAGTTTGACCGTTCCGGTATATTCAATCCAGAATTGCCTGTCCTTTTCTCCCAAATGCCAGATTCCCGTACCTGCCGACTTTTCGGATTTTGCCACATTATGATAATAACATTCTACTGTTGCAAGTTTACAGATGGAACGGATCTGCATAATATCCGGCTCTGTACTTTTTGCTTCCTCTTTATCTTCTGACTTTCCGCATCCACTTAACAGACTGATCAGCAGAATCCCGATCAGGGAAAGATTTATGATCTTCTTTTTCATTTGTATCCACCTCACTTAATTATAACTGTATATTTATCATCCACCTGATTAACCCATGGTTCAATCAGACCGGAAATTGCAGAAATCGCATTTTCTTTTGCAAGCTCTGTAATCCTGGTTTCTTCATTTGCTTTCTTTTTCAGATCTTCTTTGCTGACTTTGTACGCATCAGCAGAAATTGTTGCAGTATTATATTTATCTTTCTCGAAAATATATTTCAATGATCCTTCATTTACGCTACAGCCCAGAATTCTTGCCTCTGGAACAGTAATCCTTATTTCCTTTTTGTCCGGATTCACTTTCACTTTCAGTTTATCAAAATCAATTCCCGCACTCACAGTCCCCTCATATGCCACATGATACAGAAGCGTCTTTCCGTCTTCATTATAACCGGCTGCTACCGCATTATATGTATACTCAAGTGTAGATAATTCACTGATATCTAAAATTTTTTCAATCGATGACTGACTGATCGTCGTCACCTCTCCCTCTTTTGAATCAAAAAATCCTTTTTTTATAACAAATACAATCAGCACGATCACTATAATTCCTATGACTCCTTTTATCAATCCCGGAATGGAAGTGAGTACTTTCAAAGGGCTGATCTTTGGAACAGCATCTTTCTTTTTTCTACTTTTATTGTTCATTCTTTTTTCTCCCTCATAAGTTCTTTTTCAAATTTGCTTTTTGAATACTTACATTTTTCATATTACTTGCTGTTCCGGATTTATTCAAGTATAA
>ERZ772861.2283-NODE-2283-length-13351-cov-6.777377_pt1 | contig 13351 bp, 9 predicted proteins | sample MGYA00512135_ERZ772861 | MGnify/ENA primary metagenome ERZ772861 (study PRJEB29015, sample SAMEA2737700) | human gut metagenome | biome: human gut; feature: human-associated habitat; material: faeces | place: China | collected 2012 ...
CGCCCGTCTTTGCCGAGACGACGCCGCACGGCAAGGAATTGCAGCGCGCGCTGCTGCAATGGTTCCGCCCGGACAAGAAAAAGCTCGTCATCGAGGCACTCCAAAAGGCGGGGCGCGAAGATCTCATCGGTTACGGGCCGAAGTGCCTTGTGCGCCCCTACGGCGACAACCGTCCCGCGCCGCAGGGCGGCAAAAAGAGCGCCGCGGGAACGAAAAAGAGCGGCAGAGCGGCAGAAACGCCCTCTGCGCGCGCGGAAGCGCGCAGTGGCGCGAAGACAGCCGAAAAGGCAAAGCCTTTCAAGCGCAAGTCCGGCTGGGCAAAGCCCAAAGCCGCAGCAAAAGGCAAAAAGAAATAAAAAGGATCCCCGACCGGCCGGTCGGGGATCCTTTTTATTTGATCTGTGTGATCGCGCTGTCGCTTACTGATAGTCGCTCAGCAGGAACATCGGCTTGATGGCAACCACCTCGTCATATTCCTCCTGCTCGACCTGCACATCGGCATTGAGCGCCTTGAGGTCACTCTTGAGTACCTCAAGCGCTTCCTGCACGCTCTGGGCACGGCCCTCGCGCAGAATGCGGATCATACGCGTGAGCACGACGGGATGGGCATAGCGCGGCGGCAGGGGGAAATCCTCGGGCAGGACATTTTCGAGGTTGGCCTGTGCCTCTTCCCACGCGCGGGCGACCGCCCTTTTGTTGTTCTTCGCCGTGGGCAGCACGTGTGCGCCGGAGAAAAAGAACACCGCGGCAAAGCCGAAGAGCGCAAAGTAAACGCCGAAGTCGCCGCCGTTGCGCCAGGAAATGATGCCGTAGACCAGTGCCGCAGCGCCTGCGATCACGATCGCCAGCGCCACCCACCGGTAGGCGGGATTCGTGTGCTCGTTGACGCGCTTGGCCTTGGCCGCCGCGGAGAGCTGTGCCGTCAGCTCAGGGTAGCCGGAGAGGAATTTCTGCGCCTGCTCCAGCGCTTCTCTGGCGCTCTGCGCCGCGGGCGTGAGCGTATCCAGGTAGCGTCTTGCTTCCTTTTCCGCCTTGGCCTGCACGCGCCGCTCGCCGCCTTCGCTCAGCGTCGGGATCTCGGGGTGCACGGCAGCGATGCAGGCGAGCATCTCGTCCACATCTTCCTCCCGCTTGAAGGTGCACTGCTTTTCCTGCCCGTCGTCATACTGCACCACAAGGTACGGGATCGCGCCAAAAACGCCCTTTCCAGAGAAGCCGCCCTGGCTCATCGCCACGCGCTTGAAAACGCGGCGCACCGACGAAAACGCAACATAGTAATGCCGGTCGATCAGAAAATTATTCAGATACAGCGCCTCTTCCCCCACGCCGCAGGGGCCAAAGCGCTTGCAGGACTTTTTGTCCGCGGCGAGAACTTCTTCTGCAATGCTCGTCTCGCCAAGGCGCACAGGTGCAAAAATCATAAGGCTCCTCCAAAGTTTGAAAAAGCGGTGGGAGAGCATTCTCCCACCGCTCTAAGAATGGTTTACTTGTGCAGGGTCTCGTAGTGAGGCTCAGTGTGGCGCTTCTTGATGGTGTAGAGGAAGATGCCGAGGAACAAAGCCGCAGCGAGGATGCCGATGGGGTAAGCGACAGCGGTGTTGTACACGGTCGCGCCCTCAGCAGTCTTGCTGTTGAGGAACTGGCCGAGGCACTCATTGCCCAGCAGGAAGTAGGTCACGGAAACAGCGCTCATGAAGGTCGCGGGAACAGCGGTGATCCAGTAGTTCTTCTTATCATAGAAGAGGTACATGGAAGCAGCCCACAGAACGATCATGGCGAGGGTCTGGTTGGTCCAGCTGAAGTAACGCCAGATGATGGTGTAGTCGATCTTGCCGAGGGCGTTGCCGATGCCGAGGATCGCGCCGATGCCGAGGACGGGCACGCAGAGGATCAGACGGTTCTTCCAGCTCTTCTGCTCCATGTGGAACCAGTCGGCCAGAACAAGACGTGCGGAACGGAACGCGGTATCGCCGGAGGTGATGGGGCAGGCGATAACGCCGAGCATGGCAAGCGCAATGCCCACGCCGCCCATGGTCTTGGAGCAGACGTCGTAAACAGCGGTGGAACCGCCGCCGCCGAGAGCCAGCAGCTCCTCGCCGGTGTAGATCGCGCAGCCGGCAGCAGCCCAGATCAGGGCGATGATGCCTTCAGAGACCATTGCGCCGTAGAAGACGAAGTGGCCCTGCTTCTCGCTCTTCATGCAGCGGGCCATCAGGGGGCTCTGCGTGGCATGGAAGCCGGAAATGGCGCCGCAGGCAACGGTGATGAACATGAAGCTCCAGATCGGAGTGCCCTGCGGGTGGAGGTTAGCGAAGTTGTTCCAGATCTCGGGGATCTCGTAGCCCTTGGTGAAGATACCAAGACCCACGCCGAGCGCCATGATGATGAGGCAGATACCGAACACGGGGTAGATCTTACCGATGATCTTGTCGATGGACAGGAACGTTGCGATGAAGTAGTAGACCAGGATCAGAACCAGCCAGAAGAGCTTGCTGGCAAAGATGCCGGTGCTGCCGCCCTTGGTGCACAGCAGCTGGATGAGGCCGGCGGGGCCGACAGCGAACACGGTGCCGACCATCACGAGCAGCACCACGCTGAACACGCGCATGACGTTCTTCATTGCGCCGCCGAGGTAGATACCGGAGATCTCGGAGATGGAAGCGCCTTCATTACGCTCGCTCATCATACCGGAGAAGTAGTCATGGACTGCACCGGCAAAGATGGTACCGAAGGTGATCCACAGGAAAACGACAGGACCCCAAAGAGCACCGCTCAGAGCGCCGAAGATAGGGCCGAGACCCGCAATATTCAGAAGCTGGATCATAAACAGCTTCCACTGCGGGAGAACCATGTAGTCCACGCCATCGTTGATCTTCACGGCCGGCGTTTCACGGTCGTCAGGGCCGAAAGTCTTTTCGACGATGCCACCGTAAACGAAGTAGCCGCCGATCAGCAATGCGAGGCAGATCAGAAAGCTAAACATTTTTCTCCTCCTATTTTTTCACAAATGTTTGCCTTGCAGGGGAATTTCCCCTGCGTTTCGCCTGATTATAATAATTTTTTGGAGAAAAAAGTCAATCGTCAAAATGAACAAATTTTGAATGAATATCATTTCATTCGAGCCGGATATTTGTTTTTCCCTTATGCGCGGATGACCTGCTCGATGGCCGCTAAAAGCTCGTCGTAGCCCTCAAAAGCGGGCAGATGCGGGTAGTCGTGCTTGATCTTTTCCGTCGTGCGGAACAGGAAGCCCGCCTTGGACGCTTCGATCATTTCGAGGTCGTTGTAGCTGTCGCCGCTGGCGATGGTCTCAAAGCCGATGGACTGAAGGCCGCGCACGGTCGTAAGCTTGGAATGCTCGCATCTCATCTTGATGCCGCTGATGAATCCGTCGGCGTCCACCTCGAGAGAGTTGCAGAAAATGGTCGGCCAGCCGAGTTTTTTCATCAGCGGTTGTGCAAATTCCTCAAAGGTGTCGCTCAAAATGATGGCCTGCGTCTCAGATCTCAGCTTGTCGAGGAATTCTTTCGCCCCCGGCAGCGGGTCAATGCGCGCGATGGTCTCCTGAATTTCCTTGAGTCCCAGGCCGTGCTCGCGGAGCACGCCCAGGCGCCATTTCATCAGCTTGTCGTAGTCCGGCTCGTCGCGCGTGGTGCGCGTCAGCTCGGGAATGCCGCTCTCGCGGGCAAATTCGATCCAAATTTCGGGGACGAGCACGCCCTCCATATCAAGGCAGGTAATATACATGTTTATTCTCCTTTATCACTTTTCCGCCGCGGCCTTGCCGAGCACGTAGTCGAGCATCTCACCGCGGTCGATCACGTCGCGGTGACGCACCGCGCGGGAGCGTAGGTCGGCAAGATTCTTCGGCACGGGCACGCCCGTCACATCGTGCAGCTGCTCCATCACGTCAAACTCGTCGCCCTCGGCCTTTTCGCCGATGCCCTCGAGCACGGCGGCGGGGAATTTATAAGGGGAGGCAGTGGAGAGCACGACGACGGCGTTGTGCTCGGGGTTCGCCTGCTTGTACTGCTGCGCCACGTCCCAGGCGACCGCCGTGTGCGTGTCGCAGAGGTAATGGTCGTCCTTCCAGACCTTGCCGATGGCGGTTTTCGCGCCCTCGTCGTCGCAGAAGCCCGCCCAGAAGAGCTCGTGCAGCTTTTCGAGCATGTCCGCGGGCACCTCGTACTCACCGTTTTCGCTGAGCTGCTTCATTAAATCCGCGATGAGCTTGTCGTCGCCGGAGAGGAGATAGAGCAGGCGCTCCAAGTTGCTGGAGACGAGAATGTCCATCGAGGGCGATGCGGTCTTATAGAAGGGGCGGCGGCGGTCGTAGCGGCCCGTGCGCAAAAATTCGGTGAGCACGTTGTTGGCGTTGGACGCGCACACGAGCCTGCCGACGGGAAGCCCCATCTCCTTTGCAAAGTAGCCCGCCAGAATATCGCCGAAGTTACCCGTCGGCACGACGAAGTCGACCTTGTCGCCCTCGTGAATGCGTCCCATCTTCACAAGGTCGGCATAGGCCCTGTAATAGTACACGACCTGCGGGGCAAGGCGGCCGATGTTGATGGAGTTGGCGCTCGACAGGCGCACGCCCTTGCCTGCAAGCAGCTCATCGCGGCTGACGGCGGAGAAGATCTTCTTCACGCCCGTCTGCGCATCGTCAAAGTTGCCGCGCACCGCGCACACACAGACATTGTCGCCCTCCTGCGTGGCCATCTGCGCCTGCTGCACGGCGCTCACGCCGCCGTAGGGATAGAAAACGACGATCTTCGTGCCCGGCACATTGCAAAAGCCCTCCATCGCGGCCTTGCCGGTGTCGCCGGATGTGGCGGTCAGAATGAGGATCTCATCGCTTACGCCGCACTTTTCCTTCGCCGCGGTCATCAATCGCGGCAGCATGGAGAGCGCCACATCTTTAAAAGCGCTCGTCGGCCCGCGGAACAGCTCGAGAATAAAGTCTTCTCCGACGGGAACGCTCGGCGTGAGGTGATCGCTCTCAAACTTTCCCCCGTAGCCCGCGCGCACGAGAGAAGCCATCTCCTGCTCGGAAAAGTCCGGCAGAAGCTTTGCAAGGATCCTGGCCGACATGGAAAAGGTGTCGAGGTTCAGGATCTCGCGGTAGTCGAAACGGGCCTCGTCGAACGACGGCATCGTATAAAGGCCGCCGTCGGGCGCAAGGCCGTCCAGAATGGCCTGCGCGCTGCCGGCCTTCAGATTTTTATTGCGGGTGCTCTGATATTGCATGGACGTTTCCTCCTGTATCCCACAGGGAAAGTTTTTTTGCTCCCCCTATTGTATTTTCACAAACGCTATGTTATATTGTTCCCATCTAAAAGTCAAGTGTTTTTCTCTCAGAGACATTTTCGGCACAAGTTACAAATTCGTCCGCACTTGACGGAGTATCCCCCAAAAAGAAAGAAGGTATTTCCCCGTGAAAATTGCACTTTTGGGCTTCGGCACTGTTGGCTCCCATTTCTATAAGTTGTGCGAGGGGCGAAGCGATTTGCAGATCACTGCCGTTCTCTCCCGCCGCCCCCGTCCGGAGCTCACCTGCACCGTGACCGCCGATTACGATGAGATCGTGCGCGATCCCTCGATTGATATTGTGGTGGAGGTCATGGGCGGCATCGAACCGGCATACAGCTACCTCTGCGCGGCCATGCGCGCGGGCAAGCACGTCGTCACAGCGAACAAACAGCTCATGTGCGCCCGCTTTGATGCGCTCACTGCCCTTTCCAAAGAAATGGGCGTGGCGCTGCGCTGCACCGCCGCCGCAGGCGGCGGCATTCCCTGGCTCACTTCCCTCTCCCGCGCATCTCAGCTCGATGAGATCACTGCGGTCGAGGGCATCCTCAACGGCACGACGAACTATATGCTCTCTGCCATGACGAATTCCGGCGCGGACTATGCCGCCGCCCTGCAAAAGGCACAGGAACTCGGCTATGCCGAGGCCGATCCCACCGCGGATGTGGAAGGACTTGACGCGCGGCGCAAGCTCGTCCTCTCCGCCGACCTTGCCTTCGGCGTGAATATCAAGGAAGAGGACATTCCCTGCGTCGGCATTTCGTCTATCACCGCGGCAGACATTGCAAGGGCGAAGGAAGAAGGTCTCACCTATAAGCTGATCGCCCGCGCGGAAAAGTCCGGCAATGCAGTGGCCGCCTTCGTCTGCCCCACGCTTTTCCCCTCCGCCGCGCCCGAGGCGCATACCGATGGCACAGGCAACCTCGCCACGCTCTACGCCGTGCGCTTTGGCAGGCAGAGCTTTTCCGGCGCGGGCGCGGGCGGCTATCCGACCGGCTCGAGTGTCCTGCGCGACTGTCTCGACATTGCCGATGGCTGCCGCAGCTTCTATGCCGATTCCTTTGTCCCCCGCCCCGTGAATCTCTCCGGTATGCAGGGCAAATGGCTCTTCCGCTGCATGGGCGAAACGTTTGTCCGTGAATGCAGCGCCCGCGAGGCATTCGACGCCTACGATTCTTACCGAAAGGACGACCCGCACGCGCTGCTTGCGCGCTATGCGGCCGAAGAGGAATGATCTCCATGCTCAAAGTTTTGAAATTCGGCGGCTCCTCGCTTGCCGACGCGCATCAGTTCGCCAAAGTGAAGTCCATCGTGGACGCAGACCCCGCCCGCCGCGTGGTCATCGTTTCCGCGCCGGGCAAGCGTTTCTCCGGCGACCATAAAATCACCGATCTTCTCTACCTCTGCGCCGCACACATCAAATATGGCGTTTCCTGCGAGGATATCTTTGCCATGATCCGCGACCGCTACAATGAGATCATTGCGGAGTGCGGCTTAAAGCTCTCGCTCGACAAGGAATTTGACGAGCTGTGGAGCAAGATGCAAAGCGGCATCAGCAAGGACGAGCTTGCCTCGCGCGGCGAATACTTCTCCGCGCGGCTCATGTCCGAGTTCCTCGGCTTCGAGTTTTTAGACGCGGCGCTGTGGGTCAAGTTCAAGTTTGATGGCAGCGTCGACCGGGACGCCTCCTACGCGGCACTGCGCGCCGCCGCAGAGGGACGCAGGGTCGTCATTCCCGGCTTTTACGGCGTGATGCCGGACGGTCACATCAAAACCTTCTCCCGTGGCGGTAGCGACATCACCGGCGCGCTCGCCGCGGCGGCGCTCGGTGCGGACGTGTACGAAAACTGGACGGACGTCTCCGGCATTCTGATGGCAGACCCGCGCATTGTAGACGATCCCGAGCCGATCCGCCGCGTGACTTACAGCGAGCTGCGCGAGCTGAGCTATATCGGCGCGCAGGTGCTGCACGAGGGTACGATCTTCCCCGTGCGTGAGAAGAACATTCCCCTCAACATCCGCAACACCAACGCCCCCGATCACCCCGGCACGATGATTCTGGAATCCATCGAAGACGAGCAAAAAGAGGGCGGCTTCATCACCGGCATCGCCGGCAAGAAGGGCTTTTCCATCATCACCATTGCCAAAACAGGCATGTCGAGCGAGCCGGGCACGCTTCTAAAGATCCTCAACGTGCTCGCCAAGCACGAGGTCAATGTGGAATATCTGCCCTCCGGCATCGACAACGTTTCCCTTGTTGTCTCGTCCGACAAGGTGTCCCGCTCGCTCTATGAAATGTTGGGCGAGCTGCAAAAGGAAGTGCAGCCGAATAAGATAACCGTAACGGAGCACATCGCCATCGTTGCCGCTGTCGGCCGCAAGATGGCCTATCAGCCCGGCGTTTCCGGTAAGATCTTCGCCAAGCTCGGCGAAAACGGCGTGAACATCCGCATGATCACGCAGGGGCCGGAGGAACTCAACATCATCGTGGGCGTGGAGGAAAAGGATTTCGAACAGGCCATCCGCGTCCTGTATCACAGCTTTGTAAAGGAGAATGTAGTGTCATGAAGCAGGTCAACATCGGTATTCTCGGCGCAACGGGCGCCGTCGGTCAGGAAATGATCAAGATCCTCGAAGAGCGCAATTTCCCTGTCGCGTCCCTTCGTCCCATCGCAAGCGCAAGAAGCGCGGGCAGTAAGATCTCGTTCCGCGGGCAGGAATGCACCATCGTCGAAGCCTCCGACGATGCCTTTGAGGGGCTCGACATCGTCCTTGGCGCTGCCGAGAACGACATCGCCGAGCGTTTCGCTCCCGCGATCGTCAAGGCGGGCGCGGTGTTCGTCGACAATTCGAGCGCGTTCCGCCTCGACCCCAACGTTCCCCTTGTCATCCCCGAGATCAACCCCGAGGACGTGAAGTGGCACAAGGGCATCATCTCGAACCCCAACTGCACCACGATCGTCACGCTTGTGGCCATCAATGCCCTCGCCAAGGAAAGCCCCATCGAAACGATCATCGCCTCGTCCTATCAGGCCGTCAGCGGCGCGGGCAAGGGCGGCATCGACGAACTCAACAATGAGGTCAAGGCCCTTTCCGAGGGCAAGCACCTTGAGCCCAAGGTCTTCCAGTATCAGATCGCGTACAACATCATTCCCCAGATCGGCGGTGAGGCCTTCGAGGGCTACACCAGCGAGGAGATGAAGATGCAGAATGAGGGGCGCAAGATCCTCCACCTGCCCGAGATGAAGGTCAGCTGCACCTGCGCGCGCGTGCCCGTCATCCGCAGCCACAGCGTCTCCGTCGTGCTGCGCACGAAGGAGAAGATCAGCGTCGAGCGCGCGCGTGAGCTCATTGCGAACGCCCCGGGCTGCAAGCTCGTCGACGACCTCAAGAACAAGGTCTACCCCATGCCGCTCGACACCTCCGACCAGGACATCGTCTATGTTGGCCGCATCCGTGAGGATCTGACCGACGAGCGCGGGCTGAACCTCTGGTGCTGCGGCGATCAGGTTCGCAAGGGCGCTGCCACCAACACCATCCAGATCGCGGAGCTGCTGGTAAAATAAAACTGCATGGTTCCTCTCTTTCCCCGTTTTCTGCCTTTTGTTGGCGGAAAACGGGGTTTTTTTATCACAACAGGCTGGAAAAGCAAACGCATGCCGTCTGTCACAACTCCGTCTGTTGTTTATTTTGTCAATGTTTCCCAGTTTTTCTTGTATGTTTTCCCCATTTTTCTCACCGATTGTAAATTCTATTTGACTTTGCCCTTGGCGGAGACTATGCTGTAATTGAAGATTGGAAACGTTACCGGAAAGGTTTCCGGAGCGGTCGCAGGGGGCGCTGGAGCATGACCATCAAGGATATCGCAAAACTTGCAGGGGTCAGCGTCAGTACGGTTTCCCGCGTGCTCAATGACCGGCCCGACGTCAGCGAGGATTCCCGCGAGCGGGTGCGCGCCGTCATCAAGGCGCACAAATACGTGCCCAACAACAGCGCGCGCGATCTGGTCAAGGTTCGCTCCGATGCGATCGGCCTTGTGGTGCGCGGCGTGCAGAACCCCTTCTACACCGACATCATCCACGCCATCGAGCAAAAGCTCGACGCCTCAGGCTACACGATGGTCATGCGCCAGATCCCGTCCGGCGACGACGAGATTCAGTGCGGCGCGGTAATGGAAAAGGAAAAGCGCCTGCGCGGCATCATTTTCCTCGGCGGGCGCAGCGATTATTCCCCCGAGGAGGTTGCGCTTCTCAGCGTTCCCTACATCTGCTGTTCCTACACGAACTCCTACGGTACGCTTCCGCCGGACTCCTACTCCTCTGTTTCCATCGCTGATGAGCAGGAGGCTTACCGCGCGGTGAAGGAGCTTTACGAGAGCGGCCACCGCCGCATCGCCGTGCTGACCGCCGATCCGGACGACAGCTCGATCTCCCAGCTGCGCTACCTCGGCTATCAGCGTGCGCTGCGCGACTTTGGCTTGACCGAGCATCCGGAGGATCTCATCTGCGCCAGCGACTTTACCATCGCCAATGCCTATGCCGCGATGCAAAAACGCCTGCGTTCACCCGCCGACTTTACGGCAGTATTTGCCATTGCAGACGATATGGCCATCGGCGCAATGCGCGCCCTGCGCGAAAGCGGGCGCTCCGTCCCCAGCGATTGCTCCGTCATCGCCATCGACGGCATCAGTGTTTCGGAATACATCCACCCCATGCTTACCACCCTCTGCCAGCCCATGACCGCCATGGGTGAAACCAGTGTCGGCATTCTGCTCGACATCATCGAGGGGCGCAGCGGCCACCGCCACGTCACACTGCCGACCGAGCTGCGCAAGGGCGCTTCCGTGCAGCGTCCCCACCAGTGATTTTCCCGCGGAACTCGCGTGAAAATAAATTTAAAAAGGAGTATAGATGAAATGAAAAAGTATCTTGCAATGATCCTTGCTCTTGTCATGGCTCTTTCTCTCGTCGCCTGCGGCGACAAGCAGGACGATGCCGCTGACAACAACGGCGATACTGCTACCGGCAGCGTCTACTGGCTGAACTTCAAGCCCGAGGCCGACGCTACGCTGCAGAAGGTCGCCGCCATGTACACCGAGAAGACCGGTGTGCCCGTCACCGTTGTGACCGCCGCTTCCGGCACCTACAACGAGACCCTGACCGCCGAGATGGACAAGTCCGCTCCCCCGACGCTGTTCGTCGTGGGCAACCAGGCCGCTGTTGAGACCTGGGGCGACTACTGCTACGATCTCTCCGGCACCGACATTGCCAACCAGCTGAACACCGACGCCTACAACCTCTACGACGCTGACGGCAAGCTCTGCTCCATCGGCTACTGCTACGAGTGCTACGGCATCATCGTCAACGAAGATCTGCTCGAAAAGGCCGGCTACACGCTTGGCGACATCACGAACTTTGAGACTCTCAAGGCCGTCGCTGAGGACATCCACGCTCGTGCTTCCGAGCTCGGCTTCGACGCCTTCACCTCCTCTTCCATGAGCGACGATTCCAGCTGGCGTTTCACCGGCCACCTCGCCAACCTCGAGTACTACTATGAGTCCGTGGACGATCCCGACGCCTGGAAGGAGTGCCCCTCCAGCATCACCGGCGCCTACATGGAAAACTACAAGAACCTCTGGGATCTGTACATCAACAACAGCGCTGTGAATCCTGCGGATCTGGCTGCCGGCGGCTTTGACGCGGCGGACGAGTTCGGCAAGGAGCAGGCCGTGTTCTATCAGAACGGCTCCTGGGAGTGGGCCAAGCTCACCGGTACCGGCGACGATCAGTACGGTCTTGACAACCTGTCCATGATCCCGTTCTACTGCGGTGTTGCGGGCGAAGAGAACGCGGGTCTCAACTGCGGCACCGAGAACTGCTGGGCTGTCAACGCCAAGGCTTCCGAGGAAGATATTCAGGCCACGCTCGAATTCATGAACTGGATGGTCACCGATCCCGAAGTCTCCCGTATGCTGGTCGATGAATTCGCTGCCATGCCCTACAAGCAGGCTGCCGAATCCACCAACGGCTTCCTCGCCGACGCCAACGACTACACCACCAACGGCAACTATGTGATGCCTTGGGTCACCAACTTCCAGCCGAACGTTGACGCTTACCGCGCTGCGCTCGTTTCCGCGATGAACCAGTACGACGCCGACCAGACTGATGTCAACTGGGCGCTCGTCAAGACCGCGTTTGTTGACGGTTGGGCCACGCAGTACGCTGCCGCCAACGGCTAACACACCTTCTGCGCGATCTGCATAAGAACAACAAGAGGGGCGGGCGATTTCGCCCGTCCCTCCCTGTATCTCACGCTTTCCGCCGCACGAAGCGGAGCGCGTGATCAAAAAATCGCCGCATATCGCGGCAGCGCACCAATCTTTTTATCTTTTTGCCGGGAGTTGATCGAATTGAAACACAAGCACAGCAATGCCGCCGTCAACAGCTCGATGATCCGCCGCTCCACCCGCCGTTGGTTTCCGCTGTTCATGGGGCCGATGGTCTGCGCATTCTTCATCGGCTTTGTTTACCCGTTCTGCAAGGGTATCTATCTCTCCTTCTGCAAGTTCAAGGTCACAAGCGACGCGACCTTTGTCGGCCTTGACAACTACCGCCGCGCATTTCAGGACGTGAGCTTTGTCCACTCGTTCTGGTTCACAGCGCTGTTCGCCGTCGTGTCGCTCGTGCTCATCAATGTACTGGCCTTTGCCGTCGCCTATGCGCTCACGCAGGGCATCAAGGGCAGCAACCTCTACCGCACGGTGTTTTTCATGCCGAACCTCATCGGCGGCATCGTGCTCGGCTACATCTGGTCGATGATTTTCGACGGCATCCTCTCGCGCTACGGCACGTCGATCCTGCTCAACACGAAGCTCGGCTTCTGGGGTCTCATCATCCTGATGTGCTGGCAGCAGATCGGCTACATGATGATCATTTACATCGCTGGCCTGCAAGCCGTGCCCGAGGACATGCTCGAGGCCGCAAAGATCGACGGTGCCAGCCGCTGGCAGACGCTCTGGAAGGTCACGATCCCGAATGTGATGCCGTCCATCACCATCTGCACGTTCCTCTCGCTCACAAACGGCTTCAAGCTCTTTGACCAGAACCTCGCCCTCACGGGCGGTCAGCCCTACAACATCCTGCCCGACGGCAGCTCCATCAAGACGACCGAAATGCTCGCGCTGAACATTCTCAACACCTTCTACGGGCAGAATGCCAACTCGCGCGGCACCGCACAGGCCAAGGCCGTGCTGTTCTTCATCCTCGTAGCGTCCATCGGTCTTCTTCAGCTTCGCTCCAACCGCAAAAAGGAGGTGCAGCAGTAATGAACAATCGCTCTCTTTCTGCCGAACGCCGCCGCAAGACGGTTCTCTCCGTTGTGCTCGGCATCATTTGCATCATCTATGTGCTGCCGGTTCTGACGGTGGTCATCAACTCCTTCAAGATCAACACCTACGTCAAAACCGACACCTTCGCCCTGCCGAACGCAGAGAGTTTTGCTGGCTGGGCCAACTTCATCAAGGGTCTGACTTTCGGCAACTACCCGTTTTTGAAGTCCGCCGGGTACAGCTTGTTCATCACCATCGTTTCCACCGCGTTGATCCTGCTCTGCACGTCGATGGCCGCGTGGTACATCGCGCGCGTGGACAGCAAGCTCTGTCGTGCGATCTACTACCTCTGCGTCTTTTCCATGGTCGTGCCGTTCCAGATGGTCATGTTCACGCTGTCGAAAACGGCCGATACGGTCAAGCTCCCCTATTTTGACTTTGCCTCCGGCGGCTTTCGTCTGGTCGCGCTGAATACGCCGTGGACGATCCCCATCATCTACCTCGGCTTCGGCGCGGGGCTTGCGATCTTTATGTTCGTCGGCTTTGTCAAGTCGATCCCGCTTGAGATCGAAGAGGCCGCCGCCATCGACGGCTGCGGCCCGCTGCGCACGTATTTCTCCGTTGTGCTGCCGATGCTGCGCCCCACGATGATCTCCGTCGGTATTCTCGAGATCATGTGGGTGTGGAACGACTATCTGCTGCCCTATCTCGTGCTCG
>ERZ772861.2290-NODE-2290-length-13315-cov-6.146682_pt1 | contig 13315 bp, 9 predicted proteins | sample MGYA00512135_ERZ772861 | MGnify/ENA primary metagenome ERZ772861 (study PRJEB29015, sample SAMEA2737700) | human gut metagenome | biome: human gut; feature: human-associated habitat; material: faeces | place: China | collected 2012 ...
GAGCTGGGCGAAGAAAAGGCCGCCATTGTGGAAGTGCAGATGCTGATGCTGGACGACCTGGATTATCTGGACGGCGTGGCGGCTGCCATCGAGGGCGGCGCTGCTGCTGCCACGGCAGCACTGGAAACCGGCGAGGAGTTCGCCGCCGTGTTTGCTGCCATGGACGACGAGTATATGAATGCCCGCTCTGCCGACATCCGGGATATGTCCCACCGTATTTATGATATTCTCTGCGGCAACACCGGCTTCCAGCTGCCCGACGGCGAATTTTTGCTGGTTGCCGAGGATTTGGCTCCCTCCGAGACCATCCAGCTGCCCAGAGAGCGGATTCTGGCCTTTGTGACCCGTCAGGGTTCCTCCTCCAGCCATACCGCCATTCTGGCGCGCACCCTGAACATTCCCTCTCTGGTTCAGTCCGACATCGTGCTGGAGGATGCAGAAAGCTGCACCGTTCTGGCGGTGGACGGCTTCACCGGCAACTGGTATATGGACCCGGACGACGAGACCATGGCCATGCTGAAAGCCAAGCAGGCCGAGGCCGCTGCCGGTCGTGCCGCGCTGGAAGCCTACCGGGGCAAGGAGAGCATTACCAAGTCCGGCAAGAAGATTATCCTGGCTGCCAACATTGGCTGCCCGGAGGATGCCGAGGCGGCACTGGCTGCCGACTGCGAAGGCGTTGGCCTGATGCGCAGCGAGTTCCTCTATCTGGGACGGGACAGCCTGCCCACCGAGGACGAGCTGTTTGAAGCTTATAAAAAGGTTGCTCAAACCATGGGCGACCGCCCTGTGGTCATTCGTACCCTGGACATCGGTGCGGACAAGCAGGTGGACTATATGGGGCTTGAGAAGGAAGAAAACCCGGCGCTGGGTCTGCGGGGTCTGCGCATCTGCCTGACCCGGGAGGAAATTTTCCGTCCTCAACTCCGTGCCATTCTCCGGGCCTCTGCCTACGGCAACCTCATGGTGATGTTCCCCATGGTGGCTTCCGTGTGGGAGCTGAAGCAGGCCAAGGCGCTGTGCGCCCAGCTGCGTCAGGAGCTGGAGGCCGAGGGTATTGCCGTCAAGAACGTTCCCATTGGTGTAATGGTGGAAACCCCTGCCGCTGCCGTACTGGCGCAGGAGCTTGCCAAGGAAGCAGCCTTCTTCTCCGTGGGCACCAACGACCTGACCCAGTACACCCTGGCGGTAGACCGTCAGAATGCCAACCTGGGCAAGTTCTATGACCCCTATCACCCCGCCCTCATGGCGCTGCTGGCACATATTGCCAAGTCCGCCAACGAGGCTGGCATCTGGGCCGGTATTTGCGGCGAGCTGGGCGCTGACCCCAAGATGACCGAAACGTTCATCGAAATGGGTTACAAGGAGCTGTCCATGGCTGCCGGTCGAATTCTGGAAATCAGAAAGATTGTCTGCCAGTCGGAGCAGTAAGCCCCGGCGTGACAATAAATTATTCCAAAGCGTGAAAGTGAGGAAATAAGAAATGAAAGAATTCAAGCACGTGATTACCGATCCCATGGGAATGCACGCTCGCCCCGCCGCCATGCTGGTGAAGGCCGTTGCTCCCTTTGCTTCCAAGGTTACCGTGACCGCCCCCACCGGCACCGCCGATGCCCGCCGCCTGATGGCGCTGATGAAGCTGGCCGCCAAGCAGGGCATGGAGCTGACCGTCACCGTGGAGGGTGATGACGAGGAGACCGCCGCTGCGGAGCTCCAGGCGTTCCTGACCGCTAACCTGTAAGCGAAAAGTTATATTTCGTCCCTATTTGCCGTCGTGGGCCGACGGTTGATAATAAACAATAAGGGAAAAGACAAAAATTGGAGGGAATTATCTATGATGAAATATCTGCAGAAGCTGGGTAAAGCAATGATGCTGCCCGTTGCTGCACTGCCCATCTGCGGCATCCTGATGGGTCTGGGCTACGCCTTTGCTCCCGGTGTTATGGGCGTTCCCGATGCACCTACTTCCGGCGCACTGTACACCATCGGTTTCTTCCTGATCAAGGCCGGCGCTGCCCTGATCGACAACATGGCCATCCTGTTCGCCATCGGCGTTGCCGTTGGTCTGGCAAAAGAAAATGACGGTACTGCCGGTCTGGCTGGTATGGTCTCCTACCTGATGATCACCACCCTGCTGGCTCCCGGCACCGTTTCCGCCATTGCTCCCAATATGATCGCTTCCGAGGTCAACCAGGTTGCTTTCGCCAAGATCGGCGGCAACGCTTTCATTGGTATCCTGGCCGGTATCATCGGCGGCATCTGCTACAACAAGTTCAGGAGCACCAAGCTGCCTGACTTCCTGGCATTCTTCAGCGGCAAGCGCTCCGTTGCCATTGTCACCGCTCTGGTTTCCATCGTCGTCTCCGCCATCCTGCTGTTCGTATGGCCCATCATCTTCAGCGGCCTGGTTGCTCTGGGCAACGGCATCACCAAGATGGGCGCTGTTGGCGCTGGCATCTACGCCTTCCTGAACCGTCTGCTGATCCCCACCGGCCTGCATCACGCTCTGAACAACGTGTTCTGGTTCGACACCATCGGCCTGGGCGACCTGACCGCTTACTGGGGTGCTCTGACTGAGGGCGGCGTTATGGCCAACGGCAACCCCGTCAACTGGTCCGTGGGCATGTACATGGCTGGCTTCTTCCCCTGCATGATGTTCGGTATCCCCGGCGCTGCTCTGGCTATGATCCAGACCGCTAAGAGCAACAAGCGCAAGGTTGCCATCGGCATCGTTGGCTCCGCTGCTATCTGCGCCTTCATCTGCGGCGTTACCGAGCCCTTCGAGTTCGCATTCATGTTCCTGGCATTCCCCCTGTATGTTGTCTATGCTGCTCTGTACGGCATTTTCACCACCATCACTGTTGCTCTGGGCTTCCGTGCAGGCTTCTGCTTCTCCGCCGGTGCAACCGACCTGATCTTCTCCGCTTCCCTGCCCGCAGCTGCCAAGACTTGGCTGATTCTGCCCCTGGGCGCTGCTGCTTTCATCGTCTTCTACCTGGTGTTCAAGTTCGCCATTGTGAAGTGGAACCTGAAGACCCCTGGCCGTGAAGATGACCAGGAGAACGAGATGAACATCGAGCTGGCTAATGATGACTACACCACCATGGCTCAGATCATTCTGGAAGGCCTGGGCGGCAAGGACAACATTACCTCCATCGACCACTGCATCACTCGTCTGAGACTGGAAGTCAAGGACCGTCTGCTGGTTGACGAGAAGAAGATTAAGTCCTCCGGCGCTTCCGGCGTTATCCGTCCGGGCAAGACCGCTGTTCAGGTCGTCATCGGACCCAAGGTTCAGTTCGTCTACGAGGAGTTCAAGAAGATCGCAAAGTAAGGCGATTGGAGCTGCTGCGGCCCACGCAGCTGTCTGACTCCGTCACCTCGCAAGAGGGATAAGGCGATTTTCAAATGCAATCCCCCATATGAAGGTCATCCGGCCTCCATATGGGGGATTCTTTTTAATGCCGCTACGAGACTTGTACGGATTCATTGGTGCCCTGACCCGCCCGGTGACGTACCGCTCAAAAACCGTGGGGATGGCTGAGAGGGTGCTCTGCCCCGGCACCAGACTTTCGATAGAACCCCGATGAACGCACTGCCTCCTACAGACGGGTTCTGGCCATCGTAATTGTGTACAAATTATGGCCGTTCATATTTGTGCAGTATGCCGCATTCTTTAGCAGCAGTACCCCGCAAAACTCAGTTATCTTGACCAACTGCGACATTATTTCGACCAGTTACGAAGTAAATCTTTCAATTATATTTGTGTCGGATTACAATATCTTTGAAATCAGATGGGGCAACCCGTCAAATGAGGAGGAGATATTTTGAAAAACACAAAACTGTGGTCGGGTCTGACCTCCGTCTTTGCAGTCCTTCTGGTGATTGCAATGCTCGGAAACGCCCTGGCAGCCGCCAATGCGAGCTACATCAACAGCGCCCTTGGCATCAACACGGCACGGATTGTCGAGACGGGTACGGCCCCGGACGACACCACCTATTACAAGAGCCAGTTTGGCGCATTTGATGATGCCGAAGCCCAGGCAAAGGCCATTGCCGCCGCCCTGGAGCAAAACGTCAACGAGATGCGTGAGGGCGCAGCGTTGCTGCTGAACAAGGACGGCGCACTGCCCCTTTCCAGCGAAGTGCGCATTTCCGTCTTTGGACACGGCGCTGTAGACCCCGCCTATCAGGGCTCTTCTGCCGGCACAAAGGTGAAAAACGGCGACCTCAATTCCATCGACCTGAAAACAGCGCTGGAAGCACAGGGCTTCAAGGTAAACGAGGCTCTGTGGAGCGGACTGCAAAAAGGCACCGCCGCCCGGGGCGAATTGAAGCAGTCCTTTGGCGGCATGGCCATTGCCGTCACCGGCTCCGCTGCCGGAACGGAAGAAAACAAGGCCTTCTACGAACAGTATGCCGATAGCTTCCAGAAATACAACGATGCCGCCGTGGTGGTATTCACCCGGGAGGGAGCGGAAGGTACTGACCTCATGATGCAGGATGTGGACGATGAAGGCGGTGTGTCCGGCAGCATCAGCAGCCTTGCCCTGCACAAAAACGAGCGGGATTTGCTGGAGCTGGTGCGTGCCAACTTTGACAAAGTAATCGTCCTGCTGAACAGCCCTTATCAGATGGAGGTTCATGAAATCAAGGACTATGCCGATGCCATTTTGTTCATTGGCTATCCCGGTCACCAGGGCTTCACCGGCGTGGCCGAGATTCTGAAGGGCGTGGTCAATCCCTCCGGCAAGATTGTGGATACCTATGCAACCAGCTCCCTGTCCGCTCCTGCCGTGGTCAACTCCGGTACGCAAACGCCGAAGTTTTCCAACGTTGACGAAATCAACAGCACCATCGGGGCAGACGAGCGCGCCGAATACATCTCCTTCCAGGCGGAAAACATTTACATCGGCTACCGCTACTACGAAACCCGTTATGCCGACTGCGTGATGGACAAGGGCGGCGCTTCCAGCCCCGTGGGCGCTCTGGCCGGTGCCAGCGCCTGGAACTATGCCGATGAAGTGCAGTACCCCTTCGGCTATGGTCTGAGCTACACCACCTTCCAGCAGAAGCTGGACAGTGTAAAGGTGGAGGATAATCAAATCACCGCCACGGTGACCGTCACCAACACCGGTGACGTTGCCGGTAAGAGCGTGGTGCAGCTATACGCCCAGACCCCCTATGGCGCTTATGAGACAGAGCACAAGGTTGAAAAATCCGCCATTGCCATTGTGGGCTATGGCAAGACCGGTCTGCTGGCTCCCGGTGCTTCCGAGACTGTTACCGTTACCGTTGACAAGTATTTGCTTGCCAGCTACGACACCACCGCCAATGACGGAGAGGGCGGCTATATTCTCTCTGAGGGAAGCTACTATTTGGCGATTGGCGATGATGCACACGATGCCCTGAACAATGTGCTTGCAGCCCAGGGCTACACCACGGACAACGGCATGACTGCCGCCGGTGACAGCGCTAAGAGCTACCAGTGGAAGGAAAGCTTCGACAGTGACAAATACCGCACCGGTGCAAACGGTGTGGCTGTTACCAACCAGTTTGCCGACTGTGACCTGAACTACTGGGTGCCCGGCGCAGGCACCTACCTGACCCGCAGCGATTGGGCAGGCACCTATCCCGTCCGGCAGACCACCGTGGACGCGACCGCCGAAATGATGGACATTCTGGATGGTGAATGGTATGAAAAGCCGGAGGATGCCCCCAGCTTCCAGGAGGTTGCCGCACAATTCGGCGTGGACAGCGGCTTGAATCTGGCAACCATGAAGGACATTCCTTTGTCCGATACCGAAACCTGGGAAACCTTCATCCACCAGCTGAAGGTGGAGGATTTGCCCAACGCCACCGCCGAAAGCTTCTCCTGTCCTGCTGTGGGCAATCTGTCCCCCTCCTTCGGCGTGGGTGACGGCTGCGATTCCGTTGGCGGCAAGTATCCCATTCCCATCACGGTGGACGGCGCAGAGGTGACCGTTCCCACCACCCGCTACTGCTCCAATGTGGTGCTCACCGGCACCTTCAATGATGAACTCATCGCAAACCGGGGCACCATGATGGGCGAGGACGGTATGTGGTCCAAGTTCATGATTAACTACAACCTGGGCAACGACCTGCACCGCACCCCCTTTGGCGGTCGTAACTTCGAGTATATGTCCGAGTGCCCCACCATGAACTATCTTGCCGGTGCCGTTGAGGTGGAGGCCATGGAAAAAACCGGCTCCCATGCCGCCCCCAAGCACTTTGTGGGCAACGACCAGGAATTTTACCGGGATGGCGTGTGCTGCTTCTTCAATGAGCAGGCCTTCCGGGAGGGCAATCTCCGCGCCTTTGAAGGCTCTGTGCGGGTCGCCAACGCCGGCGGCATCATGCAGTCCTTCTCCCGGGTGGGTCTCAAGTGGAACTCCTCCAGCTATGCCCTGAACACCCAGGTGCTGCGCAACGAATGGGGCTGGCAAGGTGCCATTGACACCGATGCAGCGCCCTGCTTCGGCGAGTATGTGGACGGAGGCTTCCGCAACCATGCAGCCGAGGTCTTGGCAGCCGGTACCCAGGAATGGTGCCTGGACGGTGTTGCCGGTCATGGCAACTGGGTGCTGGACAAGGCACGGGAAACCGATGACGGATACCTGCTGAACCTGCTCAAAGAGGCTGCCATCAGCTGGGAATATGCCATCAGCCGCTCCGTCATTGCCAATGGCTACAGCTCCACCGCTGTGGTTGAGCATCTCACCCCCTGGTGGCAGACTGCCATCACCGCCGTGCAGGCTGCCTCCGCCGTGCTGGCCGCCGGATGCTTTGTGATGCTGCTGGTGTCAAAAACCAAGAAGAAGGAAAACTGAGGAGGGAGAAAGTACCATGAAAAAAATGACTGTTGGAAAGTGCCTTTCGGCAATCACCTGCATTCTGGGCGTTATCACCTTCATCCTGCTGGCTGTTTACGGCTCCAAGGGCGGCATCGTCCAAACCACCGTTTATGTGGCACTGGCCGCCGCAATCATCTGCGAGGCTGCCGCATTGCCGGGCGAAAAGAGCTTCACGGACTTTACCGGGATTGCCGCCTCCGTGGCGTTGGCTTTCGTCACCATGCAGGTGTTCTCTGACGGCATCTGGAACATTGCCGAAGCAATGAGCGGAATCCGCATGGTGGGTCTGCCCGAGCTGGCCGGTACAAACTATCTGTTGGCCGCCCTGGGCGTGGTGTCTATCATTACTTCTGTCGTGGCAAACTTCCTGAAAAAGTAATCGGGAACACCTTGGGGCAGCAGTCCATCCCGGCTGCTGCCCCACAATGCTGCTTGTCAGCTCCCAAGATTTTGATGTAAATGAACAACACAGAAAATCCTGAAAGGATATGCCGCTTTACCAGTATGTTATGCCAAAAGAGTGTTATATTCTTTATTCTATGATATAATTTCCTCATCCAAAAGGAGGGTGAACATGAAATCTGTTTCGTTTAATCTTGGCTGGTATGTCCGCCATGTGGAAGACACCGGGCTGGGTACTCCCGTCACCCTGCCCCACGATGCCATGCTCTCGGAGCCGCGCACGGCTCTTGCCGAAGGCGGACTGAATGTCAGCTGGTTTGAGGGGCGGGACTATGTCTATACAAAAAAATGGGATGTGACCCAGGAGCAGCTTGCCCGGCACAATGTGCTGGAATTTGAGGGTGTATACCGCAAGGCGGAGGTATTTGTGAACGGCAAAAAGGCCGCCTTCCGCCCCTACGGCTACACTAATTTTTATGTGGAGCTGGACGGCCTTCTCCATGCCGGGGAAAACACCGTTGAGGTCATTGCCCGCAATGCCGACCAGCCCAATTCCCGCTGGTACTCCGGTGCCGGCATCTATCGCCCGGTGAAGCTGTGGAGTTCCCCCAAGAAGTACATTCCCCTCAACGGTGTCAAAATCCGCACCGTCTCCACCTCCCCGGCGGTCATTGAGGTGACGGTGAAAACCTCCGTCCCCGGTGATGTTCAGGTGGAAATCCTGGATGGGGGCAGGGTAGTTGCTTCTGCCACCGGCAGCGGCAGCTTCCAACTGGAGATTCCAAATGGCAAGCTGTGGAGCGTAGAGCATCCCAATCTCTACACCGCCCGGGTTACCTTTGGGGAAGATGTGGACGAAGAAACCTTCGGCATCCGCTCCCTGACCTGGGGCAATGACGGCATGAAAATGAACGGAGAGAGAATCATCCTCCGGGGTGCCTGCATCCACCATGACAACGGCCTGCTGGGTGCCGCCTGCCATCCCGATGCCCTGGAACGGCGGCTGCGGATTCTCAAGGAAAACGGCTACAATGCCATCCGCTCCGCCCACAATCCCTGCTCCAAGGCCGCCCTGGAAATTTGCGACCGCATGGGAATGCTGGTGATGGATGAGTACATCGACCACTGGTATATCCACAAGACCAAGTATGACTATGTGGAATTCTTCGACCAGTTCTGGAAGCAGGACATGACCGACATGGTGGACAAGGATTATAACCACCCCTGCGTCATTCTGTATTCCACCGGCAACGAGGTGGCAGAAACCGCCCAGCCCCGGGGCATTGCGCTGGCAAAGGAAATGACCCAGCTGCTCCACAGCCTGGACAGCACCCGCCCGGTGACCTGCGGCATCAATATTTTCTTCAATTTCCTCAACTCTATCGGCTTCGGGCAGTATTCCGACGAAAAGGCAGAAAAGGAAGCCGCCAAGGCTGCCAAGGCCAAGGCGGCGGGGAAAAAGGCGAAGGAAAAATCCACCGGTTCCAAATTCTTCAATGACATGGCGGGCATCATGGGCGCTGATTTCATGAAGCTGGGCGCCACCCTCCATGGCAGCGACGTGACCACCCGCAAGGCATTTGCCAACATGGACATTGCCGGGTATAACTACGGCGAAAAACGCTACAAAAAGGATTTGAAAAAATACCCCGACCGGCTGATTCTGGGCAGCGAAACCTTCTGCTCTGATGCCTATCGGTTCTGGGAGCTGGCAAAGGACAATCCCCGGCTCATCGGTGATTTTGTGTGGTCGGGCTTTGACTACCTGGGCGAAGCCATGGTGGGCAGCTGGGAGTTTGCGGAGTATGCCAAGAACTTTGATGCTGGGCTGGGCTGGATGACTGCCGGCAGCGGGCGCATAGACCTGACGGGCAAGCCGCTGGGTGAGGCGCTGTATACCCGCGTGGCATTTGAGCAGGCGCAGGGACCTTTCCTTGCGGTGCGCCCCCTGTGCCATGACAGCAAGCGCCATTCCCCCTCTGCCTGGAAGATGACCAATGCCATGCCCAGCTGGTCCTGGCAGGGCTGCGAGGGCAAGAAGGCTCATGTAGAGGTGTATGCCCGGGCGGCACAGGTGGAGCTGCTGCTGAACGGCAAGTCCGTGGGAAAGCAGTCCATGAAGAATAACTGCCTGTTTACCTTCCGTGTACCCTATGAAAACGGCACTTTGGAGGCTGTGGCATACGACGCTTCCGGGAAGGAAATGGGGCGCTGCGCCCTGAAAACCGCAGAAGCGGAAACCGTGCTTCAGGCCGTGCCGGAGGAAACCCAGGTGAAGCCCGGGCATCTGTGCTTCATCCGGCTGCAATACGCCGATGCGCAGGGCATTGTCAAGCCCGCAGAGCGGGGGCTGCTGGACGTGACCGTAGAGGGCGGCAAGCTGGTGGGGCTTGGCTCCGCCTGTCCCTTCTATGAACTGGATTATACCGGCTCCCAAGCCGATACCTACTACGGCGAGGCACTGGCCATTGTGGAGGCCGGAAGTGAGGGAACCGTGACCCTGACCGCCACCGACGGCAAGCTGACGGCAAGCACCAGTGTCCCCATTGTCAACTAAATTTTCTCATCGAATATCCTATAAACGCCCCCGTTTCTGCCAGAAACGGGGGCGTTGTCTTTCGGCACTTTCGCCGCTTATTTCTCCTCCTGGACGGGGAATGCAGAAATCACCGGCTTGCCGTCCCGGTCCAGCAGGGGTGTCAGACCGCCGGAATTACACGAAGCATGATAAAAATAGTTCACGCCGGTCTTGGTGTCCACCCAGATTTCCGAAACATTCATCATGCCATCGGAATAAATCTTCACAAATCTCTTTTCCATTCTGAAATTCTCCTTATCCGTTGCAATCAATCAAAACGAATTTACATTTTTCACAAACCCAGGCTCCGGTGCGGTCGTTGGTGATGCCATTGCTCACCGGAATGCGGATGCCGCCGTTTTTCAGTGCATCCCCCTTGGTGAAGAAAATTCTTATCCTCGTCTCATAGTACGCTTCCGGTGCCCGGGGTCATGCGCTTCCCGCATCTGGGGCACAGACAGCAGCCCCTTGCAGCTTGTTGTTCCATGCGGACGCTCCTTCAATCTTGCTTTTTCCGAAACTCATCCAGCTTCAATTCCCGTTTCAGTTCTTCCTCAGTCGGCAGGTATGTAAAATACTTGGAGGTAAAAATCTGTGTGTTGTTTTCCGGCAAAGAATACTTCACGACAGCATCATTTTTCTCTGCGCACAGCAGAATGCCGATGGGGGGATTGTCCCCTTCATTCATCAATTCCCTGGTGTAGTAGTTCACATACATTTGCATTTGACCCAAATCCTGGTGGGTCAGCACATCCATTTTCAGGTCAATCAGGACAAAGCATTTGAGAATGTAATTGTAAAACACCAAATCGATATAAAAATTCTGACCGTCCAGCGTGAACCGTTTTTGCCGAGATACGAAGGAAAACCCTCTGCCGAGCTCCAAAAGGAACTGCTGCAAGTGGTCAATGAGCGCTTGCTCCAAATCACTTTCAAAAACATGGGTATCCGGCTTGATTTGCAGAAATTCCATAACATATGGGTCTTTCACAATCTTCTCATACTCCGGCTTCGGCTCTAATTTCTCAATTTCCTCCGATACTGCCGCCTTATCCCGGCTTGCTAAAATTCGCTGATAATACATGGTGTTAATCTGCCGTTCCAGCTGCCGGACACTCCATGCAGACTTTGCACATTCTTCCATGTAAAAACGACGGATTTTCTCATCTGAAATGCGCATGAGTGTTCTGTAGTGCGACCAACTCAATTCAGGACACAGTGTGTCACGAATTGGAAAGCAGCGATAGAACTTTCGCATATTTCGTAAATTAGATTCATCAAATCCCTTGCCAAATTCACCTGTCAAACGGTTGGAGAGAAATTGCAATAGACTCTTTCCATATTCTGCACGGTCATTTTCTCCGCAGGCATTGTAAATTTCTTTTCCAACTTCCCAATAAGCCGTTACCATTGCAGAATTAACGGCGCTGCTCAGTTTCCGTTGTGCTTGAACCAGGGATGCACGAATTACATGGTAAGTATTTTCGGGCGATTGACTGCATATTGCGTTTTGCTCCATCTCCAATATTTCCCTCCTTTTTCCCGCATATCTCACATATGCTTGCAATGACACAAAAAGCTCGGTTTTGTATGCAAAAGGGCATCCCCGATACTGTCACGGGGATGCCCTTTCAAGGCTATCTTGCAAGCACCCTCGAAATGAACGGCAGAACGGTTATCTACACCTGTTTACTGCTTGGTTCCTTCCACGATGCCGTTGGCAAGACCCACCAGGCCCTGCATTTCGCTGGGAATGATAATCTTGGTGGCCTGGCCGTCGGCAACCTTCTGCATGGCCTCAATGGCCTTCAGCCGCAGCACGCTGTCGCTGGGTGCCTTTTCGTTCAGCATTTCCAGAGAGTCGGCCAATGCCTGCTGCACGGAGCGGATGGCCTGGGCTTCACCGTCAGCCTTGAGGATGGCAGCCTGCTTCTCTGCCTCAGCCTTGAGGATTGCCGCTTCCTTTTCGGCGGATGCCCGCAAAATGGCAGATTCCTTTTCGCCCTCGGCAATCAGGATGGCGGACTTCTTCTGACCCTCTGCCTGCAAGATGCTCTGGCGGCGGTCACGCTCGGCCTTCATCTGCTTTTCCATGGAGTTCTGGATGTCGGCAGGAGGCAGAATGTTTTTCAGCTCTACCCGGTTGACCTTGATGCCCCAGGGGTCGGTGGCTTCGTCCAGAATGGAGCGCATCTTGGTGTTGACCACGTCACGGGAGGTCAGGGTCTGGTCCAGCTCCAAATCACCGATGATGTTTCGCAGGGTGGTGGCAGTCAGGGTTTCCATGGCCATCATGGGCTGCTCCACACCGTAGCAGTAGAGCTTGGGGTCGGTAATCTGGAAATACACCACGGTGTCAATCTGCATGGTGACGTTATCCTTGGTGATAACGGGCTGCGGGGGATAGTCCAGCACCTGCTCTTTCAGGCTGACCTTCCGGGCAATCCGGTCCACAAAGGGGAGCTTGAAGTGCATCCCCACGCCCCACACGCTCTGGAACACACCCAGGCGCTCGATGACGTAAGCACGGGACTGCTGCACCACATGAATGTTGGGAATAACCAGCAGGAAAACCACCGCGAGAATCGCAATCAATACATACATTGTTTTTTACCTCCTAAAATATGTTTATTGTTTACAGGCAACTTCTGCCGGGGAGACAAAGACCTTAACGCCCTCAATGCGCTCCACCTTCACGAGCGTTCCCACCGGAATCCCCGCGCCGGATGTACTCCGGGCTGCCCAAGTGATGCCGCCCAGTTTGACCCGGCCGGTGTAGCTGAGATTGTCGATGGCCTCGGTGACATAGCCCTCGGCACCAATCACGCTGTCCACATTGGTTTTCGTGGTGGTGAGCTTGCTGCGCACCCGCTTCCACAGCAGCGCCAGCAGCACCAGGGAAACCACCAGGAACACCGTTATCTGGAGCCACATTTCCGCCCCCAGGACACAAGATACCAGGGCTGCCAATGCACCCAGCGCAAACCAGATGCTCACCAGCGCCACCGTCCCTGCTTCCACAATCAGAAACACCACGAACAGCGCCAGCCATAGGAAAATCGGCGAACCGAACATTGTTTCCACCTCCTGTTTTCTTTGATGAAATGATAATATCACATGGTCACGTGATTGTCAATAGTAATTTTAAGATTTGGCGGCAATGCCGCCGGACAGTGACGCACGAAGGCTGTACCGATACGCTGGTTCCCTGACCCGCCCGGTTCGTTACCACTCAAAAACCGCTTTGCATACGCCAACCGTAGGGGCGGATAGCATCCGCCCGCAACCTTGGATTTTAGGAAGCACCCGGATGGATGGTACAACCCACTGTAGGGGTCGACTAGCAGTCGACCCGGCGAAAAGGCACCACGAAGGGTGCTTTTCGCTACGGGCGGCTGGTAGCCGCCCCTACAACTGCGGCGGCAAAGCCGCCGACGGGTCGACTACTAGTCGACCCCTACAG
>ERZ772861.2292-NODE-2292-length-13303-cov-2.524004_pt1 | contig 13303 bp, 12 predicted proteins | sample MGYA00512135_ERZ772861 | MGnify/ENA primary metagenome ERZ772861 (study PRJEB29015, sample SAMEA2737700) | human gut metagenome | biome: human gut; feature: human-associated habitat; material: faeces | place: China | collected 2012 ...
CGCCGCTCGATAGAGATCGTTGAGGCTGTGCGCGGCGCGGTCGGAAATGACGTTGACCTGCTGATTGAAGGCCATGGCCGCTTCGATATTGCCACCGGCATAAAGATCGCAAACGCACTCAAGCCCTTTGACCCGTATTTCTTCGAGGAGCCTACGCCTCCCGACTGCCTTGACGCTCTCGCGCAGGTGCACAAGAGCTCCCCTGTTCCCATCGCGGCGGGCGAGCGGCTCTATTCCCTCACACAGATGCGCGACTTCTTGGAGCGCGGCTGCGCGGACTTCGTCCAGCCCGACATCAGCCACTGCGGCGGCATCTCTGCCGTCAAGAAGATGGCCGCCCTGTGCGAAGCACACTATGTGGCCCTCGCGCCGCACAACCCCAGCGGCCCCGTTGCGAACGCCGCGACGCTGCATATCGCCGCGAGCACTCAGGGCTTCCGCATTCTGGAGATAAGCTTTACTGACGTCTCATGGCGCAAGGAGCTTACGAATGAGCGCGTCGTGTTCGACAAGGGCAATATCCTCATTCCGACGGGCGTTGGCCTCGGCCTTGAGATAAATGAGGAGAACTGCCTGAAATATCCTTTCCAGCCCATCGATCTGCGCCACTACAAGGGCACGCTTACAAATATCCGCCCCGCTGACCATACGAGCACCTACTTTGAAGGACTCTGAGAGGTAATTTACAATGAAAATAACTGACCTGAAGATGATACATATCCGTCCGCGCTGGATGTTCCTCAAAATCGAAACCGACGAGGGGATATGCGGCTGGGGCGAACCGGTCGTTGAAGGCCGCGCAAGAACTGTCGAGACCGCCGTCAATGAGTTCAGACCCATGCTCATCGGCGCAGACCCGCTGAAGATAGAGCACCTCTGGCATGTACCGCCGCACCTTCTACCGCGGCGGCCCCATCCTCTGCTCCGCCATCTCCGGCATCGAAATGGCGCTCTGGGACATCAAGGGCAAGTACTATAACATGCCGGTCTTTGAAATGCTCGGCGGCGCTTACCGCGACAAGGTGCGCATGTACGGCCACCTCAAGCCGACCGGCCACCCCGGCGACTTCCCGATACCCGACATGCTGAAGATAACGGACAAGCGTCTCGCCGACGGCTTCACCGTTATGAAATATTCCATCATCCCGCCGACAAGGTCGTTGAGCGCTTCGCCGCTGTGCGTGAGCGCGTCGGCAAAAAGGTCGATATCGCGATCGACTTCCACGGCCGCGTGAGTCCCGCGATGTCCATCCGCCTGCTCAAGGCGCTCGAGCCGTATTATCCGCTCTTCGTCGAGGAGCCGGTGCTGCCCGAAAATGTGGACGAAATGGTGCGTGTGTCGCGCAGCACAACGATACCCATCGCCGCAGGTGAACGTCTCTTCACGAAGTTCGGCTTCCGCGAGCTTATTGAGAAGCAGGCCGTCTCCGTCGTCCAGCCCGACCTCTGCCACTGCGGCGGCATATTTGAGGCGCGCAAGATCGCGGCTATGGCCGAGACCTACTATATGCAGATTGCGCCGCACAATCCCCTCGGCCCCATCTCCCTCGCCGCCTGCATGCAGCTCGACGCCTGCGTGCCGAACCTGCTCGCGCAGGAGCACCCCGGTATGCCCGACCATGCCGATCTCGGCGTCGGCATTCTCAAGACCCCGTTCAAGATCGAGGACGGCTATATCCGCATCCCTGAAGGTCCCGGTCTCGGCATCGAGGTCGACGAGAGCAAGCTTGATGCGCTGCGCTTTGACGGCACATGGGACACGCCCCATCTCGAATTTGAAGACGGCAGCATAGCCGATTGGTAACATATAAAATCTGAATGGAGGCAGAACTATGTTTGATTTAACAGGTAAGGTCGCTCTGGTCACCGGCTCCTCGCAGGGGCTCGGCGCGGCAATGGCGCGCTGTCTGGCGGAAGCCGGGGCGGACGTCGCCGTGAACTACACCTCGGAGCACTCTCTCGAAAAGGCCGAAAAGGTCGCCGAATACATCCGCGGCAAGGGCCGCCGCGCCATCATCATCCGCGCAGACGTCAGCAAGGAAGAAGACGTCATCCGTATGATCGAAACTGTCGATAAAGAATTCGGCCGCCTTGACATCCTCTGCAACAACGCCGGCGTCAACAGCAACCGCAACATCTACGACATGACCCTTGAGGACTGGCAGCGCGTGCAGAACACCAACATCACCGGCGCGTTCCTATGCAGCAAGTACGCCATCCCCGTTATGAAGCGCAACCACTACGGGCGCATAATCATGACCTCCTCCGTCACCGCCCAGCAGGGTGCGCTGTTCGGGCAGGTGCATTACGCCTCCACCAAGGGCGCGCAGCAGTCCTTTGCAAAGACGCTCGCACGCACTGTCGCGCTCGACGGCATCACCGTCAACTGCGTCGCCCCCGGCACGCACATGACCGAGACACTGCACGAGATCCTCGTCAATTCCGATCCGCACCGTCTGGACGCCGCGATAGAGCGCACGCCCATGGGCAAGATCGGCACCTGCGAGGACGTCGCCTACGCCGTCGTATACCTCGCGTCCGAGGAAGCCGGTTACGTCACCGGCGCCTGCATCGACGTCAACGGCGGCTGCTATATGCGTTCATAACTCTTTCTCCATAATGAAATTGGGTGTACCCGTTCAGCGCGGGTACACCCAATTTTTATTTATTATGCCTGCGGTACCGGTAATGCGGCGCTTCCCGCATCGTCAACGCGGTCGCAGAAGACTGTGACGCGCGTCTTGCCGCCCTTGGTGCAGGTGTAGAGGACAAGGTCATGCCCACTGTTCTGCACGGCTTCGACGGAATTCGGGTTCAGCGTCTCGAGCCTCGTGACGGAGTAGGTGCTGACGACGCCATCCATGTCCGTGAATATGACCGTCTCGCCGCCGGTGAGTTCCTTCAGTCGCCCGAAATGGCTCTCAAAATTGTGCGCGGCGATCACGAGATCGTCCGTGCGCGTGGAGCCGAACTGACGGCAGGGCGCGATCTTCAGCCGGTCGTAGTCCCACTCGGCCATGACCGGCAGCTTCAGCCCCAGCACGGGAACCTCGACATAGCCGATATAATCATAGCCGTCGATCGTGACGGTCGGCATCGTCGGGTCTGCCGGCGCAGGCGACGGCGACACGCCCGGACTCGGCGACGGCTTCCGGACAGCCTGCGCCTCGATGACCGCCTCGACGCTCTCGAGCAGGCTCTCGGCCTCCTGCCCGGCTTGTGCGTCCTCCTGACGGTTATGGACGAAGAGGAGCAGCGCTGAAATGATCAGCACTGCTCCTGCTGCCATGATCGCGATGCCCGCTTTTTTAGGCATCGTTCTCTCTCTTCTTCTTGAGCATCATTGCCCCGCCGAGAGTAACGAGGGCAGCACCGGCGCCGCCAAGCACCCAAACAGGCCAATTGAGCTGACCGGTCTGGATCAGGCTCTTGCTGTTCGTGATGGTCACGACAGTGCCGTCGGCAGAAACGCTGTAGGACGGGACATAGCCCCTGGGAATGTTGGTCTCAAGGACGCGCCAGTTGCCGTAAGCGTTGAGGTCTTTCCAATGGTAGGTCCACTTGTTCGCAGCGCTCAGGCGCACCGTGTCATAAGCGACATCGCCGTCATAAAGCGTTACGGTAACAGAGCTGGGACGGTTCTTGAGCGTGTCATTGCTCCATTTCTTTATCACTGTGATGTCCAGCGGAACCTTTGGATCGGGGCCGGGATCATTCGCGGTGTTGGTGATGGTGACAGTCGTGCCCTCGGTCTTGTAGCTGGGGGTGTAGCCGTCGACCGGCTCCTCCTCGACCGTCCAGGTGCTGTCCGCATCGAGCTTATCGAAGGTGTAGGTCCAGTTGTTCGCGGCGTTGAGCACCTGAGTGGTCCCGGTCTCCTTGCCGTCCTTGAGCAGCTTGACGGTGACGCTGTCATTGGCGTGGCTGGCGTTGCCGTCGCTCCAGTTCTTGGTGACGGTGAGCTGGGTCTCGTTGAAGCCGTCCACACGGAACACCCAGTCGACCTCACCGACGCGGTTGGCATACCTGTTGTCAAGCGTGATGGGCACTTTCAGATCAACGGTGAATGTAGTGCCCTCGCCCTTATAGAACTTGCCGATGAAGACGTAATCGGTCAGAGCCCCGGTCTGGTCGGGAGTGCTGTTATAGATCTCCGTGCCGCCGGCCTTCACCGTCATGGTGAGCTGAGAGAGGAAGTCGGACATCGTCGCGACGGTCTCATCGCGCTGACCGTCGACATTGGCCTGATCCTTGCCGTCGGTGTTCTCAAAGGTCTCGCTGTAGGTGAGGGGGTTTGCGGTCTCGTCATGGGGAACTGCCTTCATGTAGAGATTCACAAAGTCGCAGTCCGCGGCGTCCTGCGGAGCATAGGTGAAGCTGATGCTCTCGGTCAGGTTATCGCCGGGCATGACGTTCTTGAAGCTGTCAAACAGGTCGGTCGCGGTATAGTTCATGTCGCCGGACTGGAACCCGAAGCCCTGCTTCTCACCGCGGAACGTGATGGAAGCGGTGGGAGACGGAGCCGCCGCAAACGCGCTGACCGACAGGCTCATAAGCACGAGTACCATGAGCACGAGGGATGTGATCGCTTTGAATGACTTTTTCATGTCTCCACCCCCTTAGTTACCTGCACTGTAGGCAGTTACACTGCCCGGTGCAATGCTCACGCCCCAAGCCTGACCGGCGGCCTCTGCGGGAACGCTCTGTATTGCCGAAGCCAGAACGTTCACGCTCAGGGTATATCCCTCGGGAGCTCTTCCCTCAACGGGCGTACACAAATCGATCAGCACGCCGGTAGATGCACGAGGTGCGACCGGAGCTGTGTAGTAGTAATACCCTTTATAATTGAACCAGCCTTGCTCGGGGTTGAGGCTTATGTTGTAATCAACTCCCGGCTGAGGCTGCTCGGGATAAACGTTTTCTGCGGCGTCTTTCCACGTCACCACGTAGGTGGCACGGATGTAGACCTCGGTATCACCGGTGTTCGTGATCTTCACGTCTTTCTTTGTGCTGTCTTTAAAATACTCTTCGACCGTGATGTCTACCTTGGCCGGGTTAAAGGTATTGACGATGGCGTCAGTGCGGGCAGCGAGGTATGCCAGCGTGCCGCCCACCACTGCGCCGATGATCAGCACCAGCGCGACCAGTGCTGCAAGGGGCTTTTTAGCGCGGCTGCGCTTTTCCACATGCTCATTCTTCTGATAATGTTTACCTTGATACATAATGGCTGCCCCCTTTCTTAGTTAAAGCGGTTGTCTACGCTTGCGTTGTCATCCAGCCACTTGTCGGTGCCGCGGCTGTTCGTCATCGTGACATTGTTGGTCACACCGGGCTGGAGCGTTACGGTCTGGTCTTTGCAGCTGTAGCGCCAGCTCCAGCCGGATTCCTCATGGATGGTATACTCACCGATCTTCAGCCCCTTGATAGTCACGGAGCCGTTGCCCTTGATGACGACCTGATTGCTGTAGCCCTCAGGTCCGTCGATGGTGAAGATGAAGCTCTGGTTCTCGTCGAGCCTTTCATCACATCCGACCTTGGTGATCGTCAGGTCTGCCACATCGTATTCGAACTTGGCATAGTAGGTAGCGGCCTCGTAGCCCATGACAGGCTTCTCGGCTGTACCGTAATTCTTGGTCTTGTCGGGGGTCAGCTTGCTGTCCTTAACCCAGTCGGCATCCACAGGCTGCGTGCAGTCCTCGTCCTTATACCAGCCGACAAACTTGAATCCTTCCGCGGCGGTAGGCGCGGAACCCTTCACCTCACCGGTCCTGACCTTGAGCCGGGATTCCTGATAATTATCCAACGTGCCGCAGCCGTCGGGGCCAACGACCTTGTACGTGATATTTACGGTCTTTTCCGTGCAGTAGAAAGTGATCACATTAAGTCTGGCCACATTATCCGGTGTCTCAATGCGGATGGAGATGGATGCAGCAGTGGGGTCGACCTTGTCGTAGCCCTCGATCTCGATCGCGGATTCGGAGATCACCTTTCCGTACAGGTCATTGCCGTTCTTAGCAGGTGCAAGCTCGTTGCCGGTACCCTGCTCAAGGTAACGCACCTGATAGGGGTAGGAGTTACGTGTGTAGTAGAGCTTCAGCTCAAGTCCACCGGCAGTCAGTTCACCGCTCGTCACAGTACCGGGCACACTGGAATCATAAGTAAATCCGGGGATGGTCATGGACTCTGCCGTGTAGGTCGTGCCGATATCGCCCACTGCCTGACTGGATGCGTATTCTGTCCAGCTCTCGCCGTCGGTGTTCTGCGTGTAATGGGTGATCTTATAGTAGGCGTGCTTTTCATCCTTGGTGTAATAGAAATACAGGATATTTTTGCCCTCTGCCGTTACCACCAGACGCTTCTGGTATGCATCGGGCATATAGCCGGGTATCACCTTGAACGTCTCGGTAACAACAGCCTTGCGGTTGTCGGGAACGACCTTATCTTCGACGGTCTTACCGTCGAACACAGAGTCTCCGGTTTCTCTGTTGATGTACTTGACCGTGTAGGGAACTGCTTCTTTCTTGACGTACTCAAAGGTGATGACCAGAACGGTCGCGTTGATGTCCAGCAGCAGGGACTGGGACTTGACAGTGGGGAAACAGCCCTCCTGATAATCAGCATACAGGTCGGTGCCGCCCTTGGCGTCAAAGGTCTTGGTCGTACCGGCAAGACCCGCGCCGGTGATGTCATCCGCCACCTTGACACTATGATCGTTCTGCAGCACGAACTGAACGGTGTACTGCTTCAGAGTGTTGGAAGACCACTTGCCGTATACGTGGAGGTCCTTGCGTATCTCCATGTTGGCAAAGTCGAAAGCCTTCTCCACGCCGTTCTCCTCGTAGAACCAGCCGACAAAGGTGTAGCCGCCGTTTTTAGGCTCTGCAACATTGCTCAGCTTGCTGCCGTGGGAGACGGTCTCAGTGCGATGGGTGGACAGAAGCTCATTTTTCTCATAGGCTGTTTTGTCAAGAGAGAACTTGACCGTATGAGTATTCGGAACCCACTTGGCATAGAGGATCACGTCGGAGGCGGGCATGGTCATGGTGTTCAGGTCAGCCTTGGAACCCTCATAGCAGCCAGCCGTGGTGTACCAGCCATCGAACACATAGGCGTTCTTTTCCAGATTTGCCGGGTAGTCAGGTACAAAGTAGTAACCGCTAAGCGGCGCCTCATACTGCACGCTGCCGCCCTTTCCGGCAACAAAGGCGTTGTAATTGTAGAAGCTCAGGTTATAGCTGTTGCGGGTGTAGCAGAGGTAGTTGTTAGAATTGACTCCGCTTGTTTTTCCCCCCTGCTCCATCTTACTGAAAGACGGATTCGACCACCACTGAGTAAATCCCGTAATATCATGGAATTCTTCAGTATAGGTAAGATATCCAGACTTCTTAATGTCGATTTTTTTGTAAAGCTTGAAATTTTTCCCGCCGTGTGTATATTCTCCAGACTCCCCATTCAGTGTTTCGACATAGTACCAAATAACGGCTCCGGATTCACTATCGTTCCGTGTAAACGTAATATTTTCGCCGGGCATGGTATCAATGCTGCCAAGCTGCGTTCCCGGTTTAAAGGACTTACAGCCGTCGGGAACATTCCACCAAATGGTCTTATCCCCGTCCTTGATGGGGAAGTTGCTATGGATGTCTTCCTGATACTTGGCGGTGATGGTCAAATCGGAAGTTTTGTAGCAACTGTCGCTGTGGGTGTGCTTTGATAGGCCAAGTTTGCAACAATCTTTATCATGCCACCAATGTAAAGGACCAGTTCCTCCGTGTTTGCAGCAGGAATCACTATGTGTATGCTCAACTTTCCCGCAGCTCAACACCTTTGCACCAACGCCCTTGAATGTCAGCGTATAAGAATTTCTCGTGAAATACACATTCAGCACGGTGGAGCCGTCGCCGTTTACGGTGACAGTTTCTACCTTATTTGTGTTATAGGTGAAGTGGTCGTCATCGCGGCCGGTAAAGCTCTGGTTCCTGTAATCGTCGCTGCTCTTCTGCGTTCCAGGCTTCACATTGGCAGGCTGATATGTTCCAGCTACACTGTAGCCGTAGCTACCGTCCGTCTCCTTGTTGGCGTTCTCATACCAGAATACAACAGTAAAGCCTGCTTCGCCGACTGTCCAGTTTGCCTTGTAGCTGGTGTTCGCTGCGGGCATAGTGGTGGGGATGGTCTTATCCCAGCCTGCGAAAGCATAGCCGGGCTTCGTCGGCTCAGTGATTGCGCCGATGGGCGCACCGAACCGTGCGTAGATGGGCTCGGTGCCGTAGCCGCCGTCCAGATCAAAGGTCATCAGGTAGTAATACCTGTCATAGTAGACCTCAATGACGGTGGAGCCGTCAGCAGCGACGTTGGGGCGTTCATATATCAGAGAGTAGAAGCCCTCATACGATTTTGCCGACTCGGGAACCTGAGAGTTGGTCAGCCCCTGCTTGGTCTCGCGCTCGACCTCGCGGTACATATCATTGTCCACATTCTGCTGATAGTGGATGACAGTGTAATCCACATTAGTGGGCTTGTAGACGACATTGATCGTCACATCCTCAGAAACGGAAGCGATGTTGATCTCATAGCTGTTCTGCTGTACATCTTTTACATACGGCAGATAGCCCTGCACCGTGGGGAAATTGACGGTAGCAGAGAAAGGAGAACCCTCAGCCAGCGTGGCAACATAGGAATCTGCGACCTGCTGGTTGTTCTCAAACTTGTAATTAATTACTACGCTGTATGTTGTTTTTACATCCGGGGTACTTTCACCCTCGTCTGCATATGCCTTAAGCCCGAAGCTATCCAGCCCAAGAAAGGAAACAAGAGAGAAGGTCTCGGTCTCTGCTGCGCTCTCTTCAGCAGGCGCGACAGATTCTTCAGCGGGAGCGGCGCTCTCCTCAGCGGGGTCGGCAGGCGCAGCACTCTCCTCAGCGGGTGCAGGCTCTTCAGTGGGCGCAGCGGGTTCTTCGGTAGGCGCAGGCTCCTCGGACGGTGCTGCAGACTCCTCGGAAGCAGGCGTCTCAGTGGGTGCGGGCGTCTTCTCGGGTTCCTTGGCGGTGTCATGGATAACAACACTGCCGGGATCCAGCACCGTAAAGGTGAACGAGTTCTCTTCAGCCGCGGCGATGGTCATAAGCGCCATGTCGGAAACCATCTGCACGGTGAGCTCATTGGAGTAAATGGCTTTCCCGTCAACAGGAGTAAAGCGGCAGCGCACAACGGCCTGCCCATCCTCGTTCAGCAGATTTGCGACCATGGCATAGCGCAGGGTCAGCGCATTGTCGCTCGAGCCGATAATGTTGGCCCAAACGCCATTGCTCACCCTAATCTGCCACTGGAAGCTGCCTGCGGTGCTTTCGCTGAGCAGTGCATTAACTGTAACGGGGGTTTTCTCCGGCAGCTCTATATTAGAGACCTGCTCGTCGTCGCAGTATATGTTCAGCCCAGTATCCTTTGCCGCTGCCGCAAGCCCCGGGACAAACCCGAAAATCATCACGGCGCAGAGGAACAGGGAAAGTAGCCTTTTCTTCATGCTGCTGCCTCCTTATGCTGCAGGCCAACCAGACGCAGTCAGAGCGCTGGTGCCGTTGTTGGCGGTCTGCACGGCCTGCGCGCTGATATCGACCGTTGCGGCCGCGTTCTGGTACTCGTTGCCCATGGTGGGCTCAAAGGTCACGGAACTGAGGATCGGCGCGGTGGTCTCGCCGGGCTTCAGCGCCCTATTATAATAGTAGTACCCGTCCGTGCCAAGCGTCCAGTCCGTCGTGTTCAGGCCGAGCTTTATCAGGTCGGGGTCGACTTCGCCGTCGCCCGCGAGCTGGATGTCCTTCGTGATGAGCACGCGGACCCATGCTTCTGACGCGCCGGTGTTCTTGATCTCGGCAATCTTGGTAACGGTCACGCCGGGCATGATGCCGGTCACGTCCTCAAACGGCGTCTGCTTCGCTTCATCCGCCCATTCCTTGAGCTCGATGTCAACGCCGCCGGAAGTGATGACGTTGTGCGCCGTGTCTTCCGCAGTAAAGTACGCAAGAGTCCCGGCGGCGACAATGGCGACGCATATCGCCAGTACCGACAGGATCAACAGTTTTCGCTTCATAGTCCGTGCTCCTCTCAAGCTGAAATTGCTATTACTCCCAAAAGGGATGTTTACATAATTCTATGATCATTACCAGATCATATGAGAACATCCCGAATATCCCCGGATGCTCTCATATGATCTGCACCGCAAAGGGTGCAGACCATATAAGAAAACGTTTGTGTTTAGTGATTATTTGTCAGATCAAATCACTTAGCGTCGAATGCTGTGAAAGCATCTTCCCAAGTATCGAAGCCGTCAACCTGAATGGCTTCTGCCTTAACGGTAATAGTTCCGAAGGTTTGACCATTCTCAATGGCAGCGGGAATCATCACCTGATTGAACATCGCAGTAGTATCAGCGCCGGAAGCCAGAGTTCCGTCATACTTCAGAATGAACTTAGCACTGAAATTGCCCAACTGGAAAGGAGTGCCGGTCGTAACGCCCTCAATGCTCCAGCCTTCACCAAGCGCATCAACGAGAAGCAACAGAGACTGTTCATAACCCTGATTGGGATAGGCAATACCGAAATCGGGGAAATACGCAGCGCACATATTCATCCAGTTTTCAACGTTAACAGTCGCACGAATATAGGCGGCGTTCTGGCCAACGTTATGGACAATCGGGTCTTTGGTCACGACAGCACCGGGGTAAACGTTATATTCGTTGCTGGTAACACGGTCACCCTCGGGATCATTGACGTTGGTTTCATCAAGCTTAATCTTGACATCGCCCATCGTGAATGTATTTGTGGCGGTCTTGGTGTCGGTGAAGTAGGCGAGAGATGCACCTACTACTGCGATAGCGACCAGTGCTACGCACAGGAATATCGCGGTGATCTTCTTTTTCATGTACTCTTCTCCTTAAACAAATATGTAATGTACTGCGCCTCCGCGCAGATGGATCACAGAGTTACGAGGTCAAGGAGTGACGTTCGCCCATGCTTCTGCAGCGGTGAATTCCACGCCTGCGGACTTGTAGAGCTGAGAGGCATAAGCCGTGACGGTCAGCTTCGGCAGCGTTTCCGTTGTAAGGCCATCCATCATCGCCTTGGTGACTTCACCCTTGACAGTGACCTGATCGTTTGCCAGAACACTGTAGGCTGTGCCGATATCCTTGGTCAGTACCTTGCGGTAATAGACCAGATCGCTAATGGCTTTGCCGTCTTTATCCGTAGTGAGCTGCGTCCAACCGTCAGCGATAGCATACTCAAGGTAGGTATCGAAGTTCGAGGACTTCTCCAGCTTCACGAACAGGAAGCATTCCTCGCTGCCGGCAAGAACCTTGGCCTTGGGGTCTTTGTGGATATCATAGCCGGGAACCATCTTGTATGTTTCATTGGTCTCGGTCAGCTCGACCTTGATGTCGCTGGTGGTAAACGTATTCGTTACCGTGTCGGACTTCGCAGTCAGCCATGCCAGAGTACCGGAAACAGCGCAGACAGCCAGCAGAACCAGCGCCAGCACCATTGCCAAACCTTTCTTCTTCACGTCGTTTCCCTCCTTTCCTCAGAATTTGCTATTGGGAATTTATTTCAACAGGGCGCCGGAAGTTTTATTCTTTCGGCTTGTTGGAATCACAGGAAATCAGCCTGCGTAGGCAGCCCATGCTGCGTCAGCATTGGCAAAGCCGTCAGCCTGGATGGCGTAAGCATTGACGGTGATGGTCATGCCCTCGATGGTTGCAAGCTGCTCATTCGTGATAGTGCCGGGAACGGTGATGGAATCAAACAGAGCGTCCAGAGCGACATCAGCAGTGGGAGCACCAACAGTCTCTTTGTACCAGAACTCATAGGTACGGGTGTCTGCGTTCGCATCTTTGGTGTTGTCCTTGTAAATCCAGTTGGCAGAATCATAACCGTTGAAGATGCTGATCAGATCTGCGCCGGTGGGAGCAAAGATAGCATCCAGAGCACTGGCCTTGGAGAAGGTGACAGTCATCTTGATGTAGCTGGCTTCACTGCCGTTCAACACAGTGACCATGGGGTCTTTGTTGTAGGTGTGACCCGGCAGCAGCTTGTACTCATTGGCCTTGACGCGCTCTGCGGGAGTTACCGGAGTGCCGTCAGTGTTGACCTTGGCTTCGTCCAGAGTGATCTTCACGTTGCCGACGGTGAAAGTGTTTTCAACCTTGTCGGTGGAAGTCAGGTACGCCATTGTTCCCATTACTGAGGCGGCGACAAGCAATACCGCACACAGAGTCAGGAGCAGAGCCTTGCTTTTTGTTTTCATTACGAAAACCTCCTAAAAATGTTATATAGGGAGCCTTGCGGCATTGCCCTTTGCATCAATGCGGAACGCGCTGCGCACCGCTTTCGTCAGTCCTTGCCGAAGCGGCCTGCTTCAAATTCCCGGCAGATGGCGTCTACATCATCGACCATGAGCAGGTCATCGTTTTCCTCGGTGGGCGCGTCCGTCAGGCCGGCGTCCGCGGGTTCCTCTGGGGCTGCGGGCTCGGCGGCCTCGACCGCTGCGGGTTCGGCAGCCTTGACTGCCGTATCAAGCGCGGCCTTGCCGCGCTTGGCGGATTTCTTCGCGCGCTTCTCCCTGGTCTTGTCTTTCTCCTTATCGTCCTCCTCGGCGAAGATATCAGGCAGGAACACGAGCAGGAGCAGGACAGCGCCGGCAGAGATGGCAATGTACATCCCGGGCGGGTGCTGGATATAATCGGCAACGTAGCCAAGATACGGGATGGAGAAGACAGGCGTGCCGATCACATTTTTATAATGTACGAGCGAGCCGTCCTCGGCGTCGTTCGCGTCGCCTTTCGTGCGGAAGCGGATGACCGTGGGATCCTCCTCATCGGGAACGATGCCCACGACCCTGTGGGTCGCGATGGTGTTTTCATCCAGCATGAAGGTGATGGGCTGGCCGGGCTCGATAGTGTACGGGTCGACCTTTTTGACATAGATAAGCGAACCGGTGTGATATGTAGGCTCCATAGAACCGGAGAGCACGGTGAACACCTGCAGGCCGACAACCCGTGCCCCGACCAGAAGCAGCGCCAGGATCACAACGATCGCGACGATGATAGTGCTGATTACGTTCCAAACCTTTTGGAGAGATCTTTTCATGATGCGTTCTTCTTATCCTATTACTCGTTCTTCAGACCACGTGCCCTATAATACGTGTACCAGATTACAACATTAAATCATCTCAAATGCAATAGAGAAAATTACATTCGATACAGGTTTTAAAAAAGTCATAATAAAGTAGCAAAATTTGTTAAAATCCTACT
>ERZ772861.2293-NODE-2293-length-13301-cov-3.560245_pt1 | contig 13301 bp, 9 predicted proteins | sample MGYA00512135_ERZ772861 | MGnify/ENA primary metagenome ERZ772861 (study PRJEB29015, sample SAMEA2737700) | human gut metagenome | biome: human gut; feature: human-associated habitat; material: faeces | place: China | collected 2012 ...
CTTCAATTTCCCGCTTCAGAGCCTGCTGCGGGGTTTCACCCGGCTCGATTTTGCCACCCGGGAACTCCCATTCGCCCTTATATTCGCCGTAGCCGCGGGCGGTGGCATAAATTTTATGTTTCGTCTGAATATCGTCGCAGATCACGGCTGCAACAACGCGAATCATTTTCATGAAAATCTCCTGAATTATTTTTCATAATAGAGTGGACAACCCAGTTTTCTCAATTTGGATTCGATTGCTCCTGTAGAACGTTTTAGAATCAAAGAAATTCGTTTGACGCTGTTTCCCTGCTGGTGGAGCCGCAATAATTCACGTTCTTCTTTTTGTGACCATGCTGTTCCAGCGCGAGAATAACGCTCTGCCTTTTTGTTTCGAGGAAGAGACTTCAGATATTCAGCGGTAGATTCAATGGAGCAATGTTCCAATACGATTTTTAATGCTTCTTGAATTTCTTCCTGAGCACAACTATCATTTTCAGACAGAATCCAACCGGTTAAAGGATTAATACCTTTTGCAAGAGTTTCAATTATGGTGCGAGCCAGCATATCGTCCATAGTATGTTACCCCACGATCAATTTGTTGGTCTTTTTGAGGAACTTTGCAGGGATCGGGCGGTCCAGCTTCCATGTGATATTCATGGGGCGGGAGCCCTCATGCTTCACATAGTTCACCGTGCCCAGATAGGTATACGCTCCTGCACCGCCAAAACGGGCATCTGCCTTGAACTCACGCACGAACAGCAACACCCGGCTTCCTTTTTCCCGGTGATGGATGTAGCGCTGCCCGGTGGCAGAGTTTTCGGCGGTGGTGCTCTGGCTCTGCCAGTGGAACAGGCTCTCGTTGATGGAATAATCCTTGTACATGGTGGTGGGCGAGTAATCCTTGTCTGCTTTGTTCAGGGTCACAAAGAATACGTCCAGCTGCTTTTCCGGTAGCCACTTCACGCCCTCGCGGACAGTGGCAGGCTTCAAAAAGTCCAGTGCCACTAGCAGTTGGTCGCGGGTATAGGTGCAGTGCAGGTCCAGCGGGCAGTCAAAGCCCACATCCACAGGTTCGTCGATAAAATCAATGCGGTCATATTGATACTGCAAAAGTGCCTGCAGCTCCCCCAGCAAAACGGGACTGTCCGAGAGAGCATACAGGTTATCGAGAACTTCTTCATCCTCCCAGCTTTCTGCGGTCTTACCCCAAAGGGTCACATAAAACATTTGCAGCATCCGCTGCTCTACCGGTGGCAGGGCTGCAAAGTCGGTGTTGTCCAATTCCGGCAGAAGCTCCAGCAAAAAACGGATCCACCTGCGGGAATCGATAACCGCAAAGCGTGCAAGGGCTTTGGTCATGGTCTCTTCCAAAGGTTCTGCAAAATCGGATGCCGCCCCTGCGCGGACGCACAGTCTGCTGAAGCAGACCTTTTTGCTGTAGATGGCCCGGGGGTCGAGATGGTAGTAGTCGAGGAAGTTCCCCAGTGTCAGGGGCAGGCCGGTATCCTCGGTAAAGGCAGCCGCCCGCGCCACAAGCCCGGAGGTGCGGTCATAGGAGGCGCTGATATTATCCAGCACATACTTTGCGGCAATTTTCTCCAGCTGAATGTAGCAGCCCTTAGGCGCAGAGACAAAGCCCTCTTTGAGCTCCCGGCTGACGCTGCGGGTGGTGTTCGAGAGCAGTGCTGCGAATTTCTCCTCAAAATTATACTTTTTGTTGGCCTGCCCGATGAAATCCAAAACGGTCAGGCAATCCTTGTTTTCTGCCAGACGCAGACCACGCCCCAGTTGCTGCAAAAACACGGTCAGCGACTCGGTAGGGCGCAGGAACAGCACAGTGTTCACCTCGGGGATATCCACACCCTCGTTGTAAATGTCCACCACGAAGAGGAATCGGAGCTCCCCGGAAACCAGCCGCTGTTTGGCGGCGTTGCGCTCCTCGTCAGGAGAATCGCCGGTCAGTGCCATAGACGGGATGCCGTGGGTATTAAAGTAGCGCGCCATAAATTGGGCATGAGCAATGGAAACGCAGAAGCCCAAACCCTTCACATCGTCGATATCGGTGACATATTTCAGGATGGAGTTTACCACAAGGTCAGCGCGGCGCTCCGCCACCATGCCGCTGAGGGTGTACAGGTTGGACAATTCGTTTTTATCGTAGCCGCCGGTACGCCATTTCAGGCTGCTCAGATCTGCGGTGTCGGTGACGCCGAAATATTGGAAGGGACAAAGTAGTTTCCGGTCAATGGCCTCCGGCAGACGGATCTCGGCGGCAATGCGTCCGCCGAAATAGTCCAGAACGCTTTTGCCGTCCATGCGTTCCGGGGTGGCGGTCAGTCCAAGCAGGATCTTCGGCTGGTAATATTCCAACAGCTTCTGATAAGTGGGTGCAGCTGCATGATGGAACTCGTCTACAACGATGTAATCGTAAAAATCTGCTGCCGTTTTGGCGGCAAGCTCCTGAGAATTGAAGGTCTGGATGGAAACAAACAGATGGTCGATGCTGTCGGCTCTGTGACTGCCCACATACAGTTCACCGAAATTGGCATCCTTCAGTACCGCACGGAAGGTGTACAGACTCTGCTTTAGGATCTCCTCCCGGTGTGCCACGAACAGCAGACGGCAGGGCTGCCCCGGATGCTGCCTGCAGAAGCGCTTGTAATCCAGAGCGGAGATCACGGTTTTGCCGGTGCCGGTAGCTGCGACCACCAAGTTGCGGTTATATCCCCGAACGGTGCGTTCGGCATCCAGTCGGTCCAGAATTTCCTGTTGATAGGAATAGGGCAGAATATCCAGGGTATAGATCCCGCTGTGGTCGGCCTCGCTGTATTTTTCGGCTTTCAGAGCACGGGCCAGCCGTTCCCGCTGCCCTTCATCATAGTACTCGAACTCATTGGAGTTCCAATAGCTTTCAAAGGTGGCTGCGATCTTTTCGATGGTCTCCGGCAGGTCCTTTCGGGTCACCTTGACGTTCCATTCCAGACCGCTGGAAATTGCCGCATTGGACAGGTTGGAGGAGCCTACATACGCCGTAGTAAAACCGGTGTTCCGGTAAAATACATAGGTCTTTGCGTGCAGGCGGGTACGCTTGGTGTCGTAGCTGACCTTGATCTTTGTATTGGGCAGCGTGCGCAGCTCCTCAATGGCTTTTACGTCCGTTGCACCCATATAAGAGGTGGTGATGATGCGCAATTCACCGCCGCTTTGCGCAAACTGCCGCAGCTCGTCCATGATGAGGCGCAAGCCGCTCCACTTGATAAAAGAGACCAGCATATCGATGCGGTCGGCGGAAACGATCTCCTTTTTCAGCTCCGTGTACATCTGCGGCTCATGGATAGCGCCGGTAAACAGGGAACTTTGCGCAATAGAGGTCTCCGGGCGGTCAAGGTCTTTTGCGCTTTTTCCTGTAGCAAGGCTTGGGTCGTTCTGCTGCAAAAGCGCAAGAAGCTGCTCTGCCCGCTGGTCAACACCGAGCGAGGCAAAGTCAGCTTCCTGTGTGGTGTTCTGGATGGTGGTTACGATCTGATTTGCCAGCTGGATCTGCGCCTCGATGCCGCCGCCATTGTCCTGCACGTTCTCAAGACCCTTCTGTACCACGTCGGTCAGATACTGCGCCAGCACCTTGGCAGCCTCCGCCGTGTCGATGGGCGCAGTGGACTTGCGGGCTTCCGGGATCTCTGCAAGCTCGCGGTTCAGCGCGTTGTTGATGACCTGTTCGTACAGTCCGGGGTGGAGCATAGGTGCACTTCCTTGCCGTTTTCTTTTATTATAGCGCCCGTTAGAAGAATATTCAATGATCGATGATAAACCGCATCTGATTGAAAAAGAAGTTCTTGATCTCAGAAAATACACTGTATCTGCATTGCTTTTATTAAAAATAATAGAGATCGTGATAACCATTTATATGATGCTAATTTGATTCGGCGATTGTTGTAATAGTCGATGTAATCGACAATAGCTTTTTCGAGCTGGTCAATGGAATCAAATTTTTCCAGATAGAACAGTTCCGTCTTGAACAGTCCAAAGAAGTCCTCAGCAACCGCATTGTCCAGACAGGTAGCTTTCCGAGACATACTTTGCGTAATGCCCTTTGCCTTCAGCAGATTCTGGTAGGACTTCATCTGGTACTGCCAGCCCTGATCCGAATGCAGAATCAAATTGTCAACCTTGTCCGGCAGCTTCTGAAAAGCACCTTCAAGCATATCTGTAATCTGTTTGAAGTTTGGATGGCGGCTCAGATTATAACTGACAACTTCGCCATTAAACAAATCAAGAATTGGAGACAGGTAGAGTTTCTGGTCGTTCACTTTGAACTCGGTAACATCTGTGACCCATTTTCGATTCGGCTGATTTGTCTTGAAATGCCGTTCCAGCAGGTTCGGAGCAACTTCTCCGACTTCACCCTTGTAAGAATTGTACTTTCTTTTTACACGAACCTGGCAGACCAGGCCCAGTTGTTTCATGAGTTTCTGAACGGTCTTGTGATTTACGCAAATATTGTTGTTATGCAGTTCTTTTGTGATTCTGCGGTATCCATATCGTTTTTTGTTTTCGTTAAAGATTATGACCATCTGTTCCTTTACCATTTGGTATTTGGCAGGATTCTGGGACTGATGCAGATAGTAGTAGAACGTGCTGCGAGGAAGTCCGGCAAGTTGCAGCAGTGCGTTCAGAGGGTATTTTTGCCTTAGTTCCTGAACTACTTGTGCTTTCTGTTTTGGTGTTCCTCTTCCAGCACCAAGGCATTCAATTTTTTTAAGTAGTCTATCTCCATCCGAAGCCTTTGATTCTCTGCAATAAGATCTTCTTCTACTTGCTTGTTCAGTTTTGGTTTCCGGCCTTTCTGTGTCCCACTGGCTGCACAAGCTCGACCCCGGCGCTCTGCTAGAAGTGCTTCTTCTCCTTCCTCCCAATAAATGCGCTCCCAGTCCCTGAGTGTACGGTCCGAAATGCCATATTCTCTGGACGCTCCCTTAAAGCTTAATTTTTCTCTGTGAATTCGTTTAATGATTTCTACCCTCTGCGTTCCGTTGTACTTCTGATATCCTTTTGGCATACAAAAACACCCCATTTCTTAAACAGTATATCATACCGTCTAACAAATGGGGTGCAGTTCAAAAGCTTATAGCACTTTTCTTATTTTGCATTTTCTCCTTCGGCTTAATTTGCAAAATGACCTGCCAAGGAAAACTCCCTGATACCCTTTGAACATCAATTTTATTGATGGCTGCTCGCTCATTCTGAACGCTGTTCTTATAATTTGCCTTATGAAATAAGCAACAGAAAAGAGTCTATGAAATAATAATTGAATTTATAGCAACATCACTCACCGTTCAAAGAACGATAAGTGATGTCTTACTTCTGACTACTTAATCGATTTTCTTTCGATATACTGGCTGAAGGTAAAAATATTCTGTTCTCCAACAAGTTCAACCAAAAACGATTTGAAGGTGGAATCAATAGGAACCGTTACAAAGAAAATCAACCTTTTCTTTGGCCTTGAACAACATACATAAAATAAATTGCGGTTACGCTCAAAGGAAACTTGTTTTCCACTTGGTATGACAGCTTTTTTTGTTATCATTGGAGCATAGGTTTCAAATTGGTACTGGTTCCATCCTTTACTGATAACAAAAATCACATTGTCGTATTCTTCTCCTTTGACTCCGTGCTCTGTAGAATACTGTGCTTCTGGATGTAAGAAGTCTTTCACAGCAATAAACTGTGCGTAATCCAGATTCAAGAACGCTTCAATTGAAGTATTAGAAGCATATATTGTTTCAGGTGTATTCTGGTACAAATGATACCAACCATCTAATTTGGGTGGTATAGAAATCAATTTAGTCCGGTTGATAATTTCAAAAACATCAATGGCTCTTTTCTTGCGTGCCTCATCAAGTTGACGCTGTAGTTCTTTCCACTTGTTTTTCTCAGCCTTCTTGGTAATTGGATAACGCTTAATTCCAAGTGTATCAAAAAGCAACTGCATATCGGAGGTGTTAAGCGCATGATAGATCGGTTCAACGGTCTCCATAAAGAACAATAGGAACGGGTCTTCTTTGTCTCTCAATCCGTCATTCAGAATATCCAGGAGTTTCTCGTATCCTTGCTGTGTAGCAAGAACCTTGTGCGTAATCATTAGAACTTTTAATTCTTCATCCGCAGGTGTTTCTTGTTTTATTTTTTCAGTAACCTTATTTAATCGTGATTTCAATTCCTCTGGAGGTAATTCGTTCTTGAAATTACGATCTGCACGACGAGGTCCAGTATAATCCTCGCATGTAATAACAAACACTTCTCCTTCAAAGTCATCTATTGCTGATTTTTGGGGTAAGTCTGGACGAATATCATTGAGAAGTTGTACTATTCTCGGTGAGGATCTAAAATTCGAACTTTTCTTGATTACATCGATATTGTCATGTTCTATTGCGCCACAAGCCTTATTGGATTGATAGATTGTTTGCCAAGCATCACCGAAAAAACCGAATTGCGGGCCAATACCCTTTGCAATAAAATAATCCACAAATCGGTCAATAATAGGCTTATAAGAGTCCTGATATTCATCAATTAGAATTAAAGGATACTTGTCCGCAAACACACGACGAAACTTAGCGTTATCTAAAAGTAGGCAGAATAGTTTTAGAACATCGTCGTGATAAAGGTACTGAATACCATTTTCTTTGTAGCGATGTCCCAAAGTATATGCAACTTCTGTAACCTTATTAAAATCACCCTCATCCGGTAGAAAATCAGGGTTAGTTGTAACAGCATCAATCAAAACGCTCTGATATTGTTTGATAGCATTCCAAGCAAACGAGTGGATTGTGGAAGGGAGAATAAACGAATCTTTTGCAAGTCGCTCTGCAATCACGTCTACAGCTGCATTTGTATAGGTGATACAGACCACATTCTGTTTTTTTCGACTGTAATCAGACCATTTATTTGCCTGTATCCATTCAATTACTCGATTCAGAGAGTAAGTTTTGCCAGAACCCGCACCTGCTTCGACACGAAAACTGTGCCCGGTCTTAAGTGTTTCAATAATATGTGCATCAACCTTGTCAGCTTCAGCTTTTGCAAGATCATAGTTTGCACCTGTATGCTTTCCACCCATGTACTGGCACCTCCTTACTCAAGAACTCGTTGGTTATTTAGCCATGTTAATCCCGATTTTATGTACGCCGGAACGCAATAATCGGCGCATTTACAAATAAGATCGAGAGCAAAATCCGTTTTGCTTTTGCCCTTAAATTCAAGATCTTCTTCGCTTGTGCTGTCGCCTAAATCGTAGTGCTTTCGGTTGACATTACGAACTGCTTCCTCCAACGAGTGTCCACACAATCCGTTTTCGGCCGTTTGGAACTCAATATGGCATTTGCCCCTGGTCTTGTCATCCGGAGACATCGAGGTGATTACTGTGAGGTCGATTTTTGATGTGTCGTTCTCTGGAAGACCCTTATTTCTGCGGATCCACCATTTTATGGTTTCGTTCGATGTTGTTTCCCCTTGGCTAACCACTACGGACTTTTTTACTACTTTTCCACCTTTGCTTATTCGGTCTGCTACAGAATCCAAATCAGTAAGAATCAGACATGGTACTCCCAAAAATTCAATAAATGGAATGAATTTATGTGCATAGGCTCCACCGATCTCAATCAACGCATAATACTGTGCAGATAAAGGATACTTACCGGAACCAAACACTCCGGTCGCTTCACACTTCTCAATCATGTCCGGCAGCAACAAACGCTCGGAAGCACCTTCAACAAAAATCGCTTTATCAGCAAAAAACAAATCACATTTGGTCAAAGTTAAATACTTCCGGATGAAATTTACATTATCAGAATTGGCCTGAGCAAAGGTGTTCAAATTCTTGTAAATCACACCGGCATTAGACTTTTGCGCATAGCGAACCTTTGCGAACTCCATGGTGTTTGCTATGTGAGCAGAATGCGAGGTTAGAAAAGTCTGGATTTGGACATTAGAGAGCTTGCCAAGAAACTTTTCTAAATATGTGGCAAAAGCAGTCTGCATTTGCGGATGCATATGTGATTCCGGTTCTTCAATGAAGAGCAGTGGAACACAGGCAACACCACGTTTTTCAATATCTTTGGCAAATGCAGCAAGGAGGAACTCCATTTTAATCAGATTTTTATAACCCAAGCCATTGTAAGAACTCGGCAAGCTTTCGTTTGCTGTGCCAGAGATATACGATAGCTTGGTCTGATTTTTTATCTGATCGTCAATGCTGAGCTGCGTTGTGACTCCAAGTTTCAATTCTTCTATATTGGGGTAACCGAAGCCAATAGAACTGTTCACAACTGCACTCAGGATTTCATCACTTTGCTTCTGAACATTCTTATTGGCTTTTTCTACTATTGTACGTAATCGCTTTATTTCTTCGGCAACTTCCGGATCCAAATCTCCTTCGCTCATATCAAAGAAACCAGAAATTAACGAACCAAGAGAACTATTCTGTGTATCATCCTCGCCAAGAACACGTTCAGCGGGAATAGCGTGGAATGGGAACAAATCATGTAGTTCTTTTTGGCTTTTTACTTGCTTATCCTCCAAATTGTTCGGATTAATAGCATAGACGGTCAATCCGAACAATTTTCCAAAATTATCAGCAAGCACATCATGAGCCTCCTCATTCGGAGCAAAAGCGCCGTCTTTATAATAGCTGCTTTCCAATAGTGCCCACAATGTTTTTTCGTCGGTTTTTAGTCGATACTCTGCACGAATCAGAGCGGTTGTCGTATCTACATCGACATCGATAATAAATGGCGACAAAGCCCCCAAGTTGTCGTCCGGGTCATCCAATGAGTAGTCCACTAAAAAATCAATGGAAATAACTTCGACCTGTTTGCAAAGGTCCTCATAGGAGAGTTTTTTCTCCATAAACAGTGCAATTTTAGTATAGAAATCTTCCCGCTTTAACAGTGGATAATCATTAAAGGATATATTTTCCCCTTCCAGTACATTACCAATGCACACGAAGCATGATGTCTTGGCTGTGTTGTTTCTACCCACAATTAAGGTTGTCTTGGGATCGACTTCCAACTCGGCATCAATAAGCAATCTGTAATTTCTAATTCTTATTTTTGATAATTGCATATATGCCTCCGTTTTTTATCTGTAGTAAGGCTGTCAATGTTGTAGCTACCGTATCAGTTTTTCTTCCTTATCGGCACTTTTCCGCCACTGAGGATATAGATCAAATCTGCTGCCGAACCTTCATCAGAATAAATGATTTTGATAGAGAACTTTGCTTTTTGCTTGGGGCATTGTCCCATCTCCAGTTGTTGCTGAGCGTTTTTACTAATGTTACGAGAAACAAATAGTTACAATCTATCGCTATATGGCAAAGATCTCATGTAACTATCCATCCACTCCCAATCGGGAATATAGCCATCATCAGAAAATTCGTGTGTTTCATCAAACACAATACCATCAGCATTGCGTTTAACAGGAAGTTTTATAGTAAAATCTTTTCTGAAATGGGCATTCAACTCTCGACCAAATGCTTGATATTTGATCTTGCATTCATTTCGGATGAGCGTGGCAATGAACAGTTTAGTGTGATCCGACAAAGGGACTTTCTCCTGTAAAACAGCTACATTTTGTGCAAACGGCTTCTTTTGAATGAAGCAAGAACCCAAAAAGCTACCACCCAAAGCTAACGACATTGCTCCTGCAGGAAACGGCTCTTCTCCTTCTATTTCATCCACGAAGCCTACAACCCCATTGCCGTTACTATCACGGGAAACATAGTTGTATTTTGGCTCATCACTCGTAGTAATGACTGCATCTATTCCATTTCCCATACTGCAAATCAAGATGCGATGAAGAAAAAACTCATGCCAAGTTTTTGTGTTTAATTCGGGCGGTGTTTGCTCAGTAATTGCTGTTTTTAGGGGTTTATGGTGCAGAGATAAAATGTACTTTTCCATAAATGCCCAATCTGGCGTAATGGAATCAATACTTGGTAGTAAAAGAGTTTCGGACAGGTATTTATCTTCCGTAACTTTTCGTCCATATGTGTACTTGTATTGATTTGCCATTAAGATGGTTCTGAGAAACAAATAAACTGCAGGTTTTCTGTGTTCAGTATTTTTTAGTAAAAGAATCTTTGCTGAATCGCCCACGACGCAGCCATATGGCTGAAAAGCAACAAATCCGGCAGAACCAGTCCTTGCAACGGTAAGGCAAGGTTCTTCTACATAAGTGTAATTCATTGCTTTGCAATAATCTTTGCTTATATAGCCGATACACCCATTATTATCAGCTCCACTTTGGACTGCAGGAAAACTACCGGGATTATCTTCGATTTCTTCCTTAGTAATTCCGCTGCCATTATACAGAAAGAAAATATCAGATGCACAAAACGACTTCCAATCAGAAATGTTAAGCTTCATATATGTGACCCTCTTTGACTAAGTACGAAAGATAGTCATTTATTGTTTTCTGAAAATCCTCAGCAACAAGTGTTGAATAATCCGTTTCCATATATGCTTCAGCAAGCCATTCATCTTTCCACGAAACTCGATGCATAACCGATAACCCCGGCACTACTTTTTTGTTCTTGTACAGGTTAAGCCAGATTTCTTCCGTTTTATTCCATAGGCTATTGCCATCTGCATCGGTCCGTTCAACACGACCTAATCCTTTACGCTTGATGAACTTGTCATCTTTATAATAACCAAAGAAGGTTTCTTTATTTGCTTTTTCGTGTTTTTGGGAAAGATCAAAAATCATACAACAAGCAACCGCTGCAGCTCCAGGATAGAACATCTCTGTAGGAAGAGAAAAAACGGCATCGAGAGTATAGTTATCAAGCATTTTCTTTTTGAATGTTTTTACATCACCACTGTTACCAATAGCAGCTTGCATAGGGAGCAATACTGCCATTTTGCAGGTTGACGGGACATGGCGAGCTACCCACTCTACGAAATGTAAACCTTTGGAGGGATCTTCTTTCTTTTTGGCATCCCATCCCTTGGTATAGTCTGGATCACAACACTTTTTTGTTGCGTTATAGGGAGGGTTCATCAAAACAATATTGATATTGTTTTCCGCAATCCATTTGGCCCGCTTAAACATAGAATCCTGAACAACATTAGAGTTGCCGTCACCATGAATAAGCATGTTAGTAGAGGAAAGGCCAAACGCTCCCTCCTCATATTCAATGCCGAATATTTGGTTCTTCTTGACCTCTTCACGCTCTTCTTCAGTATCGCAATCATCCATTGCATCGGTCATAGCCCTAACAAGAAAAGCACCACTTCCGCAGCAGGGGTCCAAAACACGGGAGTTTTTGTTTACACCAACAGCTTTGCTCATAAAATCGCAGATGTGGTCAGGGGTAAATGCCTGGTTCTTATCGGACCTTCCGACATATTTATTGAATGTGGTAAAGAATAGATTTAATAAATCTTGTCCAGCGGTACTCTTGTCATTGATATAAGGAACAACATTGTCATCAATGAATTGCAAAATATCCTCAAGTTCCTTATAGGTCAAACTTGTAACATCCTGATCATCAAGCACTTTACTGTTCAAAACAGCGAGCTTTCCTGCTTTGTTCAGACTGCCGCCACGAGTAAGCAAGCCCTCCAGAATATCTTTAATGCTTTTCAAAACGACACGCTCGGGAGCAAGCTTCTTTCCGGTTTTCGGGTCGAGTGTTTCCTTTACATTCTTGTAAACAAGCCCGTTTTTGAGGGCAAGAAGACAAGTACCAACAAACTGGCTACGCAGTTTTTCATTGATGCCATCTGAATGGAGTTTTTCATTAAGCGTTTTAATGGAATCAACAACTTTGATTTTGTCGTTTACCCTACCAAAACACAAGTTTTCGTATTCTTCAAATGTACGAAGAACGGTTTCTTCTTCCATGCGATGTTCGTCATCGATAATGACAGATTGACCAAACCAAACCCAAACTTCATCGCCATCGGTTTCTGCAAGGATAGCAACAATCTTTTTGTCCGAATATGCTTTTTCGAAGCGAACATAATCCTGTAACTGACCCTGAATTTTAGCTTTATCCCAACGGCTGAACTTGTTTTTACATTCCACAAGAACTACCAAACGTTCATTTTCAAAACGGATGTCAAGGAATTTGTGTTGCGTTCCAGTTGTAGCCTTTTGATAATCTTTGATGTCCTTACCAACGGTTTTTAGCGCTTGAGCGTAGCTAAATTCTCCCGTTTCAGTGTTTCCAACACGATACTTGTCACCAATTCTGTTAATTATATCAAATCTATTCATAGTTGATCTCCTTTGCTCATCCGTGTTTATGTTCCAATGCCAGCCCAATCAACCGATCTGCCTGATCTGCCATAAACAGAGGGATGTTCAGTACATCATCATCCAGCTTCAGATTATCCAGAGAGAACCGCACACGGAGCTTGACTTGATCCGGGAACAGCTCCTTAAACTTCTTGAGGCTCTTGCTGGTGGTATTGGCCTCAGACTTGACCTCAACAGGGAAAATGTCATTTTCCCGTTGAATGAGGAAATCCACTTCATAAGGTGGATTATTCTGGCTCCAATAGCGGGGAACCACTTCAAACTGCGTGATCAGGGTCTGCAGCACAAAGTTTTCAGTCAAAGCGCCCTTGAACTCGGTGAACAGGCGGTTGCCCTCTCCAAAGGCCGTGGGAGCCAGCTGTGCCAGACGGCGGAGCAAACCCACATCCACCAGATAAATCTTAAATGCAGACAGGTCATCGTAGGCAGCCACCGGCAGGCCGGGAGCAGTGCTGCGGTAGATCTTATGCACCAGTCTTGCATCCACCAGCCACTGCAAAGCATCCTCGTATTCTCGGGCTCTTGCGCCTTCTTTGACAACTTTGTAGATAAACTTCTTATTCTCCCTTGCCAGCTGGGACGGTATAGACTTCCAGATCATAGAGATCTTTGGGAACTCACTGATATTGGGGTGCTTGGCAAAGTCACGTTCGTAGGCACCAATAATCCCAGACAGGGCTTCCTGCATGGCGGAGACATCCCGTGCCTCCGTCCACATGAGCACAGGTTCCGGCATGCCTCCGGTGACATAGTACATCTTCAGTTTTTCATAGAGCGGATTGAAAAAGGCATCGGGAATCGGCTCGATGGTATCCACGCTTTCCAAGAACTTCACAAGGTTTTCGTCGCCATTGGCAAGCAGAAATTCTGTGAAGGTCATAGGGTCAATCTGCATGAAGTTGACCTTGCCTACCGGGAAGGAAGATGGCTTTGCCAGAGCAATGCCCAGCAGAGAACCGGCGCAGGCAACATGGTACTGCGGTGCGTTCTCGCAGAAATATTTC
>ERZ772861.2299-NODE-2299-length-13261-cov-3.466455_pt1 | contig 13261 bp, 10 predicted proteins | sample MGYA00512135_ERZ772861 | MGnify/ENA primary metagenome ERZ772861 (study PRJEB29015, sample SAMEA2737700) | human gut metagenome | biome: human gut; feature: human-associated habitat; material: faeces | place: China | collected 2012 ...
CAGCATACTTAAAAGACCGATCGCAAAGATAAGAATACTTTGTTTTGCTGTATCCTTTGCCCGCAGATACTGTTTCTGTGTTTCCTGATAATCCTTATATAAGGAATGTTCTTGGCAGCAGCGGCGTTTCGGATGTTCTCAGAGACAAGTACGGCGTAGGGATGAGTCGCATCCAGAATGCAGTCAAAAGTATTTCTGCTCATGAGCTTCTCCATATCCTGCTCATTGAGTCTGGAAGCCAGTACTGTCAGTGCTTTATGCTCCGGCAGCATCAGTCTGCCATAATCTGTGGCAATGCATACAGTCAGATGCATCTGCAGATGTTCTTCATTTATCATATTCAGCAGAAATTGCGTCAATTCTCTGCCTTCTGTCGTTCCGGCAAATATGAGATAGTTTTCCATAATGATGAATTACGTCCTTTCTAAAAGTATAACTGTATGGGCGCCATTGCGATAGCAAGAGTCTTACCTGAATCAATGGTTTTATGCAAAGTAAGGGTATCGGCTCCGGAACAGGCAAGGGCGGCTCTCTCGCATACATTATCCACACCGGTAACAGTTTTCACATATGCAGATGAGCTGAACTGTCCCCGCACCTGAGATAATGTATGGGCATCATACGTATGAAAAGGAATCTGATATTTGTGTGACAGTTCTATGAGACAGGATTCCTTTTCTTTCAAGTCAATACTGGCAATAGCCAGTAGAGAATCGGGATCAATACATAGCTCCTGTAGTGTACGTTCTACGAAAGATTCCATATCTTCAGGTGAGATGCCCTTGCGGCAGCCAATTCCCAGAACGGTCTGACGGGGAATCAGGTGAAGCGTCTCTATATAGGGATTCTGATTGGTAAAAGGGCTGATGCAGATACCAAGCCTTGGATGCTCATCCGGATTCATAGTCAGTTCATCCGGTAAACTGCCTTGTGGAATGATACCGCTAAGACCTGTTTTTTCATCATCCAGTATAGCAGCGGATATTTTCTTTGCAAGTGTCATATCTGATATTTTCAGGTGATTTTTCGTGGCAAAAACGTCTACAGCAAACTTGTGATTCAAGTCTGTTGCAGTAGAAATAATGGGAGCAGCACCAAGCAGGGATGCAGCCTGTATTGCCAGTTCATTGCCGCCGCCTATATGGCCGGAGAGCAGTGAAATGACATAGCGCCCCTGTTCGTCAATCGAGAGGACACAGGGGTCACAGGTCTTATCCTGAAGGAAGGGTGCAATAGACCGTACAGCGATACCGCACGCTCCGATATAGATCAGTGCATCCTCGGAAGAGAAAAATGAGCCTGTTAAATCCTTAACGGACTTTTTCATGGCTTGCAGATGAAATTCGGCTGCATATTTTGGCATAGTAAAAGCCTGGCACAGATGTCCGCTCTGTACCAGGTCTTTTGCAAGAGACGCTGCCAGAGCAGCGCCATTATGTGTAAAAGAAAAAATAGTAATTCTCATGATGTCTCTCCAATGATGTTATTTGGTATTCTGTAATTTCGCTGCATTCTCGTTCAGAGAAGAAACGATAGAAGATACGTGATTGACCAGTATGGAATTCTGCTCGCAGGCGTGATATGTTTCGTTTGCATGAGCAGAGACTTCCTCGGTAATGGCTGAGATAGTCTGGATATTCTCAGTAATTTCACGATTGGCACTGAACAGGTCATCTACAATGCCCATAAGTTCCTGTGCCTGTGCCACAACGGTATCTGTGCCTTCCATAATATGATTGAAGTTACCGGATACAGCCTGTGTACTCTCTCTGTTCTGCTGGTTACTGTCTGCAACGATATTTACCGCAGAACGGACAGATTCCAACTCTGTATTGATATGGTTGATCAGTTCTGTGATGTTGACAGTAGCGCTCTTGGTCTGGCTTGCCAGAGTGGATATCTGACTTGCTACAACAGCAAATCCTCTGCCTGCTTCTCCTGCACGGGCAGCTTCTATGCTTGCGTTAAGAGCCAGCATACCGGTGCTGTTGGCAATACTGGTAATGGTTTCGATGATAGTGTTCATCTGTCCTGCATACTGACTCAGAGCATCCATCTGTGTGATCATCTGCTGGTTTGCTTCCATGGACTTGTCAATCTGGTTGGATAGAATATCAATTCTTTTACGCCCATCTGATACATCCTGTGCAGTTCCTTCCATATTAGATTCAATCTGCTGTGCAGCATCCTTGACGGTATCAATATATTTTTGAATCTGTTCAGTCTTTAGCAGCTGGTTCTGAACAGACTCTGCATTTTCTGTACTGCCTTGTGTTACCTGTTCCATGGAATCGTGCATCTGGTTCATGGAAGAACCCATTTCCAGAACCTGTGTGGATACATCGGATATTTCCTGAGACATCTGTCTGGCTGTCTGTATGATGTTTTCGGAAAGGGCAGCGGATGCTTCTGACTGTTCCTGAATCTGAGACAGTTTTACACGATTGACCTTCTGGACAGCCTTACCTGCCACAATCATGAAGATACCTGTCAGAAGGATACTGGCAATCTGTATTTCCACATCTGCAATCTGAGAGGCTTCATAACCTGCTGTAATGGCGCGGTACGCAACAAATCCGATGTTGCCACACAGCGTAACCAGAAAGATTCCAAGACACATACGCATGTCCATATACAGAATGATGACCATGAACAATGGAAACATGTAGGTGTATGCAAAGGTGCTGTGTGTTGTGAAAAGGGTGAAGAGATACATAATGCTGTAACCGACGCACATAACGATTGGAATAGATGGATTTTCTTTCTTCCTGCGATATAAAATATATTCCAGGATAACCGGAAGAAGACAGAGCAGAACAAAGAACAGATAATAACCTAAAGTTCTGGTTTTTTTTGCAAGTTCTGCTGCATATGCAAGTACCAGAACGGCACTGATACTTGCGTGTCCGATTATTGCGATTTTATTGATGTAAGATTTTTCTGAAAATTGATTCATATAACCCCTGCTTTCTGGAAGTGTCTCCCTTTTTCTTGCTATTATTATACATCTTGTGTGATAGTAAGAAAAGCCTTTTGTAAAAAACAGTTGATTCCTACTGATACACTAGGTATAATATCGAAAGGTATGATGCGTTTTTCTATATATGGAAAGGTTTGGTTTGAAAAATGAAGGATTTGGAAATATCGGTACAGGAAATGACACAGTTGGACGAGAAGACATATTGTCTTATAGATATGCGGGATGACCTGTCCTATTCCTATGGAAATATACCGGGAAGTATTCATATACCGGCAGAAGAACTTCTGGAGAATCCAGAGCAGCTTGCCCTGCAGTATCCTGGGGAAAAGCTTGTCATTTATTGCAAGAAGGGTGAGAACAGTAAAGATCTGGTCTGTTCCCTTCAGGAAAAAGGCATAGATGCTGTCAGCCTGCAGGGCGGTTATCTGGCATGGCTTATGGAGCGCATGAAGGAGCAGCCGGGGAAGGAACAGGAGAGAGAAGCCTATCTGGATATTGAAGAGAGTATCCGTAAGAAGTTCCGCAAAACAATCTGGTGTCGTTTTACGAAAGCGATTCGTGAATACGAGCTGGTCAAGGAAGGGGATAAAGTGGCAGTCTGTATCTCTGGTGGTAAGGACTCCATGCTGATGGCAAAGCTTTTTCAGGAGTTAAAGCGTCATAATAAATTCCCTTTTGAAGTGGTATTTCTGGTGATGGACCCGGGCTACAGCCCTGAGAATCGTCAGATCATAGAGAATAACGCCAAAAAGCTTAATATTCCAGTTACGATCTTTGAATCAGATATTTTTGAATCCGTATTTAACATAGAGAAATCCCCGTGTTACCTGTGTGCAAGAATGCGAAGAGGATATCTGTATCACAAGGCACAGGAGCTTGGCTGTAATAAGATAGCACTGGGACACCATTATGATGATGTGATAGAGACGATACTGATGGGTATGCTCTATGGTGCACAGGTACAGACAATGATGCCTAAGCTGCACAGTACGAATTTTGAAGGTATGGAGCTGATACGTCCTCTGTATCTGGTCAGAGAAGATGATATCAAGAAGTGGAGAGATTATAATGATCTGCATTTTATCCAGTGTGCATGCAAATTCACTGATACCTGTACAACCTGTGGCGGTGAGAATGCATCGAAGCGTGTAGAGGTGAAGAATCTTATCAGACAGCTCAAGGAGACGAATCCGTTTGTAGAGAGCAATATCTTTAAGAGCGTGGAAAATGTGAATCTGAGCACGATTGTAGCATATAAGAAGGATGGCGTGAAACATCACTTCCTAGATGACTACGATGGAGTAAAGGAATAACATATGCAAAAGGCAACTGTTTGGGCAGTTGCTTTTTACTTGCATAGTTGCTATAAGAGAAAGTTATAACAAGCCCTAACTTTTATGTATTGGCAGAATTCCTATCGGACTGATAAGATATAACTATTCAGAGCCATGCATTTGTAGACAGAATATGATTGTTTACAAGCATATTTGTCTACAGTTATATGGTCTGAATAGTTATATATGTAAGAAAGGATTGGTTTATATATGGGATGTGGAATCGCAACAAAATGTATCTATGGAGATGGTAAAACTTTTGAAGGAGATAAAACAGGAGCTATCAGCTTTCCGATTTACCAGACAGCAACGTATGCCCACCCTGAGGCAGGCAAAAGCACAGGATTTGACTACAGCCGTTTGCAGAACCCTACAAGGCAGCAGGTGGAGAATGTGGTGGCTTCTCTGGAAGGCGGCGTAGATGCACTCGCCTTTTCTACAGGAATGGCAGCGATTACTATGTTAATGGAGATATTCAAGCCGGGAGACCACATCATTACAGATGCGGATCTGTATGGCGGCAGTATCCGGCTTTTTGACCATGTAAATGAAAAGAACGGTCTGACTTTCAGTCACATTGACTGTACGAAGGAAGACATTGAGGCTTATATTCAGGAGAATACAAAGGCAATCTATATAGAGACACCGACCAATCCGATGATGAATGTCATTGATATCCGCAAGGTATCTGACATTGCCAAGAAGCATGGGCTTTTGCTCATTGTAGACAATACTTTCCTGTCTCCGTATTTCCAGAGACCTTTTGAGCTGGGCGCTGATATCGTCATTCACAGCGGTACGAAGTTCCTCGGTGGACACAATGACACACTGGCAGGCTTTATTGTAACCAATTCACAGGAGATATCTGATAAGCTCAGATTCCTTATCAAGACAGTAGGTTCAGGACTTGCGCCATTTGACAGCTGGCTGATTCTGCGTGGAATCAAGACACTGCCGATTCGTATGGAAAAGGCACAGGAGAATGCCCAGGCAATCGTGGAATTTCTTTTACAGGAAAAGAAAGTGACTAAGGTATATTATCCTGGTATCGAAGGAACCAAGGCTTATGAGATCTGTAAGAAACAGGCAAGCGGTTTCGGAAGTATGCTGACTTTTGAAGTAGAGAGCAAAGAGCTGGCGCTTCATATTCTGAAGTCAACGAAGCTGATTCCTTTTGCAGAGAGTCTTGGTGGTGTGGAGACTCTGTTGACTTATCCTACAACACAGACTCATGCGGATGTACCGGAAGAGGTCAGAATCCGTAATGGTATTATAGACAGAGTATTGAGATTATCAGTTGGTATTGAGGATAAGGCAGATTTGATCGCAGACCTCAAGCAGGCAATTGATAGTTACGGTATATGTAACATATATCCGAAAGGACGCATATAATATGACACTACAACAATTAATCTATGCGGTGAAGATTGCCGATACCAAGTCCATGAATAAGGCGGCAACAGAATTGTTTGTCTCCCAGCCTGCTCTTTCCAGTACAATAAGAGACCTGGAAGAAGAATTGCAGATAGAGATTTTTATCCGCACGAATAAAGGAATCGTAATCACTACAGAGGGTGAGGAATTTCTAAGCTATGCCAGACAGATGGTAGAGCTGAATCAGATGATAGAAGACCGCTATATTAATAATATGAAGCGGAAGAACAAATTCAGTGTATCCATGCAGCATTATTCCTTTGCGGTAGAGGCGTTCATGAAGCTTGCAAGGGAATTTGCCCTGGAGGATTTCGAGTTGGCGGTGCATGAGACCAAAACCAGTGAAGTAATTGAAAATGTACATAATTATCGAAGCGAGCTGGGCATACTTTATCTGAATGACTTTAACAGAAAGGCGATGCAGAAGATATTTGCAGAGAATGACCTGGAGTTTACAGAGCTGTTTCAGTGTGATGTGTACGTATATCTCAGCAATCATCATCCGCTGGCGGGCAGAGATAAGATTACTTTTGAAGAGTTGGGAGATTATCCATGCCTGTCTTTTGAACAGGGAGATAAGAATTCCTTTTATTTTGCAGAAGAAGTGTTCAGTACGCTGCAGTACAAGCAGATGATCAAGGCAGATGACCGTGCGACCATGCTCAACCTTATGGTCGGTATGAATGGGTACACACTCTGTTCCGGTATCATATGTGAAGAGCTGAATGGGGACGGTTATTCGGCAATTCCACTGGAGACAGATGAGAAGATGACTATAGGTTATATCAAGCGGAAAGGCATGCATATCAGCCACATTGGAAAAAGTTATATCGAAATATTACGAGGATATGCTTGACATTACCATGTACTTTGGATATGATTTGGGTAGTGACACAGGCAAGGAACGAACGGCAAAGTAGTCAAGAAACGAACGGCATCTTGATTACTTTGCCGTTCGTTTGTATGTAGGAATCACATACTTGTGAAAGCATGATTATGGGCACAGAATGATACTGACTTAACATATGCATAAGCAGGCACTTGAAAAACGCCGGTACTTGGTGTGCATAGCCATAAGGCATATGCGCACCTATGTATCCGCTGCGTTTTTCACGTAGCGAGAGCGTGCCTGTGTTGCATTGTTAAATCGGTATCATTCGTCCCATTCTATAAATACATTGTGGGAGATAAGAGATGGAAACAAAAGCATCAGAGAACATCATTGAACTTAAAGGGATCAGGAAAATTTATGAAGATAATTTCGAAGCAGTGAAGGATTTTAATCTTCAGGTGAAGAAGGGAGAATTTGTTACATTTCTGGGACCATCAGGCTGCGGCAAGACAACTACGTTGCGTATGATTGCAGGCTTTGACATCCCGACATATGGACAGATTCTGTTAAATGGCAAGGATATCAGCCAGCTTCCACCAAATAAGAGACCAATCAATACCGTGTTCCAGCGTTATGCCCTTTTTCCACATTTGAATATATATGACAATATTGCGTTTGGCTTGAAGTTAAAGACCAAGACGGTAACTTATCAAAATGCAGCAGGTGAGACTCTGACCAGACAGGAGAAGCTTTCACGTGGAGAGATCAGGGATAAGGTGCGTCATGCACTGGAAATTGTAGACTTGGAAGGCTTTGAAAAAAGAAGTATTACAACATTGTCGGGTGGACAACAGCAGCGTATTGCGATTGCAAGAGCGATTGTAAATGAGCCTGAAATACTGCTTCTGGACGAACCATTAGGAGCACTGGATCTGAAGATGCGTAAGGAAATGCAGCTGGAATTGAAGGCAATGCATAAGGAACTGGGCATTACTTTTATCTATGTTACCCATGATCAGGAAGAAGCGCTTACCATGTCTGATAAGGTGGTAGTCATGTCAGATGGTATGATTCAGCAGATCGGTACGCCGGAAGAGATATATAATGAGCCGAATACCGTCTTTGTAGCGGATTTCATCGGTGAGAGTAATATTTACGATGGCAAGATGTCAGGTCATAAGATGGTGCATTTCTGCGGTGCCGACTTTGTCTGTCTTGATGATATGCCTGTAGGAGCCAAGGTAGATGTTGTAGTGCGTCCAGAGGATATCATTATGACCGCACCGGAGCAGGGAACGATTACAGGTGTAGTCAACTCCGTTATTTTCAAAGGTATGCATTATGAGATTATTGTGCAGTCCGGGGATAATGAAGTTGTGATTCAGAGTACCAAGAGTGCGAAAGTAGGAGATACAATAGGTATGTGTCTGGAGCCGGACGGTATTCATGTAATTCTGGCGGAGACCAATCATAATGTATTTGATGGCGAACTTACCAGAAATTACACAGTGCGTTTTGCAGATGGCGAGTATGAATGTGACGTGACGAAATTATATGCAGGTTCTGCAATCAATGCAGATGGTATTCTGGTAGATGCTGATGGCAATGAGATCTACACGGATGGAGTCAAGGTGCGTGTCAAGATTCCTGTGGATGCGGTTTCCATGAGTGATGATACAGAGGGCGAGGGAATCTGTGGACATATCGTTTCTCTTATTTATAAAGGCGACCATTATCACTATATTGTCAGAACCAGAACGGAAGAGGATATCCACCTTCATGATGAATATCTGTGGAACGAGAATGACTATGTCAGAGTATTGATTCTAAAGGAGAGCATAGAACTTTCCTTTGAGCAGGATAACTAGAAGGAGCATGGATTAAGATGAATTTGCGTTTTCAGAGGAAGCAGCTTAGCATTCCTTATGTGATATTTTTGCTTTGCTTTGTAATTGCTCCTGTATTGGTGGTTTTTTACTATGCATTTACCAATGGAGAGGGCAGATTTACAGCAGCTAATTTTATTGGATTCTTTACCAATCAGAATACCATCGGTACACTTTGCTATAGTCTGGTCGTGGCGCTGACTGTAACGATATGTTGTACACTGGTGGCTTATCCTACAGCGTATATTCTGGCTCGAAGCCATTTCAAGAAAAAGGCAGTTCTTCTGGTGCTTTTCGTAGCGCCTATGTGGATTAATTTTACACTGCGTGTTGTGGCTTTAAAAGAAGTTCTTACCATGATAGAGGGAAATCTTGCATATCATCCATTTCTCAATACAGTGCTTGGTATGACCTATGACTTTCTTCCCTTTATGATATTGCCTTTGTATACAACATTGAGCAAGCTGGATAAATCTTATCTGGAAGCAGCAACGGATCTGGGAGCCAGCCCGGTTATTACTTTTATGAAAGTAACATTTCCATTGAGTATGCCGGGATTGATCAGTGGAATCACGATGGTATTTTTACCATCTATGACAAACTACGTTATATTGGACATGCTCTATAACAGTACTTATATTATGGGTAGTCTGATTGGAAGCTATTTCAGCGCTTACGACTGGCATAGTGGTTCCATGATCTCTATTGTGCTGCTGGCAATTATTTTCCTGATTACGTGGGCAACCAATGGATTTCATGAAGAAGAGACAAGCAGGGGGGGAGTATTATGATCAAGAGAATCTTACACTCTTCATGGCTGGCACTGGTTCTGTTATTTATATATCTGCCTGTGCTGATGCTGGCAGTTTACAGCTTTACCGATACGGCAACAATTGGTACAAAGGGCAATTTTTCCCTGCAAAATTACGTGATACTATTCACCACACCGGAACTAAGAGGCATGATTGGTGGTACATTCCTGCTGGCTTTCGGATCTGCCCTGGTGGCAACAATTCTTGGAACTATAGGCGCAATTGGTGCTTTTTATTGTAAAAAAGGTCCTAAACAGCTGATTCAGTTCGTAAACCAGATTCCGGTTATCAATGCAGATGTTGTGACCGGTTTCTCGTTATGCGTTCTGATGATCGTTGTACTGGGAATGGATAAGGAGACTCTGCTTCCGTTGATAGCTGGACATGTGGTACTGGAAGCGCCTTTTGTCTATCTGTCTGTACTGCCTAAGCTGAAACAAATGGATAACAGCATCTATGAGGCAGCAAGAGACCTGGGAGCCAATGCAAGAGTAGCCTTATTTAAGGTGGTAATCCCACAGCTTGTTCCGGGTATCGTATCTGGCTTCATGCTGTCAGTTACATTGTCTCTGGATGATTATTTCATTACAACTTATACAAAACCTGCGACTTTTGATACGATCAGTACATATGTAGTAAATGCTACGAAGGGATCTCATACTGAGATCAAGACTGCTCTTTGGGCATTGTCTACAGTCATCTTCGTTATGATATTAACGGTGGTGCTGGCTGGAAACAGGATTACCCATAGAAAGGCTGGTGCTGATAATGAGAAATAAAGGTATGGCAGCAGCGATTATGGGACTGGGAATCATGACCATATGCAGTGCTGTTCCAATGAATGTATCTGCTGCAAATGATACGATTACCCTGCGTGTGTGCAACTGGGAAGAATATATTGATGAAGGTGGCTGGGATGAGGACGAGAGAATTGAACTGCCCAGCGGAGATATATTTGGAGATAGGTCGCTGGTAGAAGAGTTTGAAGACTGGTACTATGAGAATTATGGAGTGCGTGTAAAAGTAGAGTATTCTACTTTTGGTACGAATGAAGAGCTATACAGCCAGTTGAACCTTGGTAATGTGTTTGATCTGGTCTGCCCCTCAGATTATATGATCATGAAGCTTATGACAGAGAACAGGCTGGAGCCTTTATCAGATGTTTTTTTTGATGAGACAAATGACAATAATTATTATAGGAAAGGGCTTTCTCCTTATATTAAGCAGGTCTTTGATGAGCATGAGATTAACGGAGAACCTTGGTCAGATTATGCAGCCGGCTATATGTGGGGCGTCACGGGAATGATATACAATCCGGACGAAGTAACACAGGAAGAAGCATCTACCTGGTCAATCCTGACCAATGAGAAGTTCCATAGACAGGTCACAATCAAGGATAATGTAAGGGACGCTTATTTCCCAACGCTGGCAATCCTGAATACAGACATCTTAATGAATGAGGATTTCCGCTTGGAAGCTGACTATCAACAGAAGCTGTCAGATATCATGAATGATACGGGAAAAGCTACGATAGATGATGCAGAAGCGAAGCTGAAGGAAATCCGTAGAAATGTATATTCCTTTGAGACAGACAGTGGAAAGGCAGATATGATTACGGGTAAAGTCCTTGCCAGTCTGCAATGGTCCGGTGATGCAGTCTATGCAATGGATCAGGCGCAAGAGGATGATTTCATCCTGAACTGGGCAGTACCTGAAGAGTGTACGAACCTGTGGTTCGATGGATGGGTCATGTTAAAGAGTGGAATTGGCAATGATATGGCAAAGAAACAGGCAGCAGAGGCATTTATCAATTATCTGTCCAAGCCGGAAAGTGCAGTACGCAATATGTACTATATTGGTTATACGTCTGCCATAGCCGGTGGTGACAGCAATCTTGTCTTTGAATATCTGGAAAACAATTATGGCGCAGATGAGGATGAAGAAGATGTGATAGAGTATCCGCTTGGATATTTTTTCTCCGGGGATGCAGAGGATGAGAGATATGTCATCACAGCACCAGAGGAGCAGACACGCAGACAGCTCGCAGCGCAGTACCCGAGTCAGGATGTGATTGCACGTAGTGCCGTCATGCTGTACTTTGATGAGGAGGGCAATGCCAACATCAATCAGATGTGGATCAATGTACGCTGTTTCAATCTCAGTATGATTAGTCCCATACAGTGGGTTTGCATAGCAACGGGTGTAATACTTATTCTCGTTATCATCCTTCTTATAAAATATGGAGACGAATGGTTTCAACCAAAAGCCCCCAGAGGGTATCATAGAGTCAACTAGCAGGAAAGGGAGTACGAATCATAGATTCGTACTCCCTTTCCTGTTGCTTTTGATGGACGCTGCGGGCTATGTCAGTTCGATTCATTTGCCACGTACGTGATGTAAGAGTTTCTAAGAACTGCATCTCAAATGCTTAACGTGCAAGCCGGGCGCAAAACTCGCCATTCTGGCTCAGACAGTTGCGCCCGGTTTGCAAGCATTTGTTCTTTGTTCTAAGAAACACTAAACATCACTCCCTAAGCTGCATTCATCGAACATGCCATAGCCCGCAGCTGTATACAGAAAGCTATCGGTCTTGATTGGCAAGCTTCAGGCAGCATCAACCTCTGACAGTTTGGGATTGCGAACCTTAGGAATGGCTGTTAGTACTTCTTGGCAGCAAGGAAGAAATGCAGGCAAGCCTGAGCCGTTGTCTGAGCCGCAGGCGAGTTTCAGGCGCAGGGCTTGCAATAGAAGCATTTCTGCCGCAGGTGCTTAGAAGTCCTTACAGCCTTGACGTGTTCGCAGACTAAACTGTCAGAGGTTGATGCGTGAGGGAGGGAAAGTGAGTCGAACTGCCATGAACTGCGGCGGGACTGTCGAGAGTAAAAGGGATTGAATTAGGCAGGTATTTGTGAGATGCTATAGGGGGCAGGTGGAAGTTATGTGTGAGAGAAGAATTGTAATTGGGGGACGTGGGTGTCAGGTATATGGGGATGAGACAGCGAAGAACGTGATCTTCTGGTTTACAGGAGAACATGAGAAAGATACGATAGAAGAAGTGTATCAGCAGTTAAAGGAAACGACCCAGGTGTCATTTTGGCTGATTGCATGTGAAATAGAAGACTGGAATGCACAGCTTTCACCATGGAGTGCGCCGGCTGTATATGGGAAAGAAGGCTTTGCAGGAGAGGGAGCAGAGACCTTGGAATGGCTGGAGAAAGAATGTCTTCCGGGTCTTGAAAACATATATCAGATGAAGCTGGAAGAGAAAAGACTATTGATAGGCGGATATTCATTGTCTGGATTATTTGCAATGTGGGCTTTTTATGAACTGGGGATATTCACAGGAGCAGCGGCATGTTCTGCTTCCTTCTGGTTCCCCGGTTGGATGGAATATACGAAACAGCATATGGTACGCAAGAAGAGCAGAATCTACTTGAGCCTTGGAATCAAGGAAGAGAAGACCAGAAATCCCGTCATGGCAACAGTAGGGGAGGCTGTCAGAGGCATGTATCAGCAGCTGTCTGAAGATATGAACGTTGAGAAAGTAACTCTCGAATGGAATCCCGGTAATCATTTTACACAGCCTGCCAAGCGGACAATGAAGGGATTTGCATGGCTGTTATCATAAACTGCTTGATATGTAGTATTGAATACTATATAATATGGGTTAGGGAAATTGCGTGATTTTCCTAACCCATATATGGAAAGGCATGGTTATAACGATGCATATTGACACAAATGATTTATTACAAAGTATATTAGCTAGTTTTGACAGAATTGATTATGTGAAGTCACAGGATATACCCAATATTGACCTTTATATGGATCAGGTGATAGCCATAGCGGAAAAATATCTGCGCCCGATAACGGCAGAGGGCGATAATCTTCTCACTCAGGCGATGATAAACAACTATGTCAAAAACGGAATAGTTCCGCCGCCGATAAAAAAGCGTTACGGCAGGGAGCATATGGCGCGGATACTT